>Ga0265294_10000790_pt1 | contig 42992 bp, 36 predicted proteins | sample MunlanPumphouse3_FD_192504 | JGI IMG/M metagenome (GOLD analysis project Ga0265294, IMG submission 192504) | Groundwater microbial communities from a municipal landfill in Southern Ontario, Canada - Pumphouse #3 | ecosystem: Environmental > Aquatic > Deep subsurface > Groundwater | place... | reverse complement strand
TCCACCTTCAAACGGAATAATTTATTTTATTTTAATAAAAACAGACATTTTGCGCAACTATTTCATCTAAAACTCATGAACAATTTTACCTAGCATTAATAAGGAATTTAATTTTTAATATTCGGGATAATATGGTTATTGTCATTATATCAGGTGAGTGGTACAACAAAAAAGACTTCCGCCTCAATTTGAAAGCAGAAGTCTTTTTATTTTTATAACTAGCTAATTTTTGTAAAGTATTTTAAAGTCGTTGCACGACCATCGCTACTGCCTGCCCTCCACCGATGCATGCACTGGCAATGCCAAGTTCTTTGTCTGCTGTCTTGAGTGCGTAAAGCAATGTAGTAAGGATTCTAGCCCCTGTAGCTCCTATGGGATGCCCTAATGCTATAGCTCCGCCATGAATATTAAGCTTCTCCATGTTAAAGGGAAGAACTCTATGACAAGCTATAACCTGCGCAGCAAATGCTTCATTGATCTCGATAAGATCCATATCTTCAAGGGCTAGATTCGCCATTTCAAGAGCTTTAGGCATGGCAACAGTTGGCGCTATTCCAAACAAGCCAGCGTCAAGAGCCGCATTTGCATACCCTAAAATTCGCGCTATTGGCTTATGACCTTGTTGCTTGGCCCACTCTTCATTCGCTACGACAACAGCACTGCCAGCGTCGCATAAAGCTGAGCTGCTTCCTGCGGTAATTGTTCCATTTTCTTTAAAGATAGCAGGGAGACGGCCAAGAGCTTCAAGAGAGGTATCTTTTCTTGGAATTTCTTCACGGTCTACAACGATTTCACCTTTTTTACGATCACGATAGGTTAAAGACACAGTTTCTTCTGCGAACAAGCCCTCTTCCATAGCTCGAACTGCCTTTTGATGACTTTGCAAAGCATATTCATCTTGTTCTTGTCTCGATATATTATATTCCGTAACCAGGCGTTCTGTTAGTGTCCCCATGAGGGCTCCTGCCACGGGACACACAAAACCATCCTGATGTAAAACATCTAAAGCCTTCTTTTCCCCCATTCTATGGCCCCAGCGTGCATCGGGAAGGAGATAAGGAGTATTCGTTGCGCTTTCCATTCCCCCTGCCACTCCAGCATTAATATCTCCAAGACGGACACGGTCAGCTATAAGCATGATAGTCCGCAAACCCGAGCCACACCGTTTATTCACGGTAAATGACGGAATATCTTGCGGTAATTTTCCCTTGACCATAGCGATACGAGCGGGATTGGCTCCTACACCTGCCTGCCAGCCATTTCCCATAATTACTTCTGAAATATCATCAGTTTTAACGCCAGATCGTTTTACGGCTTCAGCTATAGCTACGCCTCCAAGATCAGGAGCTTCAAAAGATTTTAAAGATCCTCCATATTTTCCGCCAGGAGTTCGGCAGGCACTCAGAATAACAGCCTTTGTCATTTCGATGCCTCCTCGCAACAACATTCTTCTTCAATGCCTTTCATTAAGCAAAGATCACTGCTCACCTCAAAACTCATAGCTGTTTTTTCCAGCAATTCATTAACATCCACGTTGGGAGCTATCTCTGTTAACACCATGTGCCCGTCGCGCTTTCTTACAACACAATACTCAGTCACAATTGTAGAAACTACGCCTGCCCCTGTAAGAGGAAGAGCACATTTCTTTACAAGTTTTGACCGTCCTTTCTTATCAAAATGCGTTGTGGCGACATAGACGGCTCTTGCTCCGGATACGAGATCCATGGCTCCACCCATCCCTGGTATGAGTTTTCCCGGAATCCACCAGTTTGCCAAATTGCCTTCTTCATCAACTTCTAATGCACCCAAAACAGTGGCGTCGAGATGACCACCTCGAATGAGACCAAAACTCATATCGCTCGAAACTATTGATGATCCTGGAATAAGGCTTAACCCTCGTCCTCCCGCTCCTATAAAGCGAAGATCGTGTTCCTCTGGCGCTGGGCCTGCACCAACAACTCCATTTTCTGTCTGCATGATTACCCTGACACTACGAGGGATGAAATCTGAAACAAGCGTAGGAATACCTATGCCCAGATTGACAACGGCACCATTATCAAAATCAAGGGCTATTCGTTTTGCAATTCGTTCTCGCACTACCTTTTCATCAAGTTCTGGAAGCATAGTATCCATCTCCTTTCAGCACGAGAATATCTACCAGAATTCCAGGTGTAACAACATCGTTAGGGTCAATTTCACCTTCACGAACAATGGAATCAACTTCTGCTATGACAATATCTGCTGCCGTTGCCATAACAGGGTTAAAATTCCGGTTCGTTCCAAAATACGTTAAATTCCCCCAACGATCAGCACGATACGCCCGAATAAAAGCAACATCAGCCCGCAAGGGGAGTTCAAGAATGTATCGTTTACCATTCACTTCTATTACTTGTTTGTCTTCTTCATAACACGTTCCTACTCCGGTAGGCGTCAATACGCCTCCTAATCCAAAACCTCCCGCTCTGATACGTTCAACAAAGCTCCCTTGAGGAACAAGTTCAAGTTCTAACTTATTCTCATTAAAAAGACGTTGCGTCTCTTTATTTAAACCGATATGAGAAGCTGTAACTTTACGAACCTGACCATTAACAACGAGCTGGCCTTGTCCAATACCTTCTGGATATTTATCATTGGCATATAAAGTATCATTGGAAATCAAGTGTAAATCATTTGTTTTCGAAGCAGCCAATGCATCCACTAAGGTGTAAGGAACTCCTCCGTAATTAAACCCTCCGACCATCAGCGAAGCTCCCGGCTTTACATAGCGAATTGCCTCTTCTGCTGACATAACAGGTTTAATGGTTTTTTTGGGCATATGCCGAACCTCCCTTTTATTGTTGTTCCGTGTTCTCTAAAATAGGTGAGACAACACGAGATGCTCTGCGTTTCTGAGTAATAAACATAAACGCAACGATAGCAACAGCAACGACATTGGCTATTAGGGTTGGATGAATTAACAAGAAAGGAACCGCAAGCAACGCAGCTCTTCCCCAAATTGGAAGATGAGTAACAAAGAACCCCTGAACACCTGCTGCCAACCCTATTATTCCCAGGAAAGCAGTTGCACAGCCAATAATAATTTTTATAAGGCTGCCCTGGAAAAGAAGATAGCTGTTATACACAAACATATATGGGACAATAAATCCTGCCACAGCAACGACAAGGGCCGTAAATCCTGTTTTCATAGCGTTGGAACGTGCTATACCAGCAGCAGCATATGTAGCCAAAGCTACTGGAGGTGTTACATCTGCCAAGACTCCAAAATAAAGGCAGAATAAATGAGCAGACATCATGGGAACCCCCATTTGAGCCAACGCTGGAGCGGCGAGTGTTGATGTAATGATGTATTGTGCTGTGGTAGGAACTCCCATACCGAGAATAATTGATCCGATCATTGTCAATAGAAGTGCCAAGGGAAGTATTCCGTGAGAAAGGCTCATAACAAAAGAAGAGAATGCAAGCCCAACTCCGGTTATACCAATAACTCCAATGACAATGCCAGAACACGCACAAGCTGCAGCGACATCGACTGCGCCAATAGCTCCGTCAATAAGAGCATTAAGTATTCGTTGCGGTGTCATACGATATTTCTTTTCTCCTAACCATGAGGCTCCAATCAGACAGACAATCGACCAGAAAACGGCCTTTACAGCAGAATATCCTGTTGCCAAAAAACCTATGAGAGTAATGATAGGTATTAATAGATGCCAGCCTTCTCTTAAGACAGGCCATATAGGAGGAACCTCTTCATTGGTCATCGCCCTTATACCCTTTTTCCCTGCTCTGAAATGCACCATGGCCCAAATTGAGAAGAAATAAAGTGCCGCTGGTATAGCCGCTGCAACCACTATTTCCCAATACGAAATACCAAGAAATTGAGCCATAATAAAGGCGGCTGCCCCCATGACAGGCGGCATAACTTGACCTCCTGTTGAAGAAGCGGCAACAACTGCACCTGCAAATTCTGAGCTATATCCTGCCGTTTTCATGAGAGGGATAGTAAAAGCTCCTGTCGTCACCGTGTTGGCAACAGAACTTCCCGAGACAGTTCCCATGAGAGCGCTGGCAACCACTGCCGCTTTTGCTGGACCTCCGCGGCTTTTACCAGTCAGTGCAATCGAAAGATCTATAAAAAACTGTCCAGCTCCCGACACTTTAAGAACAGCTCCAAACAAAACGAAAAGAAATATAAATGATGCTGAAACACCTAAGGGAACGCCAAATATACCATCGGTTCGTAAATATTGGAACGGTGCGATTTCATCGAGCGCAAAGCCTCCATGAGCTAAAATCCCCGGGAAATAGGGGCCTAAAAAGGCATAAATCATCGCAATTGTCGCCATAATTGGCAAGGGTAGTCCCATTGACCGTCTCGTTCCATCAAGAACGAGGAGGATCATCATCGATCCTAAGTAAATATCTGAAGTAATAGGTGCACCTTCACGCATAGTAATGGTTTCCCAATTCAAAATAATGTTGAGACAACCAACGATGAGCAGTGCTGCAAAAATCCAGTCCCACCAATCAATACGATTTTTTGGCCTTTTTTTCGATATGGGATATAAAAGGAACATTAACGCTCCCATAAAAAGCCAGTGGATACTTCTCTGGTACATAGCTGAACGTAACCCAAAAACAGCCGTATAGAGGTGAAAAACAGATGCCGACAGGGCTAGAGCAGCTACAATCCAATATTGCCAGCCGTGAAGTTCTCGTTTTTTTACATCTACATCTACTGGCTGAATGTTCTGCGGCGGTATTGAAGGATTTGTCATCATGTTTCCCTCCCCAGTCTCATCTCAAAATGGCGGGAGAGAGAGACTCTCCCCCGCAGTAAAAGAGACCTATTTCACCTCTATGCCTTTTTCCTTGAAATATTTCACTGAACCAGATGTAAATGGAATAATTCCAACGCTCGCTTCTTCTGGTACAAAGTGAGATGCCTGCTGAGTAATATCCATGAAAGCTTTGGCATTTCCTATAATTGTGCTAACCAAGTTATACCCCAATTCTTCGGGCATATTCTCATGAACAACAAGGAAGTTACCATCTGCTACAGTCATTATGTCTTTGTCTATGCCGGGGTATGTTCCTTTGATTATGGTATATGGGAAAAGGAATGGATGGGTTTCAACTACCTTTTTAACGAGCTCTTCAGGAAGAGGAATGAGTACGATATCGCGAACAGCAGCAACCTCTAATACAGCAGAGCCTGGAGCTGCAAAATTCCAAAAGACAGCATCAACATTTCCATCTTTCAGTGCCATAACACCTTCAGGCTGAGTCAACTGTTGTTTTTGTAAATCTTTGTCCGGATCTATTCCAGCAGTTTCAAGAATAATTCGGCTTAAAATCTGGTCTCCACCACCAGGAGCTCCAAGAGAAACTTTTTTCCCTTTAATGTCTTCAAAAGATTTTATCCCTGTTTTAGTTGTTGTTACAAGATGCTGAGGGGCAGGATACATATGCATAAGAATCCTTAAAGGAAGTTTTCCATCTTGCCCGAATGCTTCGGTTCCCGTATAGGCCTGATATAAAGTCGATCCCATAGACATTCCTATCTGGGCTTTATCAGAAGCAACAAGGCGGCAGTTCTCTTTGGAAGCCGCAGTTGAACGGGATGTAGCTTTGATACCAATGTTAGCTTTCGTCAATATTTCAGCCATGGCCCCACCTAGGGGATAATACGTTCCTCCAACTCCACCTGAACCGATAGTAATAAATGTTACAGCTGTTGCGGCACTTCCAAATACTACAAGAGCTAAAACAGCTATCAGGGCTATCCATTTCTTATTCATACACATACCCTCCTTTAACTTTAGGCCCTCGACTCTTACCCTACAAACCAGACAACAATTTTTCGCTTGCTGCCCTCAATCCTTTCTCCAAACGCACAACAATTTCATCTATTTCGTTCTCTGTCACTATGAGAGGAGGCGCAACTAAAAATTGGTCTCCCTCTACTCCATCTATTTGTCCCCGCCCTGGATAAACAACAAGTCCCTGTTTCAGACACTCTCCGGTCGCAACACCAGCCGCGTTTACTGAAGATGGGAAGGCCTCGCGTGTCTTCTGATCTGCAACAATTTCAACGCCTCTCATGAGCCCCATTCCTCTTACTTCTCCAACGATAGGGATGTTATACAGAGACTCTAGTTTCTTTGAGAATCGATCTCCCTGAATGCGCGCATTTTCTACCAACTTCTCTCGCTGTATCAAACGGAGAGTTGCAGTAACAGCAGCAGCTGTGGCTGGATTGGCGTTATAGGTATGACCATGTTGAAAAGCACCGCTTCCCTGTTTCAATATCTCAACAATTTCGTCTTTGGCTATAAGAGCTCCTACTGGTGAGTACCCTCCTGACAAGGCTTTTGCAGAACAAATCATGTCGGGAATAACGTTCCAATGATTCAGGCAGAAATTAGCACCTGTACGACCAATTCCAGTCATAATTTCATCGGCAATAAGCAAAACATCGTATTTAGAACAGATTTCGCGAATAATTGGCCAATATTCCTTAGGAGGGTGAAGTCCACCAACAGTGGAACCTACAATAGGTTCTGCCACAAAAGCGGCAACATATTGAGCTCCTATTCTTCTGATTTCATGTTCTAGTGAGTGAGCGCAACGAATATCACAAGAAGGATATGACAATCCATAAGGACAACGGTAACAATAATGTGAAGATATTTTGGGATAATCCTGATACAAGGGATAAAAAGTTCTACGACGAGCCATGCTACCCGCTAACCCCATAGTTCCTATGGTACTTCCATGGTAGGAGTTCCAACGAGCAATCATGACATATTTTGAAGAACTCTCTCCATCACGTTCGACGAAATATTGTCTTGCCAATTTAAGCGCCGATTCGATAGCTTCGCTGCCGCCACTGACAAGCCAAACATAATTAAGCCCTTCTGGCGCAAACGAAGCAACTTCTTTAGCCGCTTCCATAGTGGCCTCGTTATACCACCGTGAAGGATGGGCAAACTCAAGAGAAGTAAGCTGTTTGTATATAGCATCAGCTATCTCTTTGTTTCCATGGCCTACACTGGAAAGCAATGCTCCACTACACCCATCAATGTAGGCTTTTCCATCCTCATCAAAAAGGTATATTCCTTCACCTCTAACAGCTTTTTTAAGGGCAGTTTTGTAGCTACGAGGAATCATCGCCCCATATTCTGGCACGCAAACCATCCCCTCTCTGTGTTTTAATACACATTCCAACTACCTCTGTTCTCGTCCGGCCGGAACTCACAGAGAAAATCCCTTAACTAAATAATTAGGATAAAACGATACGAAACATTACGTAGAAAATTAAGCAGGAATAAAATATAGATAAAGAAGGTTAACATGAGAAGTAATAACTACTAATTTTTTTATTTATGAAGGTTTTCCTTCGTCAATAATAGATTCTTCTAGATGGTTTGTCAATTTAAAATAAAAGAGAAAAAACAAAAGAGACCGTTTTTCAACGGTCTCTCGTAAAAAAAGGTTAAAATCAATTTTTATTCTCAGCAATTACTCCCTTAGGAGTAAAAACGTACTTATCATCCATAAAAACTATCTCTTTTAAACGATATGTGCCCAAAACTTCGGAATAAAAAGGAACGAAAGCCTCAATTAATGTTTTTGCAGACCGCCCCACGTCTTTTTTCTCTAACTCATAATTCAACGTCATATCTATCAATGGGTGTTTTATATTCACTGAAATATTCTTCTCAGGTTTCCTCGCTATTGTATGATCTGCTTCGGGAAATTTAATCGCCACACGTTTTTTCTTTGTGCTTATGATAAGCTCCGGATCATCAAGAGATTCATAATGATGGGATTTATTCATATTTTCGTTAAAGATCCTCACATTAAAAGGAGCGTCTTCAATAAGCCACTTGTTAGGTATCGTTAAAAGATATGTAGGACTCATAAGCTCCGTAACGGCAGCCTCGTTCATAGCAATAAGCCGGATTTCTGAAATTTCATTCTTAAATCTATTTAGATAGGTTGCGTTACGGCATCGACCAATAAGATAGAGCTTGTCGCTATTCACAACTCGAGTGTCGTTGAGCATTTTATTGAGAGTTGTATTGAACTCCTTTATATCTCCGCCATCCAGCAAGAGCTCTGCAAGCAGTCGACCATTCAGAGACACCTCATATCCGTTGTCAATATTACGTTGCAAGTTTTCGCGGGCTTCTTCCAACATATCAATTTGGGCATATGTTAACCCGACAAAAAGGAAATTCTGCCAATCTGAATTGTTTGACTGGTTTATTATTTGCTCTAAATCTTCTCTTACACTTTGAATATCGTCACTATTCTTGGAGTCCGTTTTTTTCTGCAGACGAAGACGTTCCATCAAGACGCTCGCCCAAAGAGGATCTTTTCTGAAGATAGGTCGGTGTGTTTGCAGAAACTCATCCGTGCAATCAAGGAAAAACGTCTCGTTTTCTTTGTTGGAAAGAGCGTAATAATACCAAAAAGGAGGAAAGTACTGAAAAGCAGCATTGTCACGAAGAAGTCGCGCCAATTTTCGATACTGAACTTCTTCTCCCCCTGATTTCACACTTTCTACAAACTCATTGATCTGTTTTTCTGTCAATCTGTACTGATCATCAATATTATATTTTTTTACTATATTCCACGATGCCGTTAACAAATCTTTTCGTATCGCATTAATCGAGTTGAGCTTTTCATCGCCGAGAGCTTCAATCATTTCTTCATTTTCGCTCAAGTACTCCTCTATCTGTCGTTGATAATTCACATACATAGAGCCCATGGAGGAAACCGCGCTTACGGCAGCAGACACTACACTTTGCGGGGAAAGCTTTACCCCTGCAAGAAGGTTATATAATGTACGTTCCAATTTTCTCTGATAGCTCTTCTCTATACGCTCACGTTTACGTTCAGAAATAATTTCATCTTTAAGCGTATCCATAAGTTTGGCCAGAAGTTTAACAATATTTTCGTCAGGAATAGCATTTAAGTTCAAGTTATTTATGATATTGTCATACTCAAACGAGAGAACAACACGATCATTGTATGAAACAATTTTGCTCAGTGAATAGGTGCAATAATTAAGTGTTTGCAGAACTTCTATGGGATCATACTTTTTTTCTTCCTTTAAAGTAACAGCCCCTTCTGCCACAGGCGACACACACAAAAGAATCCCCCAGACAAACAGTATCAAAAACGAAGAAAACCGTTTCATTATTCGCAATAAACCTCCAGAAAAGATGATACCCAATACTACAACAAAGCTCTCTGGGAAGCTACGAAAATCTACCCAGAGAGCTTTGTTATTTTGCTATTAAGAGTCTATATAAAATTAAGAAGAATTATTCCCTTACTGAAAACTCTACCTTATCGCCGTCTTCAAGAAGCTTGCCACCAGCAACTACAACATAATCTCCTTCAGACAAACCTTCCGTAACTTGAACGGTAGAGTCAGTTCGTATTCCCAACTTTACAGGAATTATTCGCAACTGCTCGTCTTTAACAAGTCGTAACGCTACTCCCTCTTCACCTTCTATCAGAGCATCAGAAGGAACAACTAAAGCATCTTTTGCCTCTTGTCGTATTAAGAAAACTCGAGCAAACATTCCAGGTCGAAGAGATACCCCATTTTGATTATTATCTATAAACACTTCAACCTGTACTGTTCTCGTGTCCTCTTTTACATAGGGGCTTACCCGAGCTATTGTTCCCTCAAAAACTTTGTTGCCAAGGCCATCGCTGCGAACAAGCCCCTTCATTCCTGAAGAGAGACCAAAAGCTCGTGACTCCGGTACTCTGACAACGGCCTTAAGTGTGCCCATATCTGCTATTTCGACAACAGCAACAGAAGGGCTCATCATTGTTCCAATAGTATGGGAGTAATCATTTAATACTGTTCCTGATATTGGAGCCTTTATATAATACTCAGAAAGTTTAACCTCAAGATTTTTTAGCTCTGAACGCGCTTGGAGAACAGTCGCCTCTGCCAACTTATATCTGGCCTCTGTCTGGAGATAGGCTGTCTCTTTAGCATCAAGCTGCTGTTGAGTCGAGAAGCCTTCCTTTAAAAGTCGCTGATAACGTTCTCTCTCTATTTTGGCATTATCAAGCCCCGCCCGTGCTTCAGCAACCTGAGCTTCTGCCACAATAATACTTGCTTTTACCGAAGAAATTTGGGCATCAATGTCTCTATGGTCAAGAACAGCTATCGTTTGGCCTGCTTGCACCAAATCACCCTGGCTTACCTTGAGAGATTCAAGGCGTCCTGTAACTTTTGGATAGACAACGACCCTTTCAATAGCCTCTATTGTACTGTTCTCTTCAAAACCATCACGAAGGACAGGTGTTTTTTTCGCAGACATCACAGATACTTTTGCCGCTGTTGAAAGTGCGGAGGAAGTGTCTTGAGAAGCTTCTGGTCTATTTCTCAACGGGCCAAAAACAAAGAAGCCGGCACCGAGAAGGATAACGATAACGCCAATTAGTATTTTTTTTGTAGACCGCACTATTGAATCACTCCTTAGTCTTTTTAAGGAAGAACTGGTTCTTCAGTTAAAATGCCCTCAGCCTTGCGTAAACGTACTATAGCGTAGGCATAATCTTTTACAGCAGAAGAGTACTCTCGACGAGCATTCGTTAAAGAAGCCCGTGCATCCAATACATCCAATTGAATGCCTACCCCTTCTCTATATCCCACCTCAGACAAGCGCAATGTCTCTTTTGCGAGTTCCAAGTTGATCTGAGCCTCTTCCACAACCTGCGATGCCGTTTCTAAATCAAGATAAACACTATTTACTTCTGTAAGAATACTCTCTTCCTTTTTGTTTACAGCATGAACAGCTTGTTCTCGCACAGCCTTCTGTTGCACAACTCTACCATGCGTAAGGCCACTATCCATAACAGGAATATCAACATTGATACTTGCCTGCCATGTATCTTTACTATTGTAAAGAGTTTGTTCAGGGTCATCATACCGATATGTACCTTTTATTGATACAGATGGCCTCATGCCACTTTTCGCTATTTCAATCTGCTGATCGGCAACATTAACCTGTAGTTTTGCTCGTTGATAATCGGCACGAGACGAAAGAGCTTTCGTTAAAGAGGATTCCATATCCCCTTCAATAGGATTGTATGAAAGCGCCCCTTCTATTTCATATGATGTTTCCGGTCGTATATTCAGCAATTCAAGCAAATTTATTTTAGCTATTTCCAAATTATTATTTGCACGGATCAAGCCCGTTCTATTTTCAGCCAGCTGTTTCTCCGCACGTGTAATCTCTAATCCTGTCGCTAAGCCCAAGGCTCTCTTCTTTTTGACTTCCTCTAAATATTTCTCCGCAAAAAGGAGTGCATCCTCAGCTGTCTTAACATTTTCCTTCTCAAGCAATACGGAATAGAAACGATTGTAGACATTCAAAGCAACCTGTTCAAATACTTCTTTGTAATAAAACTCAGCTTGCCGTTGTTCTATGGATGCCTGACGCTTTGCTGCCGTGATCCGTCCGCCCTGATATATAGGTTGAGTTAGTGTTAAAGAAGCAGTATTTACATTTTCTTCATCCGAACCAGCATCAGGTTTTTCTCTACGTGTATAGGTAGCCCCAGCATCTAATGAAGGAAGTCCTCCGGCTTTTGCCTCTACCTGTTTTCCTCCAGCACGAATAAGTTCCTGGCGAGCTGAGAGGATATCCAAGTTTTGCTCTTCCGCTATAGAAAGTGCTTTTTCTAATGTCAAGACCATACTATTCTCAGAGGCTGCCCATCCAATCTGCCCCATTAACAATAGCAGCATAAAAACTAAAGCTGTTCTTTTTGCATATCTCATTTTTCCCCTCCACTCATACTCGTCACCGTAGACTTTTTTGTCAAACGTACAATAATCTGCGCTATTTTCTCTTTGGCATCACCTAAAATAACGTAGACTGCCGGAATTACAAACAGTGTCAGGAATGTCGATGTAAGCATTCCTCCTATAACAGCTGTAGACATGGGCTGTCGTATCTCTCCGCCTTCACTGAGCCCCAAGGCGATGGGAATAGCCGCTATAGATGTAGAGAGCGCTGTCATAAGTATTGGCCTCAGGCGTAAAGGTCCAGCCTCTTGCATAGCTTCCAATCGACCATAACCAGCAGCTCGGCGTTGGTTAGCAAAATCGACCAATATAATGGCGTTGTTTACGACAATACCGACGAGCAAAATAATTCCCATGAAACTCATCATATCTAAGTCCATGCCTGTAACTAAGAGGATTCCAAAAACACCTGTCGTTGCAAGGGGTAATGAAAACATAACCATTAAAGGATAGATGAAAGATTCAAACTGTACTGCCATAACCATATAAACCAAAATAATGGCAATAGCAAGAGCTTTGAAAAGTTCTTGAAAATTTTCTTTCATATGCTTCGAAACGCCAGTTGGAATAACACGAACACTGCCATCAGAAGGTGCATATTTTTTAAAGGAATCCATTACGAGAGTTACACCTTCACCTGAAGAAATTCCCGTTGCATTCGCAGTAATTGTTAAAGAACGTTGCCTGTTATAACGTTTTACAAGAGTAGGACCTTGCCCCTCTTTAACTTTAACAAGACCTGGCGCTTTTATGAGATTTCCATTTCCATCTTTAAAAGCTATATTCTGAATATCCTGGATGTTACGCCTATATTCTTCCTCTGCTCTCAGACGGATATCATAGCGATACCCACCATCTTTCATAACACCAGATTTGACTCCGCCGAAATAAGCCTGTATCTCCTGAGAAAGATCTCGAACATTTACATCCAATTCATCTGCCAGCCCTCTGTTTATTTCTACATTAATTCTGGGGCTATCAAGTCGAACGTCAGTAGAAACGTCTGTTAAGCGACCGTCTTTTTCAATATCTTTCTTCATCTTTTGAGCTACAGCATCTAATTGTTCGGTATCTTGACCTACAAGTGTAATACTAATATCAGATCCCCACGTACCAAATGTAAGTTCCACGTCTTTATAAGTAGAAAACTGTTTTCTCATCTTTCCCATGACTTCCGTAGACGAAGCGCGTTTATTTCTCGGAACCAATGTAACATTAAGTTTTCCTTTGTTTACCTCTTGTCCCATTCCTGAACCTATGGTTCCATAGGTATATGCAACTTCAGGATAGAGACGAACAGATTCTCCAAGCTCATCTAAAAATCTTTTGCCCTCATCAAGAGATGCTCCGGCTGGAAGCTCAAACCTGATTGCGAAATCGCCTCTATCTTCATTTGGGAAAAACCCTGTGCCCAGAAAGCCTGCCATAAAGATACCCAAAACAAAGATCCCTACTGCACCAGCCAAAACAATAAATCGATGTCTCAGACAACGTCCCAGCCACTTCCGATAGGTATTTTCCAGCCATTCCAGAAAAGCTTCAATTTTAAGAGCTACTTTTCCAGGACGATCTTTACGGAGTATTCTTGAACATAAAAAGGGAGTCAATGTCAAAGATAGAACAAGTGAAATAGCAATAGTTAAAACAACTGTGATTCCAAAGGCATAAAAGAAACGACCAATAACGCCACCCATTGATGCGACAGGGGCAAAAACGCATATTGTCGTCGCAGCTCCTGCCAAAACGGCAAAACCTACTTCGCTCGTTCCTTGTGATGCCGCTTCCATGGGTAATTTGCCATTTTCAAGGTGCCTATGAATATTTTCAAGAACAACTGTAGTTGCATCAACGACCATACCTACAGCTAAAGAGAGTCCCATCATGCTCAAGTTATTAATCGTAACGCCAAGCCCCTTAAGAATAATAAGGCTACCGAGCAAACAGACTGGAATTGTTACAATTGTTACAAAGGTTGCCCGCATCGTTCGCAAAAAGAAAAGCATTATAAGAGAACAAAGACCAATACCTATAAGAGTATCACTTCCGACTCCGGCCATAGATTTACGAACGAATGAAGAAGTATCAGACAAGACTTCAATATTGACATCTGATGGAGCTAGTTTTTTGAGGGAATCAAGTTCCTTATACACACCATCTGCCAAAGCAACTTCATTTGCTCCTCGCTGCTTAAGGATTTCAAGAAGTATAACCGGTTTCCCGTTATACGTCGCTATAGAGCGCACATCTTCGTATCCATCTTCGACTCTGGCCACATCTCGTAATCGTATAACAGCCCCGTGTCGTGAAACTATAGGAAGTTGCTCAAGCTCTTCAACAGACCCATATTCACCCTCAAGGCGTATGCTCAATTCTCTACGGTCAGATTCGAGACGCCCAGCAGGAAGTTCAACGTGCTTATCTTTTATGGCATCTTTTACGTCTTTAACTGTTAAATTACGTGATTCCAAAAGAGCAGGATCAAGCCAAACTCGTATTTCACGTTCGCGAAGTCCTATAGTATCGACACTACCAACACCATCAATAGTCTGCAAACGCTCTTTCACTACTTTGTCTGCAAAATGCGACTGCTCTTTATACGAAGCTACCCCTGTAATACCTAACGTAATAATCGGACTGTCACCAGCATTGAATTTTTGGACAATGGGTGTTTCTGCTTCTTCCGGCAAATCGGAAACAGCCAGATTAACCTTGTCTCGAACATCTGCCGCCGCCGCATCTATATCTCGCCCCAACTCAAACTCGACTAAAATGATAGAGCGACCTTCATATGTATTTGACCTGATATTCTCTATTCCTGAAATAGTATTTAACTGTTCTTCCAAAACGTCTGTTACGTCATTATCCATAACAGTCGGGCTTGCTCCCTGCATTGTCGTCGAAACGGCAACAAGGGGGAAGTCAACGTCAGGAACTCGCTCCATTCCCATGTTTTTCATCGCCAATAAACCGAAAAAGATAAGAGCAAATGTTCCTATTAATACAGTAACAGGTCTGCGTAAAGAGAAGTCTGTTATCTTCATAGTGTTCCTCCTTCAGGCGAAGCTAATAAACCACGTAGCACAAATGATGTAACATCCTGTGCTATTTTTTCTTCTGTAACATCGATCAAGCCTAAAGCGATTTGACGCGAAAGACCTGTAAAAAGGGCATGTATCATTGCCCCAGCTAACATAGCATCCATAGTGGAACGAAACTCTCCATTTTGAATGCCTTTTTCAATAATTTTTACTATAGCCAATTGCGTTTGCTCTAAAGGATGAATCTTAGGATCAAAATCACGGCGTAGATCTACATCTTCATGGAAAGCAAGTATCATTGATGAAATTATTCTTTTGTTTCTCACCATCCCTACTGTTACTGTTTCTATTATGAGAGCTAATGTTTTAGCCATAGAAGATATTTTTTGATTTACAATAAATTCAATCTCTTTGTTAAGAGGTTCAACATGCTTCTCCATAACAAAACGCATTAATTCTCTTTTATTTTTGAAATAGTTATAAACCGTGCCCTTTGCAATTCCTGCCTCAAGTGCAACTCTTTCCATAGTTGTACCCTTCCAACCATATTCCTCTATAACGGTGCGAGCTGACTTATATAGCGTCTCACGCATAAGGTCATTTAACATCTGTTTCTTTTTTTTCTGAAGCTGAGACATCCACATCCTCCTGTCGTTTTGACTATAAGGCCAAAAATATGACTTAATAGTCATATTCAACGGTAGGTATTATAAAGTTTTATATATACTCGTCAAGGTGGAATCTACTGACTTGAAGGAAATTGTTACATTTAGGGAAAAATCATTAAATTCTTAAATAGGCGTTTATAATTAACAATCTTTTGTGTAAAATGGAATTAACAGAGTTAGAATGTCTTTTTAATGGAGATTACTTAATGAAAAATCTGCGGCAAAATTCAACAAATGATTATCGTGAGGAACTACGCTTTTTTCTTTGGCAACAAAACATACACCACATTCTTATATTCAGCCTTTTAGGACTGCTTATTGAAAGCATGGCATTTGGCTATGTCTATAAGGCTGGTCTCTCTTGTTATATCCCTTTGTATGTGACTCTTTTTCTTATCTATATTGTTTTTCTACCCGTAATAATCTATTTCAATAATAAAAAAAATGAAAAATTACCTCGATATTCTTCCTGGTTCTTATTTTTTTATTTCTTAGGACTTCTTACCTTTGCAGTAATGCTAAGTTTTGCCAATCAAATTTATACTGGAACCATTACAGTATATGTAATTGTTCTTTTCTGCATTGCGTCCTTTTTTTATATCCCATTTCCTCATATGATTGCTATCTTTAGTGCAGCTCAATGGATTTTCGTCACTTTTCTTCCTAAATTTCAGCATAACCCCGTTATTGCGCGAAATCATATTTTTAATTCTTTCGCTGCGTTGGTTTTGGCTCTTGTCATTTCCAGGTTGACCTATCAAATGAAAACCAAAACCTTTATGAATAAGAAAATTATCGACAAACAAATTCAGACACTCAAAAATCTGTCTATTAAAGATGGAATGACAGATCTTTTTAACCATAAACATATTTGTAGGAAGTTGGAAGAAGAAATACGACGAGCTAATCGCTATAAAACACCTTTATCTGTGGGAATATTTGACATGGATGGCTTCAAAAATATAAACGACACATTCGGACACCAGGAAGGAGACCGAATAATCATAAAAGCGACGGAAACAATGAAACAAACATTCAGGGAAACTGACCTCTTGGGAAGATATGGAGGCGATGAATTTTTAGTTATTTTTCCGGAAACACCGTTAGGCAACGCCGTAAAGGCAGCAGAGCGATTTAGAGAAAAAATATTACAGAATATAGCTGAAAAAGATAAAACCATCTCCATTAGTGGAGGAATAACATTCCTCCAAAAAGAAGATACGTTACAATCTCTTATTCACAGAGCAGACATGCTGCTTTACGACGCTAAAAATGCAGGGAAAAATAAAATAGCATGGTAAAACTAGAGAAAATTAATTATATTCATTTTTATTAGCTCTATTTTTTCTGCCAACTCTTTTGGCTATATATTCAGGCACCTTCTCTTTTGGAATATCAAGAGCTATTGCTAGTTCTCCAAAAAGCAGCTCTTCTGCACGTTTCATAAATTTATCGTCAATAGCCCCAAATTTATGTTTCTTTTGGTCAGCAAGCTGCTTCTTCGTATAAATAGACATCGTCAATTCTATTAAGTCAGCACAATCGTGTGTTTTAATTAAAGACTCATAACATTCTGTAAGTTGACTTGAAGTATAGTCTTCATATGTTTCTACCTGAAGAGTAGGAATCGTATCAATAAGCTGTTTAGCTTCGTCTTTAGAAATAACAGGACGCATAAATACTTCAGTTGTATTAACAGGAATAAATATTTTACAGTTCTGATACACGGGTTCTAAGACATAATAGAGTTCTTTATCGTTTGCTTTTCCTGCATCTCGTGTTGTAATACCCTTAACTTCACATACTCCTGTGTTGCCATAAAAAATTAAATCTCCTACCTGATACATTTCACATTACCTCCCAAAGTCCGTTCATTATCCATAGATGGGTACGTTCGTTAAAATTAAGCAACTCTAGTATATTTTAGTACATTTTTGGAAGTAAATGTAGGCAGAAAATTATTCTATTTATCTGAATACATACAAAGGGGCAACCTTACTATTGGCATCGTCAGTGTCAAAGTCATCGTCAACACATAAACTACACCCCAAAAGTAAAAGGGCACAAAAAAAGCTGCCCCAAAGGGCAGCTTAAATATTCATGGCGGAGAAGGTGAGATTCGAACTCACGGAACCTCGCGGTTCAGACGCTCTCCAAGCGCCCGCCTTCGACCACTCGGCCACTTCTCCTTACCTGCAACGCTCGGTATTATAACAACTTCTTCTATTTTTGGCTAGTCCTTTTTCATAAAAAAAGGGCAGTTCGGCCCTGCCGCCGACTGCCCAAGCTGAATGGAGGGGGTGCTCACTTCATACACTTCGAAGAAATAGCTATATAAACCAACGGGTAATTCCCTATATTTTCAAGGGAATGTTTTAAGCCTTTTTCCGTTAGGATTACATCCCCAGCGCCAACGCGCTCTTTTTGTTTGTCTTCCGAATATATTCCTATGCCATAGACTATTATTTTTATTTCTTCGCATCCCTCATGCTCATGTTCTGGAATGAGAGACCGCGGTTCCATTTCAACCCAGTTAATTTCGTGAAAAGCACTCTCTTCATAAAAATCATCTGGGTTAATAGAGCGACTCGATACCCCGTCAAGAACCCCAAAAAGGGGGTGGCTTTCAAGATCTTCTATCTGGCTCGATCGAATAATCATGTTTGTGCAGCTTCCTCCGTTTCTCTCGGCAGATGCACGAGAACTGTGCATGGGGCATGGCGAACAACTTTAGCCGCAACGCTACCGATAAAGAAACGTTCAAGATTACTAAGTCCACGATGTCCAATAAGAATTAGCTCATATCTGTTTTTCTCGGCCATCTTGATGATTTCTTCATAAGGTGTCCCCGTCGATAATACGAACTCAAAGGGCGTAGCTGTAACTCCAGACTCTCTCATCCCTTTCTCAATCATATTGAGGAATGACTGACGAATAGATTCCTCATTATAGTGGGGCGGATAGTCTACATAACCTGGAATAGAAAGATCGATCCGAGTTACAACATGAATAAAATCCAAGCGCTCTATACTATTTTTCTCTGCAAAACGAAAGGCGTAACTAATAAGAAACTGACTATTTTGACTCTGGTCAATCGCTACCAAAGCTTTTTTCATACATCACTCCCCCTTTCGTTGTACAGATACATTATAGACCAAATATACAGAAAATTGCAATGATGTATACTTATTAAATTTGTCCTATCACCTTTAAAATAATATGAGCGATCATGGCTGAGCCAAAGTATGTTCCCATAAACACAAAAACACTGACGACAACTAATCTCCAACCAGTCTTCTTAAAGGAATCCAGATCTTTGCCAACAGCGAGTCCCATAAAAGCAAGAATTGGCGTTGTCATCGAAAGAAAGTTAACATGTTTGGTGAAGTTGAAGATAAAATCAGCGGTAGGAACTCCAGGAATCGTCAAGATGCAACCAATGAGCACCATGAAGGCTACACTAGGAATTTTCCCGGGAATAAGGCGAGCAACGATAATACCTGCCATAGCAATAAAGACAAAAATCAACATTCCAGGGAATGCCGTGATAATTGAATGAGAAAAGCCTACTCTATTTCCTATAAGAGCCATACACCCCATAATGAGCAAACCAGGGAATGCAACTGCGAGTTCTTTGCCTAATCCTTTCAGTCCTTTTTTAGAAGATGCCCCGTTTTCACTATCGTTAGTAGACGTCAATATGTGCTTTTTTTCGAGCAACACCCCGTAACGAACGTAGTACATCTTTCTATAGAGCCACTCTGCAAAGGGCAATGCAACGAAGAGTGAAATATACATTCCATCAAGGCTTGTCAACATATTGCTGGTAGCGCCAAGAGCGAGAAGTTCGTCTCCCATGTTAGGGAATATCGCTTTGAGCGTTCCAGACGCAGCGGCCATCATACTGCTGCTACCTACTCCAGAAGCCATAGCTAAAGCTTTGGGATGAAGAGGAAGAAAGGCAATAGAAAGAGAGGCCATGAGACTGAATATTATGGTTCCAAGTAATGTTCCTGTAAGATATACGCCCATGACACCCCTACCTTCAGGACCATCCATGCCATAAACATCAGCGATAAGGGCAAGGTTTCCTTCTCTCGCTATAGAGTGCGAAGCGCCTATTGTTTCTCTTTTCAAACCTAAGAGCACTGCAATGGGAACAGCAAATAACACTGTTCCTAAATTACCTAACTCCTGTAAAAGCAGAGCGGGACCAGCCTGAATAATTTTAGGAATGCTTGGCCCCACAAAAGTACCATACTCAGCCATGAGAATCATAAGCCCCCAGCTAATAAAAGGCGTTGCATCGTTCATATCTTTGTTGTTAAGAGTTTTAAAAAACTTAGGCCCAAGGAGCCCACCTAAAACAAGTGCATATAACATTGGGAGAAGAACTACTTTCCCTGGGCCAAACTGTAATACTTTTATGCCCATACGTTCAGCAATGACAATGAGGATTATTGCGATAATGTAATTTTTGACGTTTCTCATGGTGACGTTTTCTCCTTAAAAAGTAAAATTAATTCTTTATTGACAATTCCAATAGGATTCTTGTTGTTTTATATACTCTTCAATAGTAAAAGAAGGCTTGAAACGTTCTATTATGCCCTCCGCTTTTTCCGCCCCATTTGTCATTAAATCGATGATCGTCATGGCAACGGCTTTGGCAGGAAGTATTACGGCAGCGTTATAATCGGCAACTCTGTAGTCTGGCGTATGGAGAGTGCCGTCTACTCCTCCCATAAAGGCATGTATGGAAGGTATAAGTTGAGAAATATCTCCCATATCAGTAGATGCTGCAAAGTCTCCTATATTAGAAACCTTGTCTGACGAGATCAGCTGCCTCGAATTATCTAAAAAGATATCGTTCATTTCGGAAGAACAGGATAGTGGAAGATATCCCGGGATGGTCTGAATTTCTGTTTTTGCGCCAACGGCGTCACCTCCAGCTCGAAGGGCTCTGTCTACTTTTTTGTGAGCGTCTTCAATACTCTCAGGAGTTCTTCCTCGAACATAAGCTTCAAGACGAACATCTGCAGGAACATTGTTTACAGTATCGCCACCTTTGGTAATGATGGGATGTACTCTGATATGATCCTCGTCACGGAATGTTTCACGTAGAGCATGTACCCCCATTAATCCCAACATGGCTGCATTAAGAGCGTTGATTCCTTCATGGGGAGTTGCCGCAGCATGTGCCGCTTTCCCTATATAGTGAATCGTTTTTCCTACAAAACCGTTCGATCCGTTACATACGCCTAACGCTGCTTCTGGCATATTTCCAAGAGCATGAGTGATAATTGCCATTTGGACGTCATCAAAAATTCCTTGATAGACCATTTCTTGCTTTCCACCAAGGAAATGGAGTTTTCCCTCTTTCACCTGAGAGAGACGCCAATCAAGCTCCACATACTCCTCTGCAGGAACCCCCATAAACGTAAGCGTTCCTGCTATAGAATTTTGGATATTAGCATCGACAAAGGCAGCTGCAACAGCAAGCATAATGGCTACCTGCAAGTGATGTCCGCAGGTATGAGCAGCGCCCGTATCAGGGTTGGCGTAAGGACTTCCATATGTAGAGACAGCATCGAGCTCTCCCATAAGAGCTACATTCGGTCCCTTTTCCTTTCCTTCTAATGACGCAATAACTCCCGTCTGAGCGACATTACTTTTGACCGGAAGTTTCAGCGAATTAAAAAAGTGAGTTACAATAGAGGCCGTATGCTTCTCTTTAAAACCCAACTCAGGATTATTGAGAATTTCTTGAGCTATGCGAACAACTTCTTCTGACCTTTTATCGATAGCTTTACATACTTCTTTCTTCAGCTGCTCTTGATTCATAAGATATTACCTCCTCCTCTTTTGGGAATAGAATTAAATTAAAAGGATACCACGGTATGAAGATAAATAAAATTGCTTCATTTTCTGATTGCCGAAAAAAACAAAGAATGGTAGTCTTTCTCATGATCAATTTTTACACCAATTTTGACTGCATTTAGAAAGGGACGGAGATAACAGGAATGAAAATTCAGGTCAACTCAGAAATTGGTAAGCTACGCGCAGTTATTATGCAACCCCCCGGGAAAGGCATTGAAAGATGCACTCCTCTTAACATTGGTTCCCTTGCATGGGACTCTGTACCAAGCCCGCACAAAGCGGCAGAAGAACACAAGAAATGGGTAGCTGCTGTAGAAAGCTTTGGAGCAAAGGTATACCTTTTTGAAGATCTTTTACGCAAAGTACTCTCTATATCAACAGTAAAAAAAGACCTTGTATCTCAAATAGTACAAACGGAACACCAGTTTATTACGACACAAACAATGGAGGTACTCGAAGAATACCTTCTAGATCTCTCTGCTTCCAAACTTGTAGACCAACTTTTTTTTGGGATGACAAAGGAAGAGCTCAACAAAGCCACAGGAGAAGTTTCTCTTGTTGACCTGGTAGATAATAAAAATGAGTGGTGTCTTTTCCCGATGTCAAACGTGCTCTATTCCCGAGATCCTGCTGCCATATTAGGAAATGGAATAGTGTATGGGAATATGTTTAACCGAGACCGTATCAAAGAACCATATTGTATTCAGGCTATCTTCAAAAATCACTCTGATTTTAAAAATTTGAGTTTTAAGACATGGTATGGAGAAAGCCCCGACGATACAACACCTGTAGAAGGAGGAAACGTGCACTGTTACAGCCGTAATGTCTTTATTATCGGCATTAACGAAAGAACACATCCTGCTTCTATAGAAAAAATTGCCCAGCGGACAATGGCTGATGGAGAAATAACAGATGTGCTTGCTCTCATGTTTGAAAATCCGAGATTAAGCTCCACCGATTCTATCGGTCTTTCTGTTCATGTTGATATGTTCTTAAATATGATAGATCATGACGCGTTTCTTTTCTTCCCATATATAGAAAAGAAAATTACAGTGCTTCACATAACTCGAGGAAAGCAGGGACATCTTCGAGTCAAACGTGAAAGTTCACTTTTCGGAGCTATTAAAAAAGTGTTGAATCTTGATGGAATACGCATTATTAAAGTAGGCGGAGATGAAAGTGAAGCCGTTGCTTTTGCAGAACAACGCGCCGGCTCAGGCGGAAATACTTTCAATCTTGAACCCGGAAAGGTCTGTATCTGGGATCGCAATATCGCCACTATAAAGGCATTGGAAAAAGGCGGCATTGATGTAGTCGCAGTAGAAGCTGACGAGCTTGTGAAAGGCGGCGGCGGACCTCGATGTTCTACTATGCCTCTATGGAGAGATGATATATAAAAGGAGGGCTTTTGCCCTCCTTTTTGATTCATTATTTGAAGTTGCATCCTTTATATTAGTAACTTCCCCGAACAACTTCCCGACGTTGGCGGTTATAAAAGAATGAACAGTAAGAATCTATTTTTTGGATTTTAAAAACTGATTCCCAAATACCAATTGTTGCATTGGGGTAAATTACATTTCTAACTTTGATACGCGGATTATGTTGCCTTTCGCTATCCAGGACCTTACTTATTTCTGCTACTGAAACTTTTAATTGTTCTGCTGTTTCCTCTAGTCTTTTCATCTGCCGTATGAGCATGAAAAGCTTTTGACGTTCTTTTTCAGACAAATTTTCTATATCAAATGAGGTATCATTCGACGTAAAAGATAAAATTGCCTGTTCAATTCTATTTCTAAACCATAAAAGCTCCTCTATCTTTTTATCTTTCCGTTCTCGTTCTTCTACCAGAATAGGATCTACTCCCACCTGAAGATAGGTATATGGCTCCATAACAGACCCCACGGAAATTGTATCTATGCCACTCCCTGCGTGGGCAGTACCTCCTATTATTCCACGATAACGTTTACCCTTTACTATGATTTTATTCTTTGCTTTAAGAGTCGAAAAAAGAGAATAACCTGCAATTTCTATATCTTCCGCAGAAATAACAGTCGCATACTCAACATAGCCAGCCTGAACTATACCTTTAGCACGAACGACGCAATTCTCACCTACAATTCCATTCCTGACAATACACTGTCCAAGTGAATTAATACGTCCGTTATAAATTCCGTTACAGATCACAAGATCCCCTGAACAACGGACACTAAATCCCTCATTAATGATTCCCTGTATTACAATTGACCCTTTAAAATCAATATCGCCAGTCTGCAAATCCACATTCCCAGGTATATTCAAAATAGGTAGAACATCAAAATTAACACCATCAAAGAATGGTTGCCCACTTCGAGTAGCGAAAACATGAATTATACCGCTATCATCAATCTCTCCCCTCACTCCATCAAGAAGGGAATATCGAAGCACTTCTACTGGTTCTGGTGGAATTTCTCTTCCATATATATCAATACCGTGAGTTCCGCTATGTGGAGGAGAAATTAGTGCAAATTCCTCACCTTCATCAACAGTTGGGAGCTCCCAGAGCTTTTTCCAATCTATCGCAGCAGGATCATCTTCATCGTAGCGTCGTACTCTTTCTATAGGTTTAAGGAATTCTATCTTACCTGGAGTTGGTGGTGTTGGAGGGGTTCCTTCCGCAATGAGAAGGTCGTTTTCATAACATATATCAGATTCGTTGCATTTTTTTATACGCTCATAAATCATATCGTATGAATTAATCGGGATCCCTTCTTGCTGTAATGCATTAACAACATCCTCGGGATTCAGAGGTAAACCACTCCCTAAAGGGGGATATAAATCGAGGTAGACTTTCAACATATCTGGAGTTATACGAATACAATAACTCGCATCTTGAGCCTCAACAACTTCAAAGGGTTGATCTTCAAGATTTGAGAGATAGTTTTTTATTTGTTCAACGAGAGAATCCAGATTCACGGATCTCAAGTCCATTTATAAGACCTCCCTGCTACTTCCCTTGTATTTTTATTATACACTAAAGATTAAACTTTCCTTCATGCATACAATAAGAGGAGGCTTTATGAGAACAGTAGCCTCCTCTTATGTTCTTATTTTTTTAGTTTTGGCAGGGTATTTGCTCCGTGAGGCATAAACCATGTCTTAAGTTGATTACCATGCTTATCATAAACCTGGTTAAGAGCTTCATCAAGGCTTTTAACCACAGTAATACCTGTACCTTCAAATTCTGTAGGCGACATTTCTGAAACCAAATAGAAATCCCAATTTTCAGCAACATAACCAATGGTGTAGCCAACATATTTGGCAATAGTAAATTCTCGACGAACTTCCTTTTCTCGTTCCGCTGTATTTGGAAACTTCTGGAGCATGAATTGGACTTCATCGTTACCATATCCTTCATTGCACGCACTTAATACGATAATAGATCCCCCTTGAGGAACCGCTTCCATGGCATTAAAAATAGTTTTCGATGTCTGGTAAAAGTTGATATCTTTGGGATATCCACCAGCTGTCGCTATAACAAGGTCTCCCAATTCTGAAATAACGACGCCATCTTTCTTATCTACAATCTTAGCCCCTTCGTAGAAAGCTTTTTCCCAATCTCCGGCCACGGCGAAACCTATCTTTCCATCGTTACCAGGAATAACGTTAAACATAAACGTTGGCTTGACCATTGCCGCTGCTTCCATCATATCAAGATGCATAAGGTTGTTTTCAAAATTCCCTGGTCTGCTGTTCATATTTCGGCCATTACCAGGAACAGGATCTAACGCCAAAGCGTGATTGGCCATAACGGTTTCATAAGAAGAAATTCCGGGTAAAATTCCTTTTCGACCGCCTCCCCATCCAGCCATAAAGTGATAAATAATGGCACCAGTAACAATGATATGATCGCATTCTAGAGCCCTTTTATTCACCTTTACAGGAGTCCCGTAGGAAGTCGTTCCAATATGAACCATATCGTCATGATCTAGACATTTATGATCGACAACCTCGAACGTTTTCGAAAGTTCCTCGCCAAGTAAAAGAGCGTGTTCCTCCTGAGTTTGTTCCCGATGAGTTCCCGTAGAGCTCAAAAAAAGTATGTCTTCGTCGCGAATGCCTGCATTACGAAGTTCTTTGACTATAAAGGGCAAATATACCCACATTCGCTGCCAAGCCCGTGTAATGTCAGAAACAATAATACATACTGTCTCTCCAGGTTTTACGAGTTCGCCAAGTTTTGGAGATCCAATAGGATTTTCAAGAGCCTGAACGATGATTTCCTCTTCAGAACCGATACTTTCGATTGGTTCGCTATCGATAATCCCCAGAAGATTTTTCTGCGGGATAGAAAAATCGATGTTCCCCTTTCCGTATTTCATGGTATACGAATACATTGATACTCCTCCTCATGCAGGAAAAATTACGTAGGTGTACACCATGGCTAAGAAACCAAAGAAAAAGAGAAAGCAGATAGATGGAAGAAGTGTTTTTCGCATAACTTCTCCTTCCCTTCCCAATATAGCCACACATGCACACACTGCCACCACGTTATTTGGGCATATCATGTTTCCAATAGCTCCACCTGTGTTTTGAGCTGCTACAACAGGCAACACATTTATGGAAAGATTTTTTGCAGCTTCCACATGCAACGGATTAAACATAAGATTTGACCCGAGGTTTGTTCCTGTAACAAAACTTCCTATTTGACCGATAAGTACGGCAACTGCAGGGTAGAACAAACTGCCAATCGTAGCAAAAGTCACAGCAAGAGTGCTGATTTGCCCAGAAAGTTTCATGCAATTGACCATGGCCAAAAGCAAGCCCATTGAAATGAGAGCAGGGATTACCCGCTTAAAAGCTTTAAGAGCAGATGCCAAGAAAAACTTACTGTATCCCAATAGTATAGATGCTAAGAAAGCGCTTGTTAAAACAACACAGCCCACCCAAACTGTGTACCCGCCTCCGAAGGATACGAGAGTTTTTAATGAGAAAGAAAGCCGTACAACTACAAGCAAAATACTTAAGATAAAGTATGGCAACAAAGACCGAAGAAAACTAAAACGAGGATTTTGTAACGTTTCATCGTTGTCTGGAGAAGAGAACGCATATTCTTGTGGAACTGAAGCATTTTTTCGAAGCCAAAGATACGCTCCAAAGACAAAAGTTCCTGCCATTCCACCGATTAGGCTTGTGAGTTCTGTAACGGGAATAAAGACGTTGCTCATCGTAAAGTTTATGCTCCCCATAACAAATCCCATAACAAGTACGTCTTTCCATATGCCTCTAAAAGCCTTTTTCCCAAAAACAAAACCAATGATCAGGATTGGGAGCAATATATATCCCAACGACATCATTTTACCAGTCATAACGGAAACTGGCACGAAATCAAGGCCGGCCGCACCAGATCCGACAACGGTGGTTACACCAGCTCCACCCCAGCTTACAGGACATGAATTCCCGATAAGACAGGCTGCCGCAGCAATGACAGGGTTCATACCAAGTCCAACGAGAAAAGGAGCCGCCAACGCAGCTGGAGCCCCTGCTCCTGCCGCTCCTTCAAGAAAGGTTCCGAAGGGAATAGCTAAAAATAAGACCATAAGTCTTTTATCTCTTGTAACCTTTGAAAGACCACGTTTTATGGAATCCATAGCCGTTGAATCCACCATAACGATGAGAAGAGTAAAGGCGGCAAATATAAGCCATACAATACGAACTCCGTCTAAAAAACCATTCCAACTCGTCTGCGCCAAATTCATAAGAGGCGTTTTAAAAACAACATTTCCGAAAAAGAGAGCTACAATCCAGCTTATCGGCGCAACAACCTTTGATGGGTAATTAAATCCTGCCATTCCGACAACAATTATTGCAATGGGCAACAACGCAAGCAAAAAGTTCATCGAATGCTTCCTCCAGACATGTTTTGATATGTGTGATCTGAGCTACGGAGTACTCCTTATATCTTCCCGGGATATATGGATATAAAAAAAGAGGTCGGAACCTTAAGGTCCCGACCTCTGTACAGCCCATACGTTACAGAACTGTCGCCCGAGGATAGGACCGACATCTAATAATGAGCGCAAGTATAAGAATAAGAGCAACTATAGCCTCTACGTTACACACCGTCTGTCCCTCCTCAAGTTCTATAAACTTTTTTCTACTGTTGGCTCGGAATGTTATCAAACCTTTAAAATTTTGTAAAGTGTAAAATAAAAAGAATTTCGACATTAGACAAAAGTTAATCTTAAGGAGTTGCGCTTTATCCCACTACCGATCCAGGCAAGCAAAGAAATCTGACGCTTTTTTCGGAGTTGCAATTCTGACATAATTTTTCCCTAAATGAGGGTAATCTTTGCCAGAACGCACCTCTATCCCCTTCTCTGCCAAAAGGTGGGCCAAATCCACATCTCGATCTTCTACAGAGACAAGAGATATGGGACAACATGTATAGGTGGAAGCCACGGAAAACCCTCTCTTTTCAAGCTCAGGGATAAGACTTTCCTTCTCTTTCTTTATCATCTGGCGAACAGTGTCTAAAACAGAGCCCCCGCGAAGAGCCTCACGTGCCAAAAGAGCGCTTACCGACGGAACCGCAAAGGGGAGGTTTCCTTTATCATAAAATTCTCCAAGCCTTCCGCTGAAAATGCCATACCCAATTCTGGTTGCTGCAAAATGGAATCCCTTTGTCAACGTTCGCGTAACAATAATATTTTCATAGCGAGGTAGAAGCTGTACCGCCGAAGCTTCTTTAGGAGCATAATCGCCATAGGCCTCATCTACGATAACTACAACACCTAATTCGTGGGCTCTGGAAACAAGCGCCTCAATTTCATCAAGAGGAATAAGCTGGCCCGTTGGATTGTTGGGATTATCTATATATAGCAACGTATGACGCTCGTTCAGAGCATCAAGAAGGGAATCGGCATGGAACGTAAAGTTATCTTCAGGGCTCATGGCAATGCCTTCAAAACGTGCTCCGGAAACTCTGACTTCGGTAATATATTCCACGAACTGTGGCACATAGCCCAAGACCGTTGCATGCTCATCAAGAAAGACTTTATTAATCCGCTCAAGAACCTGCATTGAACCGTAGCCTATTTTTATCTGTTCTTCACTAATGTCTGCGAAGTCTTTCCAGTAATTACAGATTTCTTCAGTCAAAGCTTTATATGAGGTATCTCCCGTTTTCCACATATTTGAAACCCAATCATAATTTTTTATAAAAGCCTCAACTTCAGGAGCATGGGGCAACGTCGATTCAAGTCCGTTGCAGTTCAAAACTATGGGACAGTGTGATTCGTGAATATAACTCTCTCTGTCAAAGTCTTGAAGATGAGCACGTACTTTAGGGTTCCACATGGATCTTCGCCTCCTCTATATTTTCAGAAACAGATGGCAACTCTTTTCCACGCAAACGTATAAGTCCAACTGTGGCCAAGGGCAAAACCATAACCACGAGGAAATACCATGCCATAATGGAATAGCCGCGAGCGATAAGTGCAACGAGCCCTGCTTTTGCACAAATGAAACAAACAATCAATATAACGAACCCGACTACGCCTCTCATACGATGAGACATCTCTCGTCCTTTTTCCTGGTAGACAGAATTGATTCGTTCATTAAGTCCATGGACAAAACCTGTTATGGTTTCAATACTTGTTCCGAAAAGCATCAATACATAAGCAGAAAGTAATACCCCTCCGCCAAGATCATTTTTAAGGATGCCGAAAACGGGAACCGATTCCTGCAAAACGGATGGATAGGTAGGAGCCATAGCCAAGTACTCTACAACAGCGGGGATCATCATGAGTATAGAGGCGACAATGCCATTAATTACTGCGTCTCGTCTTGTTTTAATTGTATCTTTTAATGCATAAAGAACAAGAACAAATGACACCATATTGTAAAGGGTATACTTTATTCCTCCCATAATCCAATTCGAGTTTGCAGCTACTCCGTGATCTCTCGTTAAGCTGCCGAACACTCCGTCCATACCAAAATGACGAACAGTAGAATAGAGGAAAATGAACATAACAGCGTAAAGGAAGAAAGACCAGTATGAAAGAATGGTGGAAATAACTTTTCCTCCGGCAAAAAGCAGAAGGGAGGTTCCTACAAGAAGAACGGAGACTCCAACCCAGTAAGAAACACCAAACCATTGCTGAAGAATGGTACCAGCTGCAGAAGAAAGAATTCCTCCAACCAGAACAACAAGAAAGATATAGCCTACCTCAAAAACAAGCCAGGTCGCACCCGGGAAGAGGCTCTGAAAGAAGCTTCGGTAATTGTAAAGTCTGAACTTTCGTGCATAATCAAAGGTCAGGATACCTACGAGGGCAAAACAAACTGTGGAAACAGCCATTCCATATAGTCCCTGCTTAAGGCCATTCATCATAAAGAATTCAACCAGTTCTCGTCCTGTGGCATAACCGCCACCAATAAGAACAGACTGACAAATAAAACCGATCATGAGCCAACGACTAAACCATTTAACCTGCGTAATATCTAAAAGTTGAGAGATGATAGAACCCCCTTGGGCATCCTTTTTCATCCTTTTCACCGTCCTCATCAAGTAAATTAGTTAACGTATTGCTGTGAGCTCAATACCTACCCTCTTTTCTCGCTCTAAAAGTATAAAAAAACAGGGCCCCTCTCTTTGTAAGAAAGGGGCCCTGCCCTAAAAGATCAACGCAATTAAGCGTCGACCCCCGGAGAGGGACCCACGCTAAACCAATAATAAAAGAAACAGCTTGTAAGCATTTCTTGAATTTTCTTTGTTTTCTTCATGATAGGGAAGATTACCACTTTTCCACATATCCGTCAAGTTAAAAAAAAGAGAACCCCGTCTAAACAGGAGTTCTCTTATAATTTTCTGGCGGAGAGGGTGGGATTTGAACCCACGAGGCAGGTATTAGCCGCCTAATCGATTTCGAGTCGATCGCCTTCGACCACTCGGCCACCCCTCCAGATACGTAACGTGAGCATTATAGCGATTTTAGATGTAGATGTCTAGGGAATGAAAGGATTCATAAGTAGATGAGCCAGAGTTTTGTTCCGTTTACTCAGGTAAAGTGAAAGAGATAACGCGCATCATGTTGGACCGTACATGAAAAAGAAAGAGGCTCTTTTTTCAAGAGCCTCTTCTCTATTTTTTCTAATAATTTTCAGCTTTTATTTCAAAATAAGCCTGGGGATGGTCACAAACGGGGCAAACTTCTGGCGCTTTTTCTCCATAATAGATATGGCCACAATTAGCACATTTCCATGCCTTTTTATCTTCTCTTACAAAAACTTTCCCCTCTTCAAGGTTTTTAAGTAAATGCAAGTAGCGCTCTTCGTGCTCTTTCTCTATCTGAGCAACAGCTTTGAAAAGATATGCAATTTTTGTAAAGCCCTCTTCTTCTGCATCTTTAGCAAAGCTCTCATACATTTCGGTCCATTCGTAATTTTCTCCGGCAGCAGCATCTTTTAAATTCTCATCTGTCGTGGGGATTCCGTCGTGCAACAATTTGAACCAAATTTTGGCGTGTTCTTTTTCATTGTTAGCCGTCTCTTCAAAAAGGGCTGCTATTTGGTTGAGTCCCTCTTTTTTGGCTTTAGAGGCATAGTAGGTGTACTTGTTTCTAGCCTGTGACTCTCCTGCAAATGCTTCTCTCAAGTTAGCTTCGGTTTTAGAACCTTTCAAGTCCATAGTAAGTCCTCCTTCTATGTAACATTAAAATTAATCAAGCACATATATTATACAATATGCTTATAGTTAATTCAAACTCTAATACTGCGAATATATCATAGTACAATGGCAGGTATGGTATGCAGGCAAGGAAGATTATGAGTTTACTTTATTAGAATTATTTCTCCTCTTCTTGAAATACTCCCAAAGGAGTTCAGAACTTTCTTCAGCAAGTACTCCCTTTCTTATGTCACATCTATGATTGAGCCGAGAATCCTGAACGATATTGTATAGCGTTCCACACGCTCCAGCACGGGGATCGGAGGCACCATAAACCAAACGTTGAATACGCGCTAATACAATGGCTCCGGCACACATGGGGCACGGTTCCAAGGTTACATAGAGAGTACAGCCGTTCAAATTCCACCGTTTCAAATGTTGAGAGGCTTCACGCATAGCAAGTATCTCCGCATGTGCCGTAGGATCTATATGTTTGTAATTTTTTCCTATACCTATAATGCGGCCTTCATAAACTACAAGAGCTGCTACTGGAACTTCTCCATTTTCAGCGCCCTTTCTGGCTTCCTCGAGAGCTTGCTTCATAAAATAAATGTCAGGATCATCGAAGTGCAATCTATAAATCTTCCTTTCGGTGCGTATTTTTCAATTCTTTATATACGTAAGGTATTCTTCCTCTTACAACATCTGTGCCCGGCACTACCGTTTTGCTGTATGCCTCTGCCAAAAGGCAATATGTTGAGACTGCCTGTTCTACTTTTGGAACAGTAGCGGCACTAATCGCTCCTGTCGGCAATACAATAAAAGAGTTATCTTCATCTTCTCCTGTTCCTGAACGCATGAGGAAAACCCTATTCTCGGCAGCACGACAACGTGCCACTTTTTCAGTCATGGCATAACGTCTTGAATCGCACCAGAGAAGCATCTGGGCCCCATCCAACATCATGCACCTTGCAACTTCAGGAAGAAACATTTCATCTCCAATAAGGAGGCCTAAACGTCCCACTTCTGTAGAAAAAATATCAGGGCGGCATGAATTATCCAAGAAAACCGGACCATACGTGTTGTTTTGCGAAAAAGCTACAGCTGCCTTTTTTTTGTGGCCGTCTGCATCTAAAGAGCCACTTACACATACAACCACATCTGGATTCAGCAAAGGTCGAATTTGGCGAGTTATATTATCTACATCTTCATTTTTTCCACAACATGGCAGCAAAATAAGAGATGAACCCTGATCTTGTAAAATGCGAATCATTCGTGAAGCTGTGGCAATATAGTGTTCCATATTTTCTGCTGAAAAATACGCCACAGAAGAAAGGATGCCAGAATCAGGCAAACATACAGGTTCTTTCATATATGCAGTAACTGGCAAATCTTCCGTTGGGTCTATTAATCTTGAAAAACACCTGTTTCCTTTCTCTGGAAGAGGAAATGACGCCATTTCCGTATCTATTACGGCAATAAGAGCTTCACTCGTGTCTGATGGAGATTCTCCGACAATGTGCCCCAACGGATTGATAACGCAACTTCTGCCCGTATTCATGGCTGTGTAAGATTCAAGGCCTACTTTATCGCATAGAATAATCCAAACTCCATTTTCAAACGCTCGTGTCGGAAGCATATACTCGATTTGAGGATTATTCAAAAGGGCCGGGTCGGAGGCTGAAGACATGAGATTTGCCATATCGATGATGACGTTCGCACCTTTTTCAGTCAATATACGCGCTATTTCAGGAGCTCTTCCATCGGCACATATCATCATTCCCAAATTTCCTAAGGGAGTTTTCATGACAGGGAAAGTTGTTCCTGCTTTGACATATTTCTCGTCGAAGTGCCAAAGATTTGATTTATAAACCCGTCCTAGCTCTTCACCTTCCGGCCCCCAAAGAATTCCAGCATTTCGCAAAGTTCCCTCTTCTTCCACGTAGAGTCCCATGGCTATGTGGACGCCATAATGAACTGCTCGTTTCGCCACTTCTTCTATCACTGCATGAGTATGCTTTAAGGCCAATGCAGCGGCTTCCTCGTTTTCGCCAAGATAATAGGCGGGCCAAGTACATTCAGGAAAGACGATAAGATCAACATCCTCTTCACTACACAGACTATCGATCCATTGTAGTATTTCTCGTTCTGTCTGCTCGTATTGGCTCACATTTCGAGCGTCCATCTGCACGCAGGCAACACGAAACATAGTCTTCCCTCCTTTGTCTTTACTCCTCTTCTTTTACCCCATCTCGACTTTTACAACTATTTTCCTAATGCGACTCGGGGTTTTGAGAGCAACACATCCTTTGTGTACGTCATGGGGGAAAAAGAGTGAAAACCAACCGGGGTGAGTCTGAAAATAGGCCCCTTCCCCATCAAACAAGGCAAAATCCCGCACGTCATCATAAGGGAGAGCTAATTTCATTGTCTCTATTGGAGCATAGCCTAACCATTCCGAACCGGAAAGAAGGCATTGAATGTCTGCATATTTTTTATGGGCTTCCCATACTTGAGCTTCTTTAGGCTTTGTCGTGGAAGACTGAATAATAGCAAATATAGACGTTCCCTCAATTTCATACTTCCCATCTTCAAGAGCAACGACCTTTAAATCTTCGAGGAAATCAAAAGCTTTTTTGAAACGTTCTCCCAAACAAAAATATGTCGACGCATTACTTAAGGTATCAAATATCATCTCTACCACTCCCCATCTGTCCCTTATTCTTTTAAAAATGTTACAATATCCCCCGAAAAAAGAAGAAAGGAGCGTTGCTTATGCTATCTAAACTGCTTCGTATCTTTGGAATTCAAAAGAAATCTACTGTTCCCCTCTCAGCAAGTGACATTGTCAGAAGAGCACGTGATGCACATAAAGTCACCGAGTGGAGCCGCGCTAAGAGGCTCACTGTTTTTAATCCTCCCTTTTGGGGAATTCACCATATTTTTATAGATTCAAATCTAAAACATTCTCTTATCGCTCTAAAAGAAGATGGAAGCGCCTTTATTTTTCTCGGAAATACCTATGGGCCAGAGCGTTGGGAAAAATATGATGAAAATCTCAATAAGGTCGATGGCGGAATTATTGAGAATCAATCTTTAACATGGCTTATCTATCAGGATTATGTCATCTATAACGGATCCATGCTTCCCGCTACAGATGCACCTTACCATTGGGGACGAGTAATTGAAGTCGATTCGTTTGATAAACATATCGACGATCAATGGATATCTAAAATCATCCCCGAATTAAAAGAACTGGCTTTATCTTACATCAAATCATAGCAATTTCTATTATATTTCATCGAGCTTGAGAATAAACGGACCTATCTGATTAAGCTGTTCAAGACCTTGAATATCCGAATCAAGCATAGGTACGTGGGTTACCCCCAAAGATCCAAATAATTCATCTATTTGGAGAAGATACTGTTCCTGAGCAATGCGGCGTTTTTCAAAAAAAGGCCCCGCTTCTTCCGGTATAACCTTGTTAACGACAACGCCGCCAATACCAATATTGTGCTTTTGCAATATTTCTATGGCCCTCTTCGTCTCTATAATCGGAAGTTTTTCTGCATTGAGCACAAAGTAAAAAGCCGTATTTTCACGATCAGTCAAGATTTTTCGAGCTAAGGTAAATTTATCCCGTCGCTTTTGCAGGGTTTCTATTATGGGATCTTCTTTTATTTTTTCTTGCAATTCTTTGTCGTATTTAGCAGCGACCTTCATGAGTTCCATGGCATTGGCCCGTTTTTCTATAAGATGCTCGATCCAGACTCCTAATATTTCGGGCAACGTAAGGAGCCGCAAGGTATGCCCTGTAGGAGCCGTATCAAAAACAATTGCATCGTAAGGTTTCCCGATGGATTCCATAAGCTCTATAAACTTGTCAAATATGGCAGCTTCTTCTGCCCCTGGGGACATATAGGCTATTTCTATCTGACGCTTTATTTCGTCGACAATAACAGCACTGACAATATGAAGCATTTTATCTTGAATCGCTTTCATATATTTTTTGGCTTCTTCTTCCGCATCTATTTCAATACCCCAAAGATTTTCTTCGATACGAACAACATCCAGACCTATGGGGTGATCGAAGGCATCAGCAAGAGAATGAGCAGGATCAGTAGAAACAACCAGGGTTTTTACCCCCTGTTGAGAAAGGGCGTAAGCGTATGCCGCCGCACATGTGGTTTTCCCTGTTCCACCTTTTCCGCCAAAAAATATAAACTGTCGCTTTACACGATAGACCATTGAAAGAGAAGCCTCCCTTAGTCGAAGTCATATTGCGATGCTTTTTCAGCAATAATAAACTTACGATTTTGCATTCTACGTTCCCATGCAACGAGGTCTTCAGCAAAGTAAGGAAGTATTTCGAGCATATAGTATGAAATGGGATTGGGAATTCCCAAAAAATCGCCAAACAAGAGCAACATCAAATTGTCATTGACGTCAAAAGCCTCTTTTCTGACAACAGCCATTCTTTTATCAACAAATGTTCCGTGAGTAAAAGCTTTTGACCAAAAAAGGACTTTCGAAAGAAAAGTTTCTTGTTTTCTTTCGTCTTCTTCGCTAAACATTATAGACACCTCTATTTTAATTAAAGATTACTTATCTCTATCTGAGGCCAATACTCCTGCTACAGCAAAGTCAGATTTTTTCATGTCTGTTATTATGATACGAACCTTTTCAGCCGGCACATCAAGACACGAACATATCGTCTGAGTCATTTCATTTACAAGTCGTCGCTTTTGCTCTACTGTTCGTCCTTCAAGAATATGAACGTTCACTATTGGCATGATAAATCCCCCTTACTTTATGTAAAAGTCTAACTATTATGTATTATACTCTTTTTTAATGAGTCATCGCTTCCTGAGCAGTAAAGAGCAGCATAAGGTAAGGATCTTCAACTGTATTATGATAAGGAGAATGGACGAAATAGTGAGAAAATAAATCAGTAATAGTTTCCCTTCGGGTAATAATATCGATAAAACGTTCCGTTAAAAAGAGAGGGGATTCCCCGTCAATGACAATCTGGAAACCAATAATCTGTCCTTTTTTCAGTCCTTTTTCGTCAGATGCGGAAACGACAACTTTCCAGAGTCCTTCTTTCCCGTTGGGCATAGCTTTTTCTCGTGTGCGATATGGCAAAGTGAGAGAAAATACCGGAATATCCGACGCGTTAGCCAATTCCTCAGTCCACCCCACACTTCCCCAATGAAGATCGAAAATGGCACTTAGCCCCCAGACTGTTGCAGGTGGCAAAGACATGTTTTTCCCCATAATATTAGCAGAGGCAACAAGCCCCTGACGCATAGCAAGAGTTCCAATAAGAGGCAATATAGGACGTTCTGTAACAGCATCGCTGATTTGAGCGGCGTCACCAACAACATATATATTGGGATGGGACGACTGCATATTTTCGTTGACTACGATACCCCGCTCAATAGATAATCCTGCACTTTGAGCCAACTTAATGTTAGGACGAACACCTGTTGCAAAAATAACGCCATCAGTCTCTATCTCCGTGCCATCAGAGAGTACAACCCTGTCTGATTTGACTTCTGTCAGCTGCATATTTCTATAAACAGAAACACCTGATTCAGAAAGGCGATTACTGACTTTTTCGGCCATATCTTTATCCATGGCCGCGATAAGGTGCGGCAAAGCTTCAACCAATGTAACAGTTAGTCCTCTATCGTGAAGAGCCTCCACAACTTCTAATCCTATAGCTCCACTGCCAACAACGACTGCTTTGTCGCTTTTTTCTGCAAAGACATCAAGTGCACGGGCATCGTCTGCTCCACGCATAACAAAGATATTTTCTGCCAATCTTTCTTTAGAAACATATTCACGTCCAACCATAATTTCCGTCAGGTCTCGTTTCTGCCCTTCTCTATCTGAATCTAATAAAAGGCCCTTTACTGAAGGAAGCCAGGGAACTGCACCGGGTGCAAGCAATACTTTCTCAAAATGGATTTCAAAGGGACCACCTGTACTCGTTCCCCTTGCGATATGATTCTCTGCATCAAGTTCGGTGACAACGCCGCGAATAGCATCTTCAACAATCTCAGGCGGCAAACGATCAGAGTTCGCCAAATAAACCACTTCTTCTTCGGGGCCACCTGGAACAAGCTTTCTCCCAACACCATAAGGAAGTGAACAAATTACAGTAGGATCCTCGTTCATCACAATGGAAAGGCTCTTTTCACCCATACGTCGAAGTGCTATATATGAAAACCTTCCACCCGGGCCCCCTCCGATAATCAGTACTCTTTTCTTTAATGTAAGCATCATTTCACCTCCGCAATGATCAGACAACTTAATATATTAATTCTAGCATACCCATAGAGAGTATATCAAGAGGTTACAAAAAAAGCCCGGCTTTCACCGGGCATGTTATTATTTCGATTGTAAAAAAGCTCTATATCCCTTCCAGGCCATGTAAAGGTCGACCTTGCTTATGAGTTCCCACGGAGCGTGCATAGATAGAACGGGAACGCCGCAGTCGATAACATCTGCTCCTCTGTTTGCAAGAATGTAGGCAATTGTGCCACCGCCACCCTCATCAACCTTTCCCAGTTCCCCTGTCTGCCAGACCACATTATTTTCATCGTATAACGCCCGAATAGAGGCTACGAATTCTGCACTGGCATCGTTAGATCCATATTTGCCCCGACTTCCTGTGTATTTCTGCACAACGACTCCATTTCCCATAAAAGAAGCGTTGCGCTTGTCGAAGGGTTCCGGATAGGTGGGGTCAAAAGCTCCATCTACATCGGCAGAGAGAACTCTGCTGTGGCTGAAGGCACGGCGAAGATTGATCTCTGAATACCCTTCTCCTTCCAAAGCCAGAAGTTCTGCCACTGTGTTTTCATAAAAGACAGATTCCATACCAGTGCTTCCCATACTGCCAATTTCCTCTTTATCTACAAAAAGAGCCGATGCCGTATATACAGGATGTTCAACATCGAGGATAGCTCGTAAAGAAGCAAAGGCACATGACCTGTCGTCGTGACCATAGGCTAAGATCAAGCCACGATCAAGCCCTGCATCACGAGATCTGCCAGCCGGAACTATTTCTATTTCGGCAGAGGTAAAATCGGCTTCATCCACTCCGTATTTTGCCGTCAATATCTGGAGTACTCCGAGTTTTACCTTTTCTTTAATATCATCGTCTTTTACAGGAATATGACCAAGAATTACATTCAAATTTTCACCGGAAATGCCTTCGCTCATTGTTTTGGAGGCCTGAGCTTTGCCCAGATGAGGAAGTATATCGCTAATAACAAACAAGGGATCGTCTTCCCTCTCTCCAATATTGAGATGAACGATGCTTCCATCTTTTTTGGCAAAGACGCCATGAATTGCCAAAGGAAGTGTTGCCCATTGGTACTTCTTGATTCCACCATAGTAATGGGTTTTCAGTAAAGCTAGTCCTGAATCTTCATAAAGAGGCTGAGGTTTCAGGTCAAGGCGAGGCGAATCTATGTGACTGCCCACAATGTAGAGCCCTTCTGAAAGCGACTTTTTACCTATGACAAAGAGCGCCACGGCCTTGTTGCGATTTACCGCCATTACTTTTATGCCCGGCTCCAGACGTCTACCAGCCTGAATCATTTCTTCAAGGTCGACAAATCCAGCCACCCGGGCCATAGAAACAATCTGTTCTACACATTCCCGTTCGATTTTTCCATTGTCAAGGAAGAGCTTATAGTCTTCGGCTAAAGCGAAAACCTGTTTTCTCTCTTCTTCCTGAATCTTTTCCCAGGCACTGGAGAAAGAATAAAAACCCTTTTCCCGATATTTAGCTTCTACATCTCGGTTTTTCACACGTAATGCCTCCCGCTTTAGACAAAATAATACCGTTTATTATACATCTTTCACTAAAAGGACTGTAAGATCGTTCACATTTGTGCCTGTAGGCCCTGTCTTTATGAGCGAGTTACACATTTCTAAAGCATTATAAGCATCATTGTTTTCAAGAAGAGCGTAAGGATTCCCTCCGCTTTCACGTATTTTTTGAACAGTTTGGCCATCAACAATGCCTCCTGCCGCATCTGTAGGGCCATCTGTGCCATCAGACCCAACAGAAGCAAACACAATATTCGGCATACCCTGGATGTTTAAAGCGGCAGCAAGAGCCATCTCCTGATTTCGTCCACCTTTTCCCTTTCCCTTTAGATGTACAACTGTTTCTCCTCCCAGAATAATGGCACATGGAAGCTTTACAGGGCGGCAGAATTCACTTTCTTCCACGGCTATTGATGCCAAAAAACTACCTGCCTCTTTGGCCTCGCACTGGAGGGTTGTGGTAAGTATATACGACTGATAGCCCAACTCTGTAGCTTTTTCAGCTGCCTTGTCGCAAAGGGTTCTGACACTTCCCGTAATAAATGTCTCTACGTTATCTATAGCTTTCGGCGTTTCTTCTTTCAGTATTTCGATTAATTCAGGTTTTACATCAATTTTGTAGCGAGAGATAATATCTAGCGCCTGTGCTGACGTTGTGGAATCGGGATAGGCTGGTCCGGATGCTATGCTATCGAGCCGATCGCCCAAAACGTCTGAAAGAACAATAGAATAAATTGTAGCTGGAGCCACCCATTTGGCAAACTGACCACCCTTTACGGCGGAAAGTCGTTTGCGGATCATATTGATCTCAACGATGTTAGCTCCACAACGAAGCATTTGATCTGTAATATCAACGAAATCTCCGAGACATACGCCCTCTTTAGGCTTTTCGAAAAGTGCCGAACCTCCACCTGAGACTAAAAAAAGAACCTCATCATTGGCAGTAAGATTCTGTGTCATCTGAAGGGCTTCCGATGTAGCTTTCAATGAATTTTCATCAAGCAGGGGGTGTCCTGCTTCTCGTACAACAAGATGGGGAATGGGGCCTTGACTGTGATTGTATTTGGTGATGACTATACCCTGCACCACCTGATCGCCCAATATATCTACTGCGGCCTTCGCCATTCTCCACGCCGCTTTTCCTATGGAGACAAGAATTACCCTGCCTTTACACGGCTTCTTTCGAAGCTGCTCCTGAACGGCATATTCAGGTAATACTGCATCTATAGCATATTTAATAATTTCATGAGCATCATCGCGAAGTGTCATAGTTAACCCCCTGTTGTAAATAGGTGATGCTTCTCTTTATTGATTTTTTGCCATCGAGTTTTTAGTTTTAAAATGTTGAAGTAAGCTTATATATTCCAAATTCCATATGTTGTAAAGCCTCTGCTTTCGTACGTTTTCCGTCACATACCTGAACTATTTCCTTCCAGACCCTTTCTCCAACATCAGAAATGCTTTCATTACCAGTAATAATTGTTCCTGCATTAATATCGATGTTTTCTTCCATCATGAGATAGGTATGAGGATTCCCTGTAATTTTGATAACAGGAGCAAGGGGGAATCCAGTGGGGGTACCCCGTCCGGTAGAAAAGATAACAATATGAGCTCCACCTGCCACCATGCCAGTAATAGACTCAACATCCTGACCGGGAGTATCCATTACGTAAAGTCCTCGGCCTGTAGGGCTTTCCGCATATTCAAGAACACCTTGTAAGGGGCTTGTTCCACCTTTATAGATGCAGCCAAGAGATTTCTCTTCAATAGTAGTCAGACCACCCTCAATATTTCCGGGAGTCGGCTGGCTTCCCCGTAGATCAACGCCCATAGTTTTAGCTCTTGCTTCACATCGGGCCACAATATGAAGAAGCTTTTTTGCTACTTCTGGAGAAACTGCTCTCTTGACCAGAATGTGTTCGGCACCAATAAGTTCTGTTGTTTCAGAAAGAATTGATGTTCCTCCCATAGAGATAAGTCTGTCGGAGACATAGCCATGAACAGGGTTGGCAGCCAGCCCCGAAGTAGCGTCTGATCCTCCGCATTCCAAGCCTAAAATAAGCGAACTCACAGGAATGTCTTCTTTTTTATAGAGAGAAACTTCTTGTGATATAGCTCTTGCTATACGCAATCCCTGTTCCTGAGCTTTAAGGGTTCCACCACATTTTTGTATAATTAGAGACTCAACAGGTTTGCCTGTCTTAGCTATTTCCTCGGCTAACCAGTCGGCCTGAAGGCCTTCGCACCCTAACCCCACAACTAAAACCGCAGCAACATTTCCGTTTTTTCCAAGCCCCGCAAGAGTTCTAGCCGTTATTTCAAGGTCCGGTTTAATCTGAGCGCAGCCATGTTGGTTCGGCAAGGCAATGGCTCCCTCAACCTGACTCGCTATTCGTTGAGCTACAGTGCTGGCACAAACAGATGCAGGGATAACCGCTATATGGTTACGGATTCCTACGTCTCCATTTTTACGTCTATACCCTTGAATGTTCATGCTTGCACCTCCCAATCGCCACGGCCTCTGAGGCTTTCCAGGTTGTGTATGTGAACATGCTCCCCCGCTTCAATTCTCTGAGTAGCTCTGCCAATAACTTCGCTATACTTCACAACTCCTTCTCCCTCTTCAATTTGCCGTATAGCAAATTTATGCCCGAAAGAAATATTTTGTTTCAAGCGCAGGGTTCGAAGAACGCCATCCACTTCATAACAGGCAGTGTCGCCCTCGCTCAGGTTTTGTAAAGCTGTAGCTACATTATCAAATTCTTTGATAACCAAAGCGTTTTTCACGTGATCTTTCACAACCATCACTCCTTCACTATGACCCGCGCACAGGATACCGGAATGTTTACTAATGCAATGCTTTATAGAGTGGCTTATATGCGTCTAATTCAAGTTTTTTAAATTCTGTTTGGGCTTCCTCAACGAGTGAGCCGCCATCTGACATAAGGTCGAAAGCAGCACCTGCCAATACTTTTGCGGCAAGAAGCATTCCTTTCATTCCCAAAGAAGAACCGGATGCTGAGGCAGCCTGCCAAGAATGAGCCGGAGTGGCAAGAGGCCAAGTTGCTGCAGAAAGCATAGATGTGGGGGCAATATAACTTACATCACCGACATCGGTAGACCCCATAATCTGTCTGCCTTCATCGAAACATTCAACAGCTTCTTCACAAAGGAATTTATTATCGCGAAGAGTTTGAGGACACTGTCTCAAGCTTGTTTCTCTTTGGCCCTCGGGAATTGAGTAAAACAAGGTTTTGGCCAATTCCTTCTCCTCCGCATCGAAATCGATACCACCGATCGTCATGAGATTTTTCTCTAAAAGCTGATTAAGGGGCTTGTTGGGGACTGTATCATAACAGCCAGCTTCCACGACGTATGAAATTTCTGTTTCCGTCATAAGAGCTGCACCTTTACCTATATTGAGAAGACGTTTCCAGATATGTTCAACATCACTTTTTCGAGGCCCTCGAAGGTAATACCAGACCGAGGCTCTGTCAGGAACGATATTCGGCATTTTCCCGCCATCAGTTATTACATAATGCAACCGCGTTCCATCAATTAAGTGCTCTCGAAGATAATTGGCCCCTACATTCATGAGTTCTACAGCATCAAGAGCACTTCGCCCAGCTTCAGGGGCTCCGGCAGCATGGGCAGAGACGCCTTTAAAAGAGAAGCGTACAGAGGCCATCGCTGACAAGGTGGAACCTATAACAGTATTTATCGAACCTGGATGCCATGCAAGACACACATCAAGATCGTCAAAGACTCCGCGTTCAGCCATAAAGACCTTGCCAGAAAGCAGCTCTTCAGCAGGACATCCATAGTAACGTATCGTTCCTTTTACTTCTCCATTTTCCATAGCTTTTTTGATAGAACAGGCTGCAGCAAGGGAAGCCACTCCCAGAAGGTTATGTCCGCATCCGTGCCCAGGAGCGCCTTCTTGCACAGGTTCCCTTTGTGTACCGATTTTTTGAGACAAGCCATCTAAGGCATCAAATTCGCCAAGCAGTCCAACTATAGGCGAACCACTGCCCCATTCTGCAATAAAAGCGGTTGGCATGTCTTCA
>Ga0265294_10000789_pt1 | contig 42997 bp, 42 predicted proteins | sample MunlanPumphouse3_FD_192504 | JGI IMG/M metagenome (GOLD analysis project Ga0265294, IMG submission 192504) | Groundwater microbial communities from a municipal landfill in Southern Ontario, Canada - Pumphouse #3 | ecosystem: Environmental > Aquatic > Deep subsurface > Groundwater | place... | reverse complement strand
ACGTAGAACGCACGAGTAATTCATGCGGCATTCTATCTACGTTCCACGTTTTCTTTTTCTTCTTTAGATAGGAGAACCACCGTTACGTTCGCGTATCATGGTTCTCCGCTTGATCTGATACAGCGACCGTATGGTGTCGAAAACGCCCGAATCACCAAAAACTAGGTGAATTTCTATGTTAGGCATCAGTGACCCGTGGGTATGGATGACATACCTCATCTGCTTGATAGCACTGCTATTCTGCGGAATCTACGGATACATAAATTGGAACAAGGACAGTGATGATGATGACGGTAAGCACTGAGCTAACGATCGGCATCGTCGCATTCTACCTTGTGATGATCATAGGTATCGGATATTACGGATATAGACGAACAAAAAAAGTTGAAGACTACATGGTTGCCGGACGAAATACGCATCCGGTTATAATTGCCCTATCCTACGGAGCCACGTTCATCAGCACATCTGCCATCATCGGTTTTGGCGGAACTTCGGCTCAATACGGAATGAGTCTGATGTGGCTGACCGTATTGTGTATCGTGGTCGGGGTGATCATCGCCTTTATATGCATGGGGAAACGGATCAGACGGATCGGAAAAGATCTGGGGGCCCTGACCTATCCCGAACTCCTTGGTAAGATGTACGGATCGAAGAAGATCATCTATGCTACCGGCGCGATCTTTGTCGCAGCAATGCCCCTGTACACAGCGGCAGTGCTGATCGGCGGGGCACGTTTCATTGAAACGACCCTGGGTATCCCGTACATGACAGCCCTGCTCGGTTTTGCCGGAGTTGTTGCGTTGTATGTCGTAATAGGCGGTCTGATGGCCGTCATGTACACCGATGCGGTCCAGGGAGCGATCATGCTCGTCGGTATGGGTGTTCTGCTTGTGCTGACCTACATCTATCTTGGCGGCGTGACAGCGGCGAACAGTGCACTTGACTCAATGGGATCTCTCGTTCCAAGCACACTCTCCTCAATGGGTATGACCGGCTGGACCTCCATGCCGGAGTTCGGATCTCCGATCTGGATGACGGTCATTACGACTCTCGTTCTCGGCGTGGGAGTGGGCGTCCTTGCACAGCCTCAGCTTGCGGTAAGATTCATGACAGCAAAAGACGGCAAATCGCTGAACCGGGCGATCCCTATCGGCGCTCTCTTCATCGTGATGATGACGGGAGTAGCGTTCACCGTCGGACCTCTGACGAATGTGTATTTCATGGATACAGTTGGGATGCTCGCGATCGATGCTGCCGGAGGGAATGCGGACTCGATCATTCCGCTGTACATCAACTCGGCGATGCCTGAACTCTTTGTTATCATCTTCATGCTCACGCTGCTTTCGGCCGCCATGTCGACCTTATCATCCCTCCTGCATACCATGGGTACCACACTCGGCGGGGATATCTTTGCCAGAATGAAAGGGGTTCGCTACTCGATCAGGGCAAACCAGATCGGTATCGTGGTCATGATGATCGCCAGTGTTATACTCGCCGTGATGATGCCGGGAAGTATCATTGCACGGGCAACCGCCATGTTTATGGGTCTGTGTACTGCAGCCCTTCTGCCGGCTTTCGTTCATGGGATCACCTCAAAGAATCCGTCCTATCTTGCTGCAAAATGGAGTATGACTGCAGGTGCCGGAGGCTGGCTTCTTTGGGCCGTCTTCTGCCACTTGGCGGAATCAAAAATGCTTGGGATCTGTCATGCACTATTCGGGGTAGACTCTCTCGTCAGTTCACCTTGGTGTTATCTCGACCCGCTGGTCGTCGGAGTCGTCCTCTCGGTCACTATCCTTCTTGTCCTGATTCCTATGGACAAGCATAAGATAACGCATGAGGATCAGATGAGACTGACATAAACCATCCCTTTTTTTTATCATAGGCTTTTTGCTGAAAGCTATGTTCTTCTTGAGGAAAATTCCCGGATCCCGGGTGGGATTGTTTATACCATATAAAAAAAAGAGAAAGGATCAGGCGTTTCCGATCCAGTAAGCTACTTTGTCAGGGTTTGCATCGATCCATGCTTTTGCGGCATCCTTCTCAGACATTCCTCCGGCGATCGCATTCATCACCGAGGTGATGTCGGCAGTCGTCCATTCGAATCTGCTCAGGATTCCATATGCCTTCGGGTCATCGGTCTTCAGATCAAGACGTGAAAGTGTCACGATGTCCTCAGCTCCGCCGTAGACACCCTTTGGATCCTCAAGGAACTTGAGATCATACCGGCTGAACTTCCAGTGCGGCGACCATCCGGTCACAACGATCCATTCATTTTTATTGATCGCTGACGCGAGTTCAGCCGCCATGCCTGCACTGCTGCTCGTCACCAGAGTGAAATCGAGATCATACTCGTTAATTGCCTGCTCGGTTCGGGATGTAATACCTGCTCCCGGCTCGATGCCGACAATCCTCTTGTCAAACGAATCGGCAGCGCTGTTCAGCTCCTCGATCGAGTCGATCGTTACATAGGACGGGACAACAAGACCGATGCGTGCCGCACCCTTGATGTTTTCATGCACATAATCGATTTTGTCTCCGTAGGAGTTCCAGTAGTTCTCATGAGTATACGGCAGCCATCCGGTCGTCGTAAAATCAACATCTCCTTTTGCAAGTGCCTGGAAGAGCGGGCCTGCATCGACCGCGACGAGCGTGACGTCATAACCTGCTTCTTCGAATACCTGTTTCATTACATTTGTACTGGCAATAGCGCAGTCCCATGTGACATACCCGATGCTGATCTCTTTTGCTGGTTCAGACGGCTGGGAAACACACCCCGCAGTGAAAAGAACGAGCAGTACGAGAAGCCCGGTGATTATGATCAGTGTTGTTTTCTTTTGATTCATAGATTATCTCCATTAATGATTACCCCAGTAAAGGGAGTGAATAATACCTGAAGGATGCATGACTCTCATAGCGGTCATACACTCTCCATCGTGTTTGACGGGGTTTCGTTTTTTATGCGGATACGGGAACGCACGTTCCTGTCACTTACTTCCATACTTTGGTACAAGATTTTGCGTGATCCGGTCGAAGATGATCGCAAGTATCACGATTGCAAGACCTGCCTCGAATCCCATCCCGATATCCACCCTTTGGATACCCACAAGAACCTGATACCCAAGTCCGCCAGCTCCGATCATTGAAGCGATCACGGTCATCGAAAGGGCAAGCATGATACACTGATTGACCCCGGCCATGATCGTTGGAAGTGCAACCGGAAGCTGGACCTTGAACAGTTTTTGTCTGGGAGTTGCGCCAAACGCATCAGCCACCTCGATAAGTTCAACAGGAACCTGTCGGATGCCAAGCGTCGTGAGACGCAATGCCGGAGGCATGGCAAAGATCACTGTTGCGATAATGCCCGGCACACTACCGAGACCGAAGAAGATAACGGCTGGGATCAGATACACAAATGACGGCATCGTCTGCATGAAATCCAGAAACGGCCGAAGGATCGTGTTCAGTGTGTCGCTTCTCGCGGCCGCGATCCCTATAGGTATCGACAGAGCGAGCGCGATCACCGTTGCGATGAGGACAAGGACCACTGTGAGCATCGAAAGTTCCCACAGACCAAGATCCCATATCAGCAAAAGACCAAGAGCCGTCAGTATCGTCATTTTAAGATCATGACGCGTAACGAACCAGACGAGAACGCTGATAAGCACGATCAAAACCGGAGCCGGTATGGCAAGCAGGAGATCCTCAAATCCGCTCACAAGTACGCGAAGACCTGTGCTTATCGCGTCAAGCAACCAGGAGAAGTACATCTCTATCCAGTCGACGATGATCTCAACAACATCTCCGATAGGAAGTTTCGGCAATTCCATCATGCCTCACCTCCTTTTCTTGCGAGTGCAGCCAAAATGGATGCGCGGGATACCAGACCGTGCATTCTGCCGTTCTCATCCACCACCGGAAGAGGGTGATTACTCTGGACGATCAGCGAAAGAATGTCGGGAATTGTCGCATCGGGTGCGACGGTGGCAACATCGGTCCTCAGGATATCAGACAGATTTTTTCCTTCCTTAACTGCACTAACGGTGTCCTCAAGCGTCACAAATCCCCGGAGAATCCGGTGGCGGGTGATAACAAATATCATTGAGATATCATGCTCTTCCATCAGGTGGAGAGCCACCCGCGGGCCGGCAGTGCACTGGGCAACCGGTTCTGGACGACGCATGACGTCTTTTGCCGTGAGGACACGGGTCAGGTCAACATCGGCGACGAACTTTTCGACATAGGCATTCTCAGGATTTGTCAGAATCTCCTCCGGCGTGCCGATCTGAACGATCGATCCGTCTTTCATCAGCGCAATCCGGGTGCCGAGTTTCAGTGCTTCGTCAAGATCATGGGTCACAAAGATGATCGTCTTGCCAAGCCTCTCCTGAAGTTCCAGCAGTTCATCCTGCATATCCCGGCGGATAAGTGGATCAAGAGCACTGAATGCTTCATCCATCAACAGGATGTCAGGGTCGCTCGTTAGCGCACGGGCTAGACCGACCCGCTGTTTCATGCCGCCTGAGAGTTCGGAAGGCATACTTGACCCGTAGCCGCCAAGGCCGACCATCTCAAGGACCTCTTCGGCCCGCTGATTACGTTCATCTTTGGAAACGCCCATGATCTCAAGACCAAAGGCAACGTTGTCCAGAATATTTCTTTGCGGAAGAAGTGCAAAATTCTGGAAGATCATACCAAGCTTGTGTCGGCGGATATGCCGCAGCTCTTCATGATCCATGCCGACGATTTCCACACCGTCGATCTCGATCTTACCTTCGGTCGGATCAATAAGACGATTAATACAGCGAAGGAGCGTTGATTTTCCGCTCCCGGAAAGACCCATAAGAACAAAGGTCTCTCCCCGCATAACCTCGAATGAGACGTTATGCAAAGCTATCGTCGCTTTTGTCTCGTCGTAAACTTCCTTTTTCGACCGGCCCAAACGATGAAGTTTCAGCGCTTTCTCCGGGTCATGCCCAAAGACTTTGGTCAGATCCTGTACACGAATGATCGGCTCTGATTCAGGCGGATCTCCGCTGCATACTATTTCAACTATAACGAAACCCTCCAACTTAGTATTTGTTGTTAATCTTTGTTAAAATGACCCATTCTCAAAAAAACTCAATTTAAACGGGAATTTTGATTTTTGACTCATTATGCCCCTCAATTCAAAATTTAAGCTCTCTGCGTCCATAAAATCAAAATTTATTTGAATATTGCGAATGGATTTTGCAATAAATCTCATATTGGGCTTGGATTTTTTGAAAATAATAATCCATAATCTTACGCACAAAGTGCAGATAAAAAGCTTCTGCGCGCGCGTCTCTTCGTCCCTCGTCACCTGGTGGAATCAGTCGGTATCTGCAGAGAAAGAGGCGCGTCTTCTGTTCAGTAAAACGACGGCCAGAAATATCAGAACAACGCCGGTCATGTTGACAAGTGTCATCTGTTCATGGAAAAGGAATATCCCGATAAGGGTCGCTACCATCGGTTCGACAAACGCCATCACTGATGCTTTTCCTCCTTCCACATACTTCAGACCTTTGGTGTACAGGAAGTAGGGAAGGACCGTACATCCTATGCTGAGGATCAGAACATACAGCAGGATTCCGGGATTTTCGGCAGAAAGCCATATCATCCCGCCGACATCACAAAAAGGAAGGATGCCGACACCCGCAACCACAAACGTGTATGCAGTGATCGTGATCGGATGATATTTTTTGAGAGCCAGCCTGCCGAAGATCGTGTATAAGGCATACCCGAATCCTGATCCAAGTCCGATAAGGATACCTATCTCTGTGATGCCGGTGACCCCGCCGCCAAGTATCCCGGCGGTCAGAACACACCCGCTGAACGCCAGAATTAGGGCAATGCCTTTTTGTGCCGTCATATGTTCATGAAATAAAAACAGCGACATCAGCATCACAAAAAAGGGTGCCGTATACAGCAGTACCGAGGCCATTGAGAGAGTGAGATACTGAATCGACGTAAAGTAGCAGATATTGAAAAACACGATACTCAGCAGTCCCGTTCCGATAAACAGCCAGATATCCTTTGGAGCTATCTTCAGTTTCTCCCGGTCAGTGAGCAGCAGGGCCGTCACCACGCATAGAGCGGTCACTGCGCAGCGAGCAGCGGTTATCTGGACCGACGTGAATCCGGCGGCCTGGAGTTCCCGGGTAAAAATACCAATCGTTCCCCAGCAGACTGCTGCAAGTATGATGAGAAAAGGAGCAAGCCGTTTGTCACTTAAACGCCGGGGTGTGAAGGTACGTGCAGATCCCATGGGGAGATTCACCATTCTAAGAAAACGCTGATCGTTCCTGAGGTATTGTCATCCAAGCTACTTAAATGAGACAGAGAAGAGCTGCGAAATTGACTCAAAGGCCGGATATCAGATGAAGGCAAAAAAAGTATGAGGGGTGGATGAATTTGCGAGGGTTGGACTGAATGAAAGCTGGTGTGCATCTGGCCTGTGTGTAAAGAACAAATTTTTACAGGTTTATCACTCCCTGAATACATTCTCAAAGATCATGTCCGAACCTGTATCATTCAGACGCCGGCGTTCCTCGGGTTCCTCGGCATAAGCAAGGACCGGGAGCGTCATGTCAACACCCGGCGTGTGGCCAAACATCTTTTCAAGTTCGACCTGCTGGGCATGCATGAACAGGGCGTTTGGGATCTCGGCCGGACAAAGCTCCTGGCACTGCCCGCAGTTCACACAGGAGTCGGCGATGTGGGCGAATCTGATCAGATGAAACATGAAGTCGGGCGGCGTCTTTGTCTGGTCAATAAGATGGGGTTTTAACGTCGAGCATTCGACACAGTAACAGATCGGGCAGTTCTCGATACAGGCGCGGCAGGCAATACAGCGGGATGAGTAGTTCATGATTGTGGTGAGCCGGTCTCTTCCTTCTTGCAGTTCATCGAACTGACTTTTCTGTGCCTTTTTCCCCATCTTGATCATGACGGTTTCGATTTTTCCCCGGATCTCGAGCCCTTTCGGGTCGGGTCCGCAGATATCGATCGCGCCGTTACTGACTGCCCCGTCGAATACAGAGGCTCCCTTTGCGGAACATATCTCGACAAAGGTTGCTTTCCCTGCTTTTTCGCCGAAAACACCCCAATTTCCGCAGGCAAGGTCCGCCTGACGGGGGATCTTTGTCTCACAGCGCTGACAGTTTGCCCGGCGGCCGAGCCCCTCCTCTTCGAGTTCGTCGATCTTGATGCCTTTATGCTGCCCGTCTTTGGTCATCACGATGAACTGTCCCTTGTCGATCTCTTCCTTGACGACATCATCAGGATCGATGCCGTATTTTTCTTCGATCATTTTGCGGGCAACGGTTGGGGAAACGGATCCTCCGCAGTTGAGACCGATCGAGAGGACATTGTCCATGTTGATCTGCTGACGTTTGGCGAGTTCATAGAGCGCCTTCACGTCGCATCCTTTGACGGTGATTGCTACTTTGATGTCTTTTGCGCCGTTCAGATATTTTTTGATCAGTTTCGGGAGAAGGAACGTACCGCAGTGCAGTGATCCGGCGCAGGAAGCGAGTTCTGCCGGGTCGGTGATAAAGACCGGCAAAGGATCATAGACATCATATCCTTTTCTCACGGTCAAAACGACATCGACGATCTTTTGCTCCAAAGCGTACTTCAGAAGGGAAATAACTGCCCCTCCGCATTCTCCTTTGATGTCGGCGGATTTCGTCCATGCATAGAACATATCGCCTTTTTCTGACATATTCAGACCTCCTGAACAAATACGCCTTCAGGTTTGGCGATCTGTTCATATGTGCTGTTTCCAAATGCGGATATCTCGCCGGCGAGTGCGGTGTACATCTCCTCCGGAGTACCGGAGGGAATACCAAGTCCCATCTTTTCGGCAAGTTCAGCGAGGACTTCCTGCAGGGATTTCACACCCTCCGGTGAGTCGACGGCTTTTCTGAGCATTTGAACGCGTCCTTCCCAGTTGGTAACCGTCCCATCACTTTCGTGCTGTGAGGCGATCGGCAAAACGATGTCAGCGATGGCTGACAACGAGGTCTCAGCGGAGGCTGCGACAACGGTCAGTTCGAGACTGTCAAGTTTCTGAAGGATATCTGCATAGATGTCCTGTTCCATCAACGGTGTTTCGGCGATGACCAAGGCAGCTTTTGTACTTTCCTGGAGAGATAGAGGTCCTATGCCCATGAGTGAAGTACCCCGCCCGTTGTTTGTATCGTACAATACTGCCGCGCTGATCCCGAGTCCCTCCGCGAGTTTTGCAGCGGCTGAATCATTTGCCATATATACAACTGCCGGATGAGCTGCGTTTTTCAGAAGCGCTCCGAATCCGGGCGGCAGCTCTTTGTATTCGTCAGTTATTTCGACTGTGTCTGCCTGAACGGCCGTGTAACTTTGGGGGCCTAAGTAGAGGAGACGTGCGCCGTTTTCTTTTGCCTGAAGGATCCTGTTTCCAGTAAGAGGGAGGGCCTGCATTACGTTTCCGAGTGCCAGAATGACATCAGCATCCTTAAGTTCATCAAGTTTCACTGTCGGAACACCTGATCCGCCATGTATAACGCCTATTGCGGCACCTAATGAGTGAGCAAATTTCCAGACGAGATACTGTGTTTCATTGGTGATCCGCGGCGAGGTGATAATAATAATTTCACCCGCAGCATACTTTTTAAGCTCAGCCGCTTTACCGATGGCCGTCTCCCAGTCTGAGGTTTCTCCTTTGACAACAGGCTGCACGACCCGCCCTTCGTTCAAGGCATCGGCAGCGTGAAGGCCGCGGGAACAGAGTTTTCCTGAGCATACGGGAGAACGATTTGAAGGGGCAACACCTACAGTTTTTCCGTCACGGACAACGAGATTGAGTGCACAGCCTGTACCGCAATACGGGCATATGGTGGTCACATATTTCATCTGCATGATTTTACCATAAAAACGGTCAAGTTTGTCAACATTTAATTGTGATGTTAACTAAACCCTTGATTTCTTTGTTTTCGATTATTAATGGTGGCTATGTTAATCTAATGGTATGTACTAATGTGATTATTCTGTAATACTAATTAACAACGCGCATGGTTGGGCACAAAAAACATCTGTGTCTGTCTTTCAGGACATCACAGTTTACAGAGTTTGCATTCCTGACTGCCGCAGGGCAGATTATCGATTTTCCACGTGAGCGCCCAGTATTTTATCGCTTTGACGATCTCCATCAGTTCGATCCCGGCAGGGGTCAGGGTATACTCGGAACGGACGGGAATGACCGATGCATCGACGGTATTCGTGATAATGCCTTCCGCTTCCAGCTCCTGCAGTCTCTCTGAAAGTATTTTTGGTGTGATCTCCGGGAGACTCCTTCGCAGTTCAGAAAATCTCCGGGTGTAGTTATCTCCTTTGAAAAGTTCTAGAATTATCAGAAGTGTCCATTTTTTAGTCAGATATTTGACCGTTAGATTTACTGTGCACTGCGAATCCATAGTATTGATATTACCACTTTCCTGTATATACGTTCGTATATATAATATACTAATTATTCAATAAACACACATCTGAAAATAGATAAATAGTTATCAGTATTCAAATAACTAACCTGACCCTGCATCCACGCTCATTGGTATGTGAATCTTTAGGGTGTAAAAAGAGATTTTTGCCCGGTCTCTTTTTTAGAGAAGGGGCGAAAGTTCGTGGGCAAGGTACTTCTGAAGTGCTTCGGCGATCGTCACCGGCTCGGCGAGTTCATATGCCGCGATATCTGCGGCTTTCAGTGCTGCACTTGCATTCACACCGCTTTTTCCGGTGATGAGGACCGAGACGCCGTTTGATGCGAGCAGCTGAACGACCTTGGGTCCGACGCCGCTTTCCGCATCGGTGAAGGGGTTCTGGAATATCGAGGCGGTATTCGATGAGAGATTGATCACTGCGAAGTAAGGGGCGCGGCCGAATCTCAGATCTGCGGGGGAGTCAAGCGATGTTCCTGTCGAGCTGATACAGACGATATGGGCGGGGTGCTCGTGTTCCTCGTGGTTTTCTCCGCCGCATGCATGGTCGTCGTGCGAGCAGGTACTTGTTCCCGCAGTGAGCGTTCCGTTGGCAAACGCTTCCGCTGCACGGCCGAGATCTCCGGAAACGCCGAGGATGACCTCGATGCCGTTTTCTTCGAAGAGGTCGATCGCACGCGGCCCCATGCCTCCGGCGATGACGATGTTGACTCCTTCAGCAGCAAGCAGGCGCGGAAGTTTTCCAGGTTCATGACCTGGGCTTTGCAGATCGGGAAGCCGAGTCATCTTGCCGTTTTCAAAGTTGAACAATGCATAGCTCATACAGTGACCAAAGTGCTGGGATACCAGACTTCCATCCTGTGCAATGGCGATTTTTTTGATTTGCTGTGTCATAACAATAGTACACATATGCGCGAAAATATAAATAGTTATTCATTTAAGCACTGAATCAAAACGTCTGGAAACAAGATCCGAATGATTACTCGGAAATGTCGGGAGTTTCGGTGACAGTATCGGGGATGTTGTCAATAATATCCTGAATAGATGACGCTTTTTCCAGCATCCGCATCGTTTCAGGATGGGGGGAGGCAAAGATGCCCGGCCAAAAATATTCATCGTATCCGCCCAGGTTTTGAAATGCAAGTTTCGGTTTTTCCAGAGAAAATTGTGCGCAGATGCCTTTTGTATTGCCGCGGGCATCCAGTTTTATCCAGTGATCTTCGAGAAATACTGCATTGAAGCAGTGAACGCAATATCCAAGGGTGTCGTCGTCTGCAAGGGTCAGGTGCTGAAAACAAAATCCTGCCGGGATATTCTGTGACCGAAGGAGAGCGGCAAGGAGGTTTGCTTTTGCATGGCAGATGCCGGTTTTATGGTGAAGCACATCCGAAGCTTTTGCCGTGATAATGTCTGCGCCTATATCGAATGAATGGGGGATCTCGTCTCTGACGAAGAGATAGGCGGTGAGGGCCTTTTCGCGATCCGAGGTTTCATCAGAGAAGAGCTCGCCGGCTTTTTTCTGTATGAGCGGGTGGGAAAAATCAACATACAGATCTTCTGCGAGAAATTTGTCCACTGTCATTTTTCAGAGTATGTAAAAATGAAAAGTTATGCCTGGGCCGCCCGTCTGACCAGATCCGACGCGACATCTCCTGCCTTGTTCATGATTTCCTCAGCGCCCGGGATCACGCCGTCATGCATTAGGATGACGCCGTCACAGATCGTCGTCGAAACTGCAAGCCCGCTGGTTGCATACACTGCGTTGGAATCCGTGTTGAAGAAAGGCACGTTCAGCGGGTTTCTGCCGATAAGGATCAGATCCGCGAGACGGCCGGGAGCGATCACGCCGGCATTGAGTCCTAACGCCTTTGCTCCGTTTTGTGACGCGATTTTAAGTGCATCAGCGGCCGGCATCACGGTCGGATCGTTCCAGAAGAATTTTTGGAGGATCGCGGCTGTTTTCATCTCGGAAAACATATCGAGCGCATTGTTCGAGGAAGCTCCGTCCGTTCCGAGAGCTACGTTCACACCGGCCGTCTTCATCTCCGGATAAGGAAGAGCGCGGTTTCCGGCAAGTTTCATATTGCTTATCGGATTATGGACTGCGGTTACCCCTCTTTTTGCAAGAAGTGTGATATCGCCCGCATCCAGCCAGCAGCAGTGCGCCGCAATGCACTGTTCAAAGAGCACGCCGCAGTGATCCAGCCATGCCGGGGGTCTCATTCCGTGTGCGGCAACACAGTCGGCGACCTCCTGCTCGGTCTCCGAAAGATGGACATGCAGAGGGATCTGCTCCTTTTTTGCGTACTCGGCGCACCAGGCAAGCCCTTCTTCTGAAACGGTGTAGACCGCGTGCGGGGAAACGCCCGGCATCACGCGGGGATTGTGCAGACTCCTGATATTTTTGACCGTCGATTCCATGATCCGGGCTTCAGACTCGAACTTCGCATGATCACCGCCGTCGATCATACAGTAGGAAAGACAAGCTCTGATGCCGGCTTCGTCAACGGCGCGTCCCACCGACTCCATCTTAAAGTACATATCGTTGAAGGTCGTGGTCCCGGTCCGGATCATCTCCAGGCAGGCGAGTTTTGCCCCCCAGTAGATATCGTCTTCTGTGAGGTGCGCCTCTGTCGGCCAGATCTTGGTGGAAAGCCACTCAAAGAGCTGCATATCATCCGCATATCCCCGAAGAAGACCCATAGGGGAGTGGGTGTGCATATTTATCATACCGGGAAGTGCGGTCGCCCCGTCCCCGTCGATAATGAACTCTGCGTCGTGATCGGTGATCTTTTCTCCGACCGCCCCGATCATTCCTGTGCCGTCGAGGTAGATCTCCTGTATTTTTCCGTTCAGGCTGACGTTTCTGATGAGAATCGGGACCTGTTTTCCAAAGATGTCTGTGTCTGTCATGCGAGTTTTTCCACGATTTTTGTTATGATGGCCGTTATCCGGTCACCGTTTTGCTTTGAGATCGAAACGATCTCGTCATAGTCCGGAGCAGAAGATCCGCCTATGCCGTTAGCATAGTTGTCGACCGTGCAGAGAGCCGCGGCGGGAATGTCAAGTTCGTTTGCAAGAGTGAGTTCGCTTGCAGCGGTCATACCGACCACATCGGTTTTTTTGGCAAAGAAAGCGATCTCTGCCTGCGTTTCAAATCTGGGACCGCGGGTCTGAAAGTATGTTCCCGTTTTTCCCTCAGGAATGATCTGCGCGAGTTCTTCTCTTAACGCTGCATCGATCGACGGAGGGGTATGGCCGATGTCGTTATCGTGCAGGGTGGGGATGTCCCAGGGGGAGAAGTAATCGTCCGGGATCACGATGCTCCCCGGCAAAAGATTATCATGCATGCTTCCGGTAGAGCCGAAGATGATGAGCCGGTCGACGCCGAGAATTTTCATGGCCGCGAGATGGGCACGGTGATTGATCCGGTGAGGGGGCGTGTTGTGCTGATGACGGCTGATAAAAACGATCCGGCCGACATGGGCCAGGACCGGGCCGAAGGGTGTTGATACACGGATTTTTTCCAGAGGGGGCAGACGCGCCTGCAGGAGGGCTGTACCCCCAATGATTCCTAACATAGTCTGAATACTATTTTTCCGTCGAAGATATATAAGAGTCTGTTCAGGTGTGCGGTTTTTAGAGGAATGCCGTGAGAATGAAGTAGATGCCGATCAGGATTATCCCGATCCCGATGATGATGTCGAGGGTGTTTCCGCTGAGTTTGGTGATCTTGCGGATCTTTTGACCAAGAGAGCCGCCGACCGAACTGAGAATGAACAGAGGGATACTCAGACCTACGGCATAGATGAAGATGGTGAGAAGACCTTGGAGGGGGGTCTGGTAGAGGGCGATGTAGGTGAGAACGATGAGGAGCATGGGTGCGCCCCGGCCGACAGTTATTGCTCCAAACGAAAGGCCGAGAAGGAATGCCCCGATGAGGGTATAAGCATTTGGGAGACGGAACCGGTTGAAAATGCGCCGAATGGGCGGTTTGTATAGATGAAGGAGCTGGAGTCCCATCGCGATCATGAGGATGCCGCCAAGAATCCAGGCGACCGTACTGTTGATGAGGAGGATATACGTGCCGAAAAGTCCGGCGAGAAGGCCGAGAGGGAGAAGGGTCAGAACTGTTCCCATACAGAAGGCGGTGACGAGTCTGAGTATTGCTGGAAGGGCGAGGGTGGTTTTACCGCTGGTAAGGTAGCCGATAAGACCCAGGCAGATGACACTGTTGCATGGACATATCCCTGCAAGGAGGCCGAAGATCAGGATGCCAGTGAGTGATGGATCGAATACCGCGGTCATGTTTATCTTATGTATGAGGTGCCTCGTGATGAATTATGGTTTCGATGATTCGCAAGAGGGATTGACGGGATTTTTTCGAAGGAGAAAACAACATCTTTTTATTGCCAACTGTCCTATTGGTTAAGGCACATATAGTGTGTTAGCGGGCCGGTAGATCAGTGGTAGATCGCGTCCTTGGCATGGACGAGGCCGCGGGTTCAATTTCCGCCCGGTCCATCCCGTTTTTCAGATAATTTCCGTTTGTGTCAGTGTTGTATTTATTTTGCTTTTTGGAAACTATTATTCGTATTCGGCGTATTTACCGATCTCTCGATGCCGGTCGTCAAAGAACTCATTATCACAGGCTATGTATTTCGGTGCATCTTCTGTCTGCTGGGTTGTGTTCTGGCAGCCTTCGTCATCGCCCTGCATTTGAAAGCAAGCCTTCTGATGATGACCGGCGATGCTTTCGTAAGGGCGGTATCACAGGTCTCGAAGAGCCAGTTCGGTTATAGCAAAATGGGATTTGACAACACGGATGAACAAGATCTTCACGGCAGAAAGGAATCAAAGATGACTACATCAAAAAAAGATCCTGCTATCTCCAACTCCTCCTCATTTTTCACCGTCCAGCCCACACTGCAAATATGATAGAGCCGCGCGCAGATCTGGTTGGACAGCTGGTTTCTATACCGGATATCATATGCTAAGAAATCAGGCCGGGTGAAAAAATTCGTCAGACAGTTGGTCAGAATGAACTTTTTACTCCAGGATAAGGGAGCAGCTTCCTTGAAGAAGTTCGTACTTAAGTTGCCCCGCAGAAATTCCGGGCGATTCCGTCTGAACCACTGAACGATCATCGGATTAAATGATTCGATACAAAATACTCCCTCATAGGAATCAAGGCATCCTGCTGTCTTCTCGCACAAGTCATGATAATCCGACACGGAGTCGGATTTCAGCTCAACGATCACCGGGACCTGTCCGCGAATCTGACCGAGAGCTTTCTCAAACGAAGGGATCCGTTCCTCTGACAAAAACAGCCGATGGTCCTGAAGCATTGCCAAACTGCTGTCCGCAGTTTTTACATCGGCGCCGCACGCCCGTTTCAGATCGAAATCATGAAAGACGACCACTTCTTTATCACGGGTCAGCTGAACATCGAGTTCGATCCCATAGCCTGCATCGACCGCTTTTTTAAACGCGGACAAGGAGTTTTCGGGTGCCGCCGCCGCATTGTCATACAACCCTCTGTGCGCAATGTAAGATGTCTGAAATGGGATCAGCCGCTCTTTTCTTGATTTCCCGGGATAGAGTAAAACCAGATACAGACCAACCGGAGTGAGAAGGAGGAGAAGAATATATAGACTGTTCATAGCCTGACAGGTGGCAAAAATTCGATCATGTTCTGCCTACTTCCCGGCTGATATGTCGTATCTGTGATTCGGCGTTCCATTTCACGGGTAAGATCCATGAAGAAAAAAAATGCCTGAATTATTCAGGCAAACGATTTATTGTTATCCGGTTCTTCACCAGTAGCCTGAGAAGCAACTGCCGCTGTGATAACCTGCGTCACAGCGTTGCGGACGATCTCAAGACCCTGCATCAGTGTGGCATCATCGGTCGTTAATGCCGGCATCAGTTTGACAACCGAGTCTTCCCTGCCGGAGAGCTCGATGATCAGGCGGTTCTCAAAGCACAGATGTCTGATCTGCTGAGCCGTTCCTGCGGGATATGCGCCGCAGTCGATACCCCACATCAGTCCAAGGCCGCGGAAGTTCAGATCCGGGTCGATAAGCGGCAGATTTGCCGCCAGATAATCCTGAACGATCTTGCCTTTACGTACGGTCTCTTCGATGACATGTTCCCTGAGCATGAACTCGAGGGCTGCCTTTCCTGCGACGAATGAAAGCTGGAAGCCTCTGAATGTTCCGTTGTGCTCACCCGGTGCAAGAACATCATACTCCGGCTTTACCAGAGCAATCGAGCACGGCATGCCGATACCGCCAAGGGATTTTGCCATGACCACGATATCGGGGACGATACCTCCGCGTTCGAACGAGAAGAACGCTCCTGTTCTGCCGCATCCTGTCTGGATCTCATCCAGGATCAGGAGCATGTCGTGTTTATCGCACAAGGCGCGTATGTCTCTGAGCCACTGATCAGAGACGATATTGATCCCGCCTTCTCCCTGAACTGACTCGAGAATGATAGCCGCCGGTTTATCGACCCCGCTGTGATCATCACTCAGGATCATATCGATATACTCAATCGTGTCCAGATTCTTCATCATCGTCGGATGGGGGACATGCGTCACATTTCCAAGAGCCACACCGCAGGCTTCCCGTGCAGATCTTTCTGTTGTCAGCGCCAGAGCTCCAAGTGTCATCCCATGGAATCCGCCCATCAATGCCAGTACATTGGATCTGCCTTTCGCCTTTCGGGCGATCTTTAATGCAGCTTCAACGGCGTTGGTCCCGGTTGGTCCCGGAAACAGGACCTTATAATTGAGACCCCGCGGCTGCAGAATATTCTTCTGCATAAACTGGATGAACTCACCCTTGGCGATGGAATACATATCCAGCCCATGGACTAATCCGTCGCTCTGCAGGTATTCGATTACTTTCTCCTTGATATAGTCATTATTATGACCATAATTACAGCTGCCTGCTCCGCAAAGGAAATCGATATACTCGATTCCGTTCTGATCGATCAGTAAAGAGCCTTTGGCTTTTGAAAAAATAACCGGATACTTCCGACAATACGACCGCACGTTACTTTCGAACTCTTCGAATACGGTTGTTTCCATCAAGACGTCATTTGTGTTTTCAAGACCCATAGACCACACTCCTAGTTTTGGATAGTATGAATGTACAGGAAATCTAGCCCCGCACACCGGGCGGCTCTGAGATTACTAAACTTAGTTGCCCCCCCCTAGGCTTAAAGGTGTCCCTCGTAAAAGAATTGATTATGGCCTGATTTATGGACTTTCGGACGGAATTTACAGAGTTCAAAAAACCCCCTGCATGCCCGGATTTTCTATTCTTGACACAGGGGGGGTTGAATAGTTTTTGGTCTGTTCGACCCGGGGATGTATGGTAAAAAATTGAGGGGCATCCACGCGCATACTGATGATAATATGATCCTGCCCGCAAACCTCAGGTCCGCTGTCTTGCGACGGTGATCTCACCCCGATCGTTGATGCCGATGACCTTCTCCCCTGCGTCCCTCAGCTGTTTGATATAACTGATCACTTCGTCGGTGAGCTGTTCTCCCGGACAGATGAAAGGGATACCCGGCGGATATGGAATGATGGAGGATGCGCAGATCCTGCCTGCCCCTTTAGTCAATGGAATGCGTTCTTTGTCCTGCGGTACAGGGAACAGTTGAAGTTTTTCTTTGAGGATTGCAGGGACGGAAGATTTTTCCGGCGAGGGGGCCGGCGCAGCACTGCAGCATGCGCTGATATCTTTCAGCGCTTCGATGAGCCGCTTGACGTCTTCGAGGGTGTTGCCGATCCCTGTCATGCACATGAGGATCGGACCGGTGGTGAGTTCTGCAAAGATCCCGCGTTCCATCAGGAGTTCTTCGAGACGTGAGCCGTCAATGCCGGCAGTGCTCATGTCGAGATTGATCTTTGTGATGTCCATACTGATACCTGCGTCAGTATTCAGCGGACTGCCGATGATCCGGAGACCTTTGATAGTGTCCGCCTCTTTATAGAAATACATGAGGTTTTCATACCACTCGGTCATGAGCGTTTTTCCGTGTTCTTCGAGGAGGTGAGCGTTTATGTCGAGTGAACCCATGAGGAGATAGGAAGGGCTGGTGGATTCCAGCATCTGGAGTTTGTCCTCCAGAACGTAATGATCGACCCGGTCTGAATTGAGATTGAGCACAGCGCTTTGCGTGAAGGAGGCGAGGGTCTTGTGGATGGAGTTTACGACGATGTCGGCTCCCTGCTCCTCGGCGGATTCGGGCATGTCGGTGAATTCGGCTTTGCGGAAAAATCTGAGATGTGCCCCGTGCGCCTGATCGACAATGAGGGTCTTACCCTTTTTGTGAACGACCTCGGCGATCGCCCGGATGTCGGAGCAGATCCCGTAATAGTTGGGGGACGGGAGAATAACTGCCTCGGCGTCGGGATTTTCATCCAGACACCGTTCGATCTCATCAGCTGTGATCCCGCCGGATATGCCGTATTCACTGATGATCTCGGGATAGGCATAAACAGGCTGGATATCGGCAAGAACGAGAGCGTTGAAGATCGCTTTATGTGAATTGCGTGCCATGACGAGTTTTTTGCCTTTGGGAACGGAGGCCATGACTGCGGCAATGACACCGCAGCTTGTACCGTTGATGAGGAGATAGGAGCGTTGTACGCCGTAAAGTCTGGCATATTTTTCCTGAGCTGCTTTGAGGATACCCTCGGTCTGGAAGAGGTTGTCGGCACCTGGAATCTCGGTGATGTCACAGTCCATCATCTTTTTGAGGAAGTCACCATAACCAAACCGCCTGTAGACAGCGGAGCCTTTGTGTCCCGGCATATGGAAGGAGACGGTTTTTTTGTCTGCATGTTCAGTCAAAAATGATATGATCGATAGTGTACTCATGATATTCCCTTGTGAATAGAACGTGCACCTGCTGCGGAATTATATTTTTGGGATGGCATGTAATGCGGGTCGAATGAATTGGCATTTTGCATCGAAATCCTCGTCTCCAAGTCAGCCCGGATCCTGAATTTATTATTTTTCGTAACCCATCTCTCTCAATGAGATCCCTGTTTTTTCAGCTTTCCGGGGCATTATCGCACCGCGCGGTCAGGGGTTTATAACTCCCCGTGCTGATAATTACATGGAATGTCGGAACTAATGCAAAAGATCCAGCGGGCAACCAGCTCGCAATTTTTTGACCAGACGGGACGAAACGAAGGAAAAATCCATCAATGCACCCCGATGAGGATCCTTCTCGAAGGAACCTGCTCCTTTGACTGCGCTTACTGTCAGATCTGCACGAAAAAAACCGGCATTTCCTTCACGCCTGAAGAACTCGCTCACGGTTTCCTGGAACTTCATCGTCAGGGAAAAGCCGGCGGCCTTCTCCTGAGTACCGGGATCCCCCGCGGAGATGTCGACCTTGGCATGGAAAAACTCACCGAGACGGCAAAGATCCTTCGGACTTCGGGATACAACGGATACCTCCATCTCAAAGTTCTGCCGGGATCCAGCCGGACCGACATAGTTGAAATGGCAAAGTATGCCACCCGTCTCAGTATCAATCTCGAAGCGCCAAACTCGTCATACCTCTCCGAACTTGCCAGTGTAAAAAACTACACATCCGACCTTCTCACCCGGCATAAATGGCTTGCCGAGATCATGCCCAAAAAACACTCCACCCAGTTTGTGGTCGGCGCAGCCGGCGAATCGGATGCTGACATCTTTCAGACGGTCATGACAAGTTATGAAAAATATGATCCTGCAAGGGTCTACTACTCAGCATTCTATGCTGTCACCGGAACACCGCTGGAAAACCATGAAAATACTCCTCTCTGGCGTGCAAACAGATGGTATCAGGTCGATGCCCTTATTCGGCTCTATGGATATGAAAGGGCTGAAGCTTCCCTCGCTTTTGATGAAAACGGCATGCTTACGAACACTGATCCGAAGATCCTTCTCGCAAAAGATCTCCCGGCAGTCGACCCGGCAGCCGCAGGATATGCCGAACTTCTTCGCGTACCGGGCATAGGTCCGGTATCAGCCGGAAACATTCTGAAAATCCGGGAACTTCACAACGTCAGAGAGCCTGAAACCCTTCGTGAATGCGGCGTCATCATGAAACGGGCAATGCCTTACCTATCTCTGAGCCGCACGCGTCAGACTACTTTTGCCTCCTGGTGCTGATTACTCCGGCAACAAACAAAGCTATTTGTCGATTCGCATAGAATAACTAAGTACCTTTTTGGATAACACATAAGGAGAAAAGCATGAACAAAACCATCATCACCGTCGTTGGAAAAGATGCCGTCGGCATCATCGCAAAAGTGTGTACATATTTGTCGAATAATCAGATCAATGTCGAGGATATATCCCAGACGATCGTTCAGGGATACTTCAATATGATGATGATCGTTGATACCGGAAACGCGAGCATTCCTTTTGGCGACATGGCCCGCGATCTTGAACAGATCGGTCAGGAGATCGGTGTCCACATCAAATGCCAGCGTGAAGAGATCTTCGAAAAAATGCACCGTATCTAAGTAAGAGGCACGCATGATCAATATTCTCGAAGTCAACGAAACCAATAAAATGATCGAGCAGGAGATGCTCGATGTTCGAACGATCACGCTTGGTATCAGCCTTCTCGACTGCTGTGATACTGATCTGGACCGGCTCAACACCAGAATCTATGAAAAAATATGCCGTACGGCAAAGGATCTTGTCAGGGTTGGCAAAGAGATCGAACTCGAGTACGGGATCCCGATCGTCAACAAACGGATCTCTGTTACCCCGATCGCTCTTGTCGGTGGACAGGCATGTCATTCACCCGAAGATTTCGTCACGATCGCTCAGACTCTCGACAGGGCTGCAAAAGAAGTCGGCGTCAACTTCCTTGGCGGCTACTCGGCGCTGGTATCCAAAGGGATGACCAAAGCCGAGCGTGATCTCATTTTGTCTATACCTCAGGCGATGGCATCTACTGAGCGGATCTGCAGTTCTGTCAACATTGGATCCACAAAGACCGGGATCAATATGGATGCGGTCAAGCTTATGGGTGAGATCGTCCTGAAAACGGCCGAGGCAACAAAGGATCAGAACTCACTCGGGTGTGCCAAGCTCGTTATCTTCTGCAATGCTCCTGATGACAATCCGTTCATGGCCGGGGCTTTCCACGGCGTGACCGAAGGAGATGCGGTCATCAATGTCGGAGTCAGCGGACCCGGAGTTGTAAAGCACGCACTGGAAGCGGTTCGCGGAAAGAACTTTGAGGTGCTGTGTGAAACGGTGAAAAAGACCGCGTTCAAAGTAACCCGAATGGGGCAGCTGGTGGCTCTCGAGGCATCGGAAAGACTGAGGATCCCGTTTGGGATCGTCGACCTCTCCCTTGCGCCTACTCCGTCGGTTGGCGACAGTGTGGCTGAGATCTTAGAAGAGATGGGTCTTGAGTCTGTCGGCGCGCCGGGAACGACGGCTGCCCTCGCTCTCCTGAACGATCAGGTCAAAAAAGGCGGAGTGATGGCCAGTTCCTTTGTCGGGGGCCTTTCCGGCGCATTTATCCCGGTCAGCGAAGATCAGGGGATGATCGATGCCGTGAACAGGGGAGCTCTCACGATCGAAAAACTCGAGGCTATGACCTCGGTCTGCTCGGTTGGTCTCGATATGATCGCCATTCCCGGAAAAACGCCCGCAACGACGATCGCCGGGATCATCGCAGATGAAGCGGCGATAGGTATGATCAATCAGAAGACAACGGCCGTCCGTCTTATCCCCGTGATCGGGAAGGATGTCGGTGACGTCGTCGAGTTCGGCGGTCTCCTCGGTTATGCACCCGTCCAGCCGGTGAACAAATTCTCCTGTGCGGACTTCATCAATCGCGGCGGCAGGATCCCTGCGCCTATCCACAGTTTCAAAAACTGAGGGGCCTCTCTTTTTTTGGGCAGCAGCTGATTCGAATGTGCTTACCCCGTAATATCCTCCGATGTTATCATATTTGGTTTGCCTCTCATTTTTCCATAATCAAAAAAAGGAAACATTAACTAATTAACATATCCAAAATATATGTATACCAATTAATCTCATTGTTCATTTGTCAATGGATATGAAAATCATCTGTGTTCATTCCCCGTGGTTTGGATTTTTGGAGGAAAGTTAAATGAATTTATTGTACAACTTAGGCAAGGTCCTTATTTTGGTCTTGATGATCGGTCTGTTTTTCGGTGCTGCCAGTGCTGCGACAACGGAGGTCACGATCGAAAAATACACCGCAGAAGGTATTCTTCTTAACACAACTACAGTAGATTACCAGTGGATGGAGGCCCATCTCCCGGTTGTCGGTGACGGTATCACGCATTATTATTTACAGGGCCCGGTTTTCGAAGGTGATCTCTGGGATCCGACCGAGTCGGTGAACGTTGAGACAAAAGATATGGGTGCACTCAAAGGAACTGCTGTCAAAGATCTCTGTGAACTTGTCGGCGGAGCGGCCGAGGGGGATAAGATCACCTTTATCGCCGCCGACGGACTTAAAAAGACCTTTCCGCAGAAGTACATCTATCATCCCGAACCTGCGATGGGCACTGTTTTTCTCTCATGGTACAGCAAAGAGGATGGGTATGTTCCTGAGTATTACACCGGGATACGTCTGATGTTCACCGGAGACACCAGTCTGAATCCATGGGGATATCATGTCTTCGGCGTTGCCGATGAAAAAGCAACAATGGATGAGCAGGACTGGTATTATTACTCAGGCAAGTATCCGACGACCACAGGTCTTTCAGTTCAGAACATCGAGACCATCTCAATTGTTTCTTCCGTACAGGCAAAGGGTCAGCCGGAGACGACTTCAGTTCCTTCCCCGTCCTTTAGTTTGCTGATCTGTATTCTTGGCGTCTTTGGTGCAGTGCTTCTCTTCAGGAAATTATAAAATGAAACGGTTTGGCATCCTCATCCTGCTTCTCCTCCTATTGGTTCCTGCGGTTTCCGCTGCGGAACTTCCCCGCTGGGGTCCGTACATCACTTCGCTGGATGAGGAGACAGTAACGATTCATTACTGTTTGTATGAAAACGCATCAGGCGGTGTCGCGATCACCTCGGGAGAAATTACCTCGCTCTTCTCCTCGGATCCGGCAGCATATCATCACATCTGTATCCAAGATCTGACCCCGGATACCGCCTATTCCTACAGGATTCTTGTAAATGGTTCCTGGTCAGAAGCCTACTCTTTTCGGACATTTGGTGCTGAGAATTACACCTTTGTGGTCTCCGGAGATACGCGAAGCGAGCCGCCGTTTACACAGATCGAACGTCACGGTGTCGTTGCTTTAGCTATCGAAAAAGAACACCCGCTTTTTGTTGTTCACCTAGGAGACTTCTCCGGCGAAGCAAACGATCCTGAGGAGTGGGATCAGTTTTTTTCTGCTGGACACGATCTGTATGCAAATACGATTATCATTCCGGTTCAGGGAAACCACGATCATTCCTCCCTCTATGACGAGATCTTCGGTATGCCAGACTGGTATGCGTTCTCAGCCGGATCTCTGCGATTTCTTGTGTTAAACACGAACGGATGGACCCAGACCAGGTTTGAGGATCAGACTGTCTGGCTCTCTGAAGAAACTGCAGATACAGGGGCAAAGATTGCCTTTTTCCATCATCCATTTTACACAACAGATCAAAAACGTACCGGGCTGACCCTTGCCCAGATCCCGATCTGGCAGAAAATTTTTGAAACCGGAGAGGTTGCTGCGACATACTCTGCCCATATGCATGCATATGAACGCTACGTTTCCGGCGGTGTCACTTATGTGACAAATGGTGCTGGGGGGGCACCTTTGTATCCGCCGGTCACTCAACCGGCTGAAGAGCAGATCGCAGCGATCTACCACACGCTTGGCTTTGTTCGTGTCGATGTCTCAGGGTCGGAGTTCACTTCGACCTTTTTCAAGGTCGCTGAAGCGTCAGAAGACAACAGTGCCTTAACTAAGATCTTTCCCGAAGGCACTATCGGTGATCGGTTTGGCACTGCAGCTCAAGTCTCCTCCCCTATCGGCCTAAGTGCCCTTCTTGCACTTCTATGTGTATCCATTTTTATTATCAGGAGAAATCCATGAAACTCAGAATAATTCTACTAACCCTGCTTGCCGTCTTCTGTCTCGTGTCAGCTGCCGCAGCAGGTCCTTCAGGTGCGACAACTGAGCTGCATCTGCTTCGCATCGCAGAGAACGGTACCGTTCTTGAGGAAAAAACCATTGATTACCAGTGGATGGAAGCCAATCTCCCGGTTCAGGGCGACGGTTCCACACATTATTATCATCAGGGTCCGGTATTTACTGACGAGCTGGAGGGACGCTGGGATGTGAATGAAACCGGGAACTTCAAGGATCGGGGGGCGGTGAAGGGTACTGCTGTTAAGGATCTCTGTGATCTCATCGGCGGTATGACCGAGAATGATGATGTTATGATCGTCGCTGTTGATGGTTACCATGTTGAATATGGTTACTCAACGATCTATGAACCTCCGGCACGCCAGGGTCCGGCCACCGTCTGCTGGTATGTGGGTGAGGATGTTTCCGGCGTCGGTGAGCGTCAGGGTGTAGGCTATCCTGGAAAAGAAGGTTATTTTCTGGGAATGCGGCTCGTCTTCCTTGCTGATGACTCCGTGAATCCTGAGGGTCTTCATGTCTTCGGCAACAATGATATGCGTGAGACTTTGCCGGAAAAGTCGGTATATTTCTATGAAGGTCTTTATCCCTCAACCAGCGGTCTGACAGTCAAATGGGTCAGTGAGATTCGGGTCTACGAAGGAGGCTATACTGGTGAGACCGGGGTTCTGGCGAAGTCTATGACGACTCAGACTCCAGTTCCAACTAAGGCTGCATCCTCTCCGCTTTTCTTTGGCTCAGTTATAGCTGGAATGTTTGGCGGAGTCCTTCTCCGGAGGCGTTCATGAGAAACCTTCTTTTGATCCTTGTGATCTTTGCATGCATATGTGCGGCAGGATGCATCAGTGATCCTTATGCAGAAATTGACTGGCCGCTGACGCTTGTTGGTGCGGACGGTAACGAAAAGGTGATGACGGTTTCAGAGATCGCTTCCCTACCCTCAGTAAACGGAAACGGATATGCTGTTTCCACAGTCGGGATAAAATACGGACCCTATAACATAACCGGCGTGCCGCTGATCGAACTGCTGAATCAGGTCGGAGGCGTTCATGAAGGACAGACTGTGCATGTATCCGCAGCTGACGGTTATCTTTGGGTGTTCTCCTATGAACAGCTGCTGGGTGAGGATCTCCTCTGTCTGGATGCAAACCTGAAGGAGATGAAAAATCCGGCAACCATGACGCCGATTTTGATGTATGCCGCTGACGGCGCCCCGTATCCGTATGATGACGGCGGTCCGCTGCGTGTGGCGACTATGACGGCCGAACCGGATGTAATTACAGAAGGGAGCCTTTGGGTGAAATGGGTTGACCGGATCGAGATCCATGGATAAACGCGGTTATCTGGCAATTGGATTTCTGATCATTCTGTTTACGGCCGGTTCCGGTTGTATTTCAGATGAACACACCGTGGTGAAGGTGGTCCCTGCAGGCAGCCTCCTTCTTCCGCTTGCTGAAATCGAGCAGGAATATGAGGCCATTCATCCGGATATAGATATACAGATCGAAGGTCACGGCAGTATTCAGGCGATCCGTCAGGTAACTGATCTTCATCGGCCGATCGATCTGATCGTCGTGGCTGATGAGTCATTGATTCCTGATATGATGTATCGCGAAGGGCCAAACGGAGTGAACTATACTGACTGGTACACACCCTTTGCGCGTAATGAAATGGTTCTTGCATTCACCAATGCTAGTGCCTATGCTGATGAGATAACCACCGAGAACTGGCATTCGATACTCTCAAGGGAGGATGTGAAGGTCGGATTCTCTAATCCGACTCTTGATGCCGCAGGATACCGGGCGCTTCTTGTAATGATGCTTGCCGAAGAGCAGCTGGATGTTCCAGGTCTATTCGGTTCGGTGATAGGAGAGAGTTTTAATCCGGATCTGATCATCAATAAGACTGACGGGGACATGACACTTGAACTTCCGGTCCTTCTGCGGCCTGAGGGCGGCAGCAAGGTGTTGATCAGGGATGCGAGTATGTTTCTTATGAGTCTTCTTGAGTCGGGAGGGATCGACTATGCGTTTGATTACAAAAGTGTGGCGATCGGCCAGGGTCTGCGATATGTGGAACTTCAACCTGAGGTGAATCTGGGTGATGAAGCGTATGCTTCAGTGTATGATGATGCAGTCGTCTATCTTGGCTTCCAGAGGTTTGCCACAATTGGAAATAAACGGACCGGCCTCCCGGTCGTATATGCCGCTACAATTCCATACGATGCACCGGAGCGTGAGGAGGCGGAAAAATTCCTGACGTTTATGCTTGATGCTTTTGCAGAAGGCGGGACAGGATATCCTGCCCCTCTCTAGATTTTACCTATTTTTTGTTGCGTTTTCCAAACCGATCTGATGAACTGCCCCTGGCGGGATCTCCACAAAGACATGTGAACCAGCCGAATACTCTCCCTCGCGTTTTCCAGAAGTTACGGTCAAAATCACACTGCCCGTGTCCACAAGGCATGTTCGAAGCGCCCCCCGGGTTTCGGTCGAGAGAATAACTCCTGGCAAACTGTTTTTGGATTCTTTCTGATGAAGAATCAGATCCTCGCTTCGTATACAGACCCTCCCTTCAAGACCGAATAATTTCGCGTCAGCGATGTTTTCGAATCCGAGGAATCTTGCAGTGGCCTCGTCGTTTGGATATGCAAACACCTCATCAGCAGTTCCTGTCTGTACCACTTCCCCTCCCCTCACTACAGTGATCCGTGTCCCGAGAGACTTTGCCTCTTCAAGCGAGTGGGTAACCAGTATGATCGTCAATCCCTCGCTATGCAGTTTCTTCATATCGGCGACACATTCGCGGCGTGTTTCATTATCCAGCGCGGCATAGGGTTCATCAAGGAGGAGGATGGACGGTTTCACCGCAAGCGCCCGGCTGAGTGCCACCCTCTGTGCTTCGCCTCCCGAAAGAGTCAGCGGTCTTCTCTTCAGCAGATGACTGATGCCGAATGTTTTGGCAAGATCCTGACACACGCTTTTCTGTTCCCCTGGCGGAACTTTTTTCCTTTGCATCCCGTAACAGATGTTTTCCTCCACGCTCATGTGGGGGAAGAGCGCATAATCCTGATAGACTATGCCGATACCCCTTTTCTCAGGAGGTGTATTTGTCACATCAACTCCGTTGATCCGGACAACACCCGTATCCGGATCATGCAGGCCGGCGATCAGCTCCAGAATTATCGTTTTACCGGCGCCCGATGGACCCATGATCACGCATAGCTCTCCGTCATCGATCGTCAGAGATAAATTCTTGAGGGAAAACTCGCCGAGAGAAAGCGATACATCCTCAAACTCTATCATATTTCCCTCCGATACGGCCGGCCGCGAAACGGAGAATGCCGAAGATCAGCAGACATGAGACGATCATCGTGAATGCGACTGCGCTACTTTCCTTCAGTCCCCCGGTCATAAATCTGTTGTAGATGAGTGTTGAGATAACCATTGGATAATAGGCGATCATTATTACTGCTGAGAACTCGCTGATTCCGCGTCCCCAGGCAAGAACTGATCCGCTGGAGATGTGTCTCAGCGTCATCGGCAGTGTTACTGTGCGAAAAACGGTGAACGGTGAGGCCCCCAATGTCCGTGCGGCATTTTCCAGATGGACCGGGACTTTTGCAAATCCCTCCTGGACGGTATTGACATAAAACGGTGTTGCAACAAACAGCATCGCAGTTACGATGCCGGGAAATGCATCCTGAAATGCTATGCCGATTGCCGAGAGCGGCGCTCCGATCCAGCCGTTAGGCATGAAAAGAAGGTACACAAGAATACCAGCGATAGTGTGTGGCAGCATTACTGGCAGATCGATGATCGTGCCGATCAGCTTTGCGGTCCGGGTAGTAGATCGTGCAAGAAGATATGCGAGCGGTGTTCCGACGATCATTAGGATGACGACGGCACAAAACCCGGCAAAAAAGGTCAGAAGGATCGTCCCGATCACCTCGGATTCTGTCGCGACCAGCCATAAAAATGCAGGATCCGAAAGTTGTCCAAGAGTTATATTCAGTAAGGCAAGAAGGATCAGACCGACAGGCAGTGCTCCAAGAAGGGCACAGCAGAAAAGAAACATATTCATCCGCAGCTTTTTTGCCATTATGTTATCTGTAGGCTGTTGGATATGTTAAAACATAGAGTGTGTATCATGCGTGTGCTCCGCTCCTCACACCATGGTCTGCAGATTCTTTGCATGAGGAGAAGGGTGCAAAGCCTTCATACGTAGCAAAAACCAATGAATACAGTATTATGTGCTTGGAAGAGGTGAACCCGGATGAAGTTGGTGATAGCCGGGAAGGTGAAGGGTTACTTCCTTCATGGGCACGACGAGTTTTTCACCGGTCTGTGGACTCTGCTGCTTAGCGTCGGTCTTTCATTCATTGCGGGGATTTATCTTGGTTCGGTCAGTCAGGTCCTCATCCTGATCCCCGGCCTTATGGTGCTGGTCACTCCGTCGATCAATATGCGCGGAGCCATTGCCGGGATCCTGACATCCCGCCTCTCCTCATCGATGCACCTTGGTGCGTTCGAGGCTAAATTCGGCAGGGATACGGAGCTGGGAGACAATCTCCGATCCTCGATCATCCTTACGGTGATCATATCAGCAGTTCTTGCCGGCTTTGGGAAACTCATTTGTCTTCTGACCGGAACAGAAGTGATCGGAATCATTGAGATGATCATCATCTCTATAATCTCCGGAACACTTGCTGGTTTGATCGTCACAGCGATTGGTGTACTCATCTCTGTTGTCTGTTACAGAAAGAGTTGGAACCTTGATATGGTGGGCGCTCCGGTCGTAACCACGTTCGGCGATATTGTCACTCTCCCGTTTCTGGTCGTAACTGCCGTTATCGTCATGCAGCTGCCTGTTATCGGAATAGTAGTTCTTGGTCTCATAGTTCTGGCTCTGATTATGTGGGCAGTATTCTCAATGCACGGAGCTACTAAGACGATGAAGGATGTTCTTCGTGAAGGTCTGCCTCTTTTGATCCCGCTGTGTCTTCTGGGAATAATTGCCGGTGTTCTGTACACGAACGGACTTGAAAGCCTGATCGCAGCAGCCGCGGTGCTGATTCTGATCTCGCCTTTCATGAACGGCTGCGGTTCGATCGGCGGGATCCTGACATCGCGTATAGGTACTGAGATGCATATGGGTCTGGTGGATGCCAAGGTTTTTCCTCAGGGTCTTGTTTGGAAACATTTCGTTGAAAATTATCTGTATGCCCTGCTGATTCTTCCATTGATGGGGCTCGTTTCGCATTATGCCGCGGTTCTTTGCGGGATCACCACGCCAGGTCTTGTTCCAATGCTCCTTCTGTCTCTGAGCGCCGGTATGATCGTCATAACAGTGATGAATCTTCTGGGATACTTTACCGCAGCACTCGCCTATCGCCTTGGGTATGATCCGGACAACTTTGGTGTCCCTGTGGTGACAAGTTCGATCGATCTGGTCGGTGCAACAGCGCTTATCGTTATGATGCTGATCCTGTTTGTCTAAAACGCCGGTTCAGGTTTCGTTCGTCAGTATTCTAAAATATGCAACCTCCTCACGATGTCACATTATTGAATAGTGTTCAGATACTCTGATTCGAAGGAGCCGTGAACCAACCGCATTTGATAATAAAAAAGATCATGAGCAGATCGCATTTCCTGCATCTCACCGATTCATCTGAGGGATCGATGCCGGATCACGCTGTTCGAAATTATTGGGTTGTTATTATGCAAATGCAGTGTCCAGAGCATTTGTCTTTTCACTTTTGTGCAGTTTGTCTGCCCAGGGAAGTTCACGGATCGCGGCGGTTGCCTTTGCCATCTCAAAAAATGCCTTCGCTTCATCGTGCTGATCCAGTTTAAGCAGATCATAGGCGATTCCGACCCATGCATCCGCATGCACGCTTCGAAGTTCAAGTGCTTTTGTATAGTATCGGATCGACTCTTCATACAGTCCGGTCTTCGTCAGATGATCTGCAAGCTCCATCAGAAAGGCAAAATCACGTTTATCAAATGCTGCTGCTTTTGCAAACGCCTCCAAAGCTCCGGCAGTCTCGCCGAGTTTTATCAAAGTGTCTCCGATTCTCAAATGGGTCTGTGCATTCTCTTCATAGCACAAGGCTTTGTCAAATGCTTTTTTTGCCTCATTCCATTGACCGCTCCGTGAAAGAGCGTCAGCATACGTGAACCAGCTAATGGCACCCGGTGACGTTTCAACAGCTTTAGCTCTGAGCTGAAGTTCTTTTTTAGTACTGGCGGCAGCTTCGTCTGAATGTTTCAGATAGGTATGGACCTTTGCCATTCGTTTATAGAGGCCGGCTTCTTCGGGATACTTTGATGCGAGAAGGGAGTAGATGACGAGCGCCTCATCATGTTTTCCCATGTAGCCAAGCATATCAGCGACTCTGTACTGATAGTGGAAATCATTCGAAAGAGTTGCTGCTCTCTCAAAAAGATCTTTGGCATCAGCATACTGATGAATTTCTGCATAGGCTTCACCGAGTGCTGCAAGATACCGAGGATTATCTATATCGGTATCGACCGCAGAGCCGTATGCTTCAATCGCTTCATAATATTTTTGTTGGGTTATGAGGACATCGCCGAGGAGTATCCATACATCCGGATCTGTTGGATTCTCCTCAAGACAGGCACGATACAGTTTTTCGGCTGCATCATACTCATGAAGGGCCGTTTTTTCTTTGGCGGCCAAAACCAGCGAAGCGTCTGACATTATAGTAGATATTATGATTTCTACGAGAAATAGCTGACGACCAGATAAGACGTGCGTCTGCTTGGGATCTCGCCCTTTGAGGCGTCCCGCAAGCCTCATAATACTCTACCACGAATAATACATCCAGATATGCCGGAAAAAGATCTAGCTGCGACACTTGCCAGTATGGCAGACCCGAAGAACTTCCCCAAGGATCTGGCGGTGATTCTGGTTTGGCTCGTGCTTACTGTGGCTATGATCTATGTTCCAGTCCTCAACGAAACATTTCTCCGCGTAATATTTTCTGTGCCGGTGATCCTGTTCATCCCGGGCTATGTTCTGATCGCTGCATTGTTTCCTGAGAAAAAGTCGATTGACGGTATCGAACGGTTTGCTCTCTCGGTCGGTCTTTCGATTGCAGTAGTCCCGCTGATTGGTCTTGTGTTAAATTATACTCCCTTTGGGATCCGGCTCGATCCGATCGTTACCTCCCTGGTGATCTTCATTCTCGTTATGATGATCATCACCATATACCGGCGCGCCGCGGTTCCTGAAGAGGAGCGGTTTGCTGTGCCTTTTGAGCAGGTAAAACCTGCTCTTAAATCCGAGTTTTTCCCAAAGGAAAGTTCAAAGCTGGATAAGGCGCTCTCCTGGATCCTGATCGCGGCAATTGTTGTGGCGGCAGTGACAACTGTCTATGTGATCGCATTTCCAAAGGATGGTGAGAAGTTTACTGAGTTCTATATCCTGGGAGCGGATAAAATGGCTGACGACTATCCTGAGAAGTTTTTTGCCGGCTCAGAACAGTTTGTCTGGGTCGGTATCGGAAATCATGAGTATCGGGATGTGACCTATACGGTTGAAACCCTGCTTTTGAATGCTGAGTGGGACTCGGCAACGAACTCATCGGTCATTCATTCGTCGAAGGTCCTTGATCGCTTTTCGGTAGATGTCGCCGATAACTCGACGTATCTGGAGATGTATAATTTTACGATCTACGATACCGGGTACAACCGTCTGGAGTTCCTTTTGTATAATGAGACGGTACCTGATATTGGAGTGTCGGCAGAGGCTAAAATGGCGGCTGCTTACCGTGATCTCCATCTATGGATAAAAGTGACTGAATAAAACGCATCTTTTATGAGGGCTTTGCGGGGTGACAACCACTCTAATACCGCTCTCATTCGTATTACTCTTCGAACCGCACGATACTCTTGTAAAAAATTATTCAATCACTTTTTGTAATCTGCTGCATCCGTTCTATTCCATGAATCTCTTTGATCACCGAGACAACTTCCGCGGGCAGGTATTCTTCCCAGGCTTCACCCTGATACATTTTATTTCTGACCGCTGTTCCAGATAAACTTTCACGAAGGTACATCGGCGGGGACAACACCGGGATACCGGCTTCTTTGAAAAGTTGGATCACCAGCGGATTGGATGTGTACACCGTATCAAACGGCGGGACCATCGACTTGACATGAGCTACCCAGAGAGCATTTCTCTTCACATCCTCAAGAGGGATAACATACACAGGGATTTCAAGACCGTTCAGGGCACGGGTGATCATCAGCACCCGTTCTCCTGCAGTAAACGGATGGCGAATATCGTGACTGATATCTGCACTGCCGATACCGATGATCAGCTCATCCACTTCCTGCGCGAGGCCGTCGATCACTGCTTTGTGACCGTTATGGAACGGCTGAAATCGTCCGACATACAATCCTCTCTTCATTTCTTTTCACCGATCAGTGCCGCGATCCTGGCTGCGAATGCCCCTGCAGTGAATCCTGCATCGATATTTACCACGGTGATCACTGCACAGGACTGAAGCATGCTGGCGAGAGCCGCCGCCCCTTGTCCCATATACCCGTATCCGGTACTTACCGGAACGCCGATCACCGGTTTGTCTACCAGTCCGGCAACCACTGAAGGCAGTGTTCCTTCCCGTCCTGCACAGACCACATACACATCGGCCTCCCGAAGTTTTTCCAGAGCCGGGATCAGCCGGTGGATCCCCGCGACACCTACATCGAACGAGGTGATGACCCGTGCACCCATCTCCTCCGCGATCGACCGTGCTTCTTCAGCGACCCGGATATCGGATGTTCCGGCGGTCATGATGCCGACGGTCCCACCGGAGGGGATGGGTTTGGTACCATCCGACAGTATCAGGATACCCCCCGGTTCCCTGATTTCTGCGGTGATGCCGTCAGGGAGTTTTTGACACACTGCTTTCACCTGGTCTGACGTTATGCGTGAAGCTACACACCGCCCTGAAGCCAGTACATAACTATGCATGATCTTAACGAGCGAGTCGGTATCCTTTCCTTCTGCCAGAACAACTTCCGGCATCCCGCACCTGCTGCATCGTTCCATATCCAGATTTGCCACATCGCCGACCCTGGTCACTGCCATGGCGGTGAGCCTGCTTTCTGCAGTTTGAGGATCAAGTATTCCATCCCTTACCTGATTGAGGATATCAGAAACACGCGGATGCTCATTCATTATTCTATGAGTTTGGTTGCCTGAGGTGAAATAGTATGCCCTCATCCTGAATACATACCGTTTATTCTGAATCCGGTGTATGGGTTTTCTTTTCAGATGTGTCCATCACACGAAGGCTTATACTTTTTTCACACGCATATATATGGAATATCATGGATCCAATATCAATAGACCCGGGACTTCTGCAGTTGACCGAGATCGTTCTTACCGCAGAAGTGGTGAACACCAATCCTGCCTTAGAAGTCAACGATCTCCCCGTATCGATCCGGCAGATGTTCTGCACCGAATCTCCGGGAGTCATCGCCCGCCCGGTTGTAATAAAAGAAGGCGTGTTAAAATCCTATCTCCCGACCCTTGCTGCCCGCCGTATTATTCAGGATGAGAAAAACTCCTATCTCTTATGCAATGACCTCGGGCAGTTTTCGGTCACTGCCTTTACGCCGGCACTGAAATGGTACTACCGGCATGTTGGTCCGGCAAAACTTATGCAGAATCCGGCGCTTACCCTTGCTCTGGAGACGGCAGGCGAACAGGATGTCAATTATAAAAAAGCCCGTGCCAATATCCCGCTCTTTGAAGATACAGCTGCCTACCTCACCGGAAAACTTGCCGCGATCACCGAAAAGTCCGAGTCGTTCAAGGAGGCCGCAGATCTTGTGGTCCCGTATGCCCCGGAAGAGATCGAGTTCTCCCTTTCTGATCTGGTCTGCACCCCTGATCAGCTCGGCATCGTGAGAAAAGTTCAGATATCTCTTGAAAATCAGGATTTTCTCAGAAGCCACCGCATCTATGAACTTGGCCGGATCCTTCTGGTCGGTCCGCCGGGAACCGGAAAAACCTCATTTGCCCTCGCGTTATCGCGGTCGGTCCACATGCCGGTCCTTGAAGTCCGTCTTTCGATGATCACCTCCCAGTATCTTGGTGAGACCTCGAAGAACATTGACCGGATCTTCGATCTCGCAAAGAAGATTGCCCCGTGCATTCTTTTCATCGATGAGTTCGACTACATCGCAAAGACCCGTATCTCAGATGACAACGGCACGATGAAACGCGGGGTCAACACCCTTCTCAAATGTATCGACCACATAAATCTGATCAAAGATCAGGTACTGCTGATCGGCGCAACGAATCACGCAGGCATGCTCGACGAGGCCGCCTGGCGCCGGTTCGATGAGGTCGTCACCTTCACCCTGCCCGATGCAGGCATGAGGGAAGCGATCCTGAATCATGTTGCCTCCGATATTCCCTGTACGATCGACTTTACGACGCTTGCGGCACGGACCGAGGGCTTTTCGGGTGCAGATCTTAGGATGATGCTCACCGAAGCGATCGTTTCAGCCCTTCTGGCAGGAAGAAAGGAGATCAATGAGGCCGACGTCAATGCGGGAATGGAACTGGTCAACCGCAGAAATCTGGTTCGGAGCGGGTGTGCCTGAGATGAAGATCACGGCGCTTGGAACCGGGGATGTTGTGGGCACGCCAAAGATCGGCTGCGACTGCCCGATATGCTGCGAGGCAAAGGCAGCTGGAAAACAGCGGCTTCGGACCTCGCTCCTCATCGAGCATAAGGGTTTTCATCTCCTGATCGACACCGGCCCGGATATGCGTGCCCAACTGCTGGCAGCCGGCTCTCCGCGGATCGATGCCGTCATCTGGACCCATGGTCATTACGATCACTTCATGGGATTCGGTGATTTTTACCGGGTCCAGCGGGAGCCGATCTCGGTGTATGGTGCGCCCGAGGTTCTGGCGTACTGCGGGGGTATCTTCTCCTTCATTCCTCATGAAGAACACCCGGTCACCCCGTTTGAGCCGACAGAGATCTGCGGTATGGAAGTTACGCTCTTTCCGGTCGTTCACGACACGCCGACATACGGACTTAGGATCACTGCAGACGGCAAAACATTTGTCTACTCCTGTGACACCCGTGCCGAACTCTCGGCCGAATCTCTCGAACAGATGAAAGGCGCCGATCTTTTACTGCTTGACGGGATTTTCCCGCCGGGAGTGAACATCACCAAACATATGAACATCGAAGATGCCGAAAGACTTGCCGGTGATCTGGCGCCAAAAGAGTTCTGGTGCGTCCATATGAGTCATAAGATCCCCTGGGACTATGAACATGCCGCCCGCGACATGCAGACCTGGGCTCTGTAATTTTTTTTGTTCCCAGTCGGCAAGTTTATCATAGTTTGCGTACATTTAAGTATTAGCGCTTTTAGCTGTTTCAATGTAAACAGCGTTTTATGAATTTGCAGCGTACCTTAATTTGAGGTTTCTCATGTCACAAGAACACCAGGACGTTAAAACGGGAACCACCACAGTGGGTATTGTATTTGATGGCGGCGTCATCCTTGCTACCGAAAGGCGGGCAACGATGGGTAATCTGATCGCCAGCAAGAAAGCAAAGAAAGTACATGCCATCACTGATAAGATCGGTATGACAATCGCCGGTGGGGTTGGGGATGCCCAGCAGCTTGTCAGAATCATCAACGTTGAATGCAACCTCTATGAGATCCGCAGAGGTCAGGAGATCAGTGTCGGAGCAGCAGCCACGATCCTCTCCAATTATCTGAATCAGAACCGCTTTTCACCATACTATGTTCAACTCCTTGTCGGCGGCGTCGATACCGGCGGACCCTCGGTCTACTCCGTCGATGCTGCCGGTGGGGCAACGCTTGAGGAGCACTTTGTCTCTACCGGCTCGGGATCTCTGACTGCGTATGGTGTATTAGAAGATCGGTTCAAACCCGGTATGACCGAAAATGAAGCTATTGAACTCGCTGTCCGCGCTCTGCGTGCGGCAATGCTTCGTGACTCGGCCTCCGGAGAGGGATACAATGTGGTGATAATAACCCCGGAGAAGTTCGAGTATCTTCCGGAGGATAAAATAGCCGGGTATCTGCCCCCGGCAAAATAATCTTACTTTTTTGGAAACGAATTTTATGCAGGTTGAAGACAGACTCAAAGAACTCAAAGTAACTATTAATAAAAAAGTTCCACGCGGAGTTACAGTAACGGATGTTGAATTTGAAGGTCCGGAGATGGTCATCTATACTGATGACCCGAAACGGTTTGCTGAGGATCATGATCTCATAAAAACGCTTGCCCGCGATTTACGCAAACGTATCGTTGTCCGACCCAATATCCTGGGAGATACGGAAGAAGCATATGACATGATCAAGGCCGTTGTGCCGGAGACCGCAGGGATCACGGATATCTTTTTTGATACCGATACCGGCGAGGTTCTGATCGAAGCGGAAAAGCCCGGTGTCGTCATCGGCAAAAACGGTTCAACCCTTCGCGACATTACGATGAAAACAGGATGGACGCCGAAGGCTGCCCGGACCCCGCCGATCCCTTCCGTGACCATCAAACAGGTTCGTCAGTATCTCAGGGAATCGCGTGATGAAAGAAAGGAGTTCCTTCGTCGCTGCGGAAAACGGATCCATCGCGATTCAATTTATACCGGCAGAGACCACGACCAGTGGCTCCGCATGACAACACTCGGCTGCTGCCGTCAGGTCGGTCGTGCGGCATTCCTGCTGAGCACACCGGAAAGCAAAGTCCTGATCGACTGCGGGGAATCTCCCGGCGCAACCGGCGCCGCCTCGTCTCCGTATCTCAATGTTCCGGAGATCTATCCGTTCAATAATCTGGATGCCGTTGTTTTGACCCACGCCCATCTCGATCACTCGGCATTTATCCCGCTCCTCTTTAGATACGGATATGACGGCCCGGTCTACACAACGCCCGCCACCCGTGATCTTGCGACGATGCTTCAGCTGGATTATCTGGATGTGAACAATAAAGAGGATCGTGCTCCTCCCTATTCATCGAACGAGATCCGTGAGTTTGTGAAACATACCATTGCCTTAGGCTATGGGGATGTCACCGATATCGCCCCTGACATGAAACTGACTCTGCACAATGCCGGGCATATCTTAGGCTCGGCGATCGCTCACTTCAATGTCGGCAACGGCGTGTACAATGTTGCTTTCACCGGCGATCTGTTCTATGGAAAAAGCAGGCTGTTCAATCCTGCCGTGTCCCAGTTCCCGCGTCTGGAATCACTTATCATCGAAAGTACCTACGGAGGTTCGGACGACTTCTCCCCGTCAAGGGTCGAGGCGGAAGAGCGTCTGTATGAGGTCATCAACGAGACGCTCGGCCGCGGCGGGAAAGTTCTGATCCCGGCGTTCGCCGTCGGACGGTCCCAGGAACTTATGCTCGCCATCGAAGAAGGTATGAGAAACAACCGCATCCCGAAGTGCAAAGTGTATCTCGACGGTATGATCAAGGAAGCAACCGCTATGCACACGGCATATCCCGAGTACCTTAATACCGATCTTCGCAACCTTATCTTCCGGGACAATTATAATCCGTTCCTCGCGGAATGTTTCGAGCAGGTGGACTCCTATGATAAACGTCAGCAGGTCATCTTCTCGGAAGATCCTTGTGTGATCATTTCCACGAGCGGTATGATGAACGGCGGTCCGGTCATCGAGTATCTGAGCAACCTGGCTGAGTCGCCGAAGAATATGATCATCTTTGTCGGCTATCAGGCGGAAGGAACCTACGGCCGCCGTATCCAGAAAGGCTGGCGTGAAGTGCCGATCGGCAAACGCGGCACGATCGTTATCAATATGGAGATCCAGACGGTGGAGGGTTTTTCCGGTCACGCTGACCGCAAGCAGCTGATGAACTATGTTCAGTACGTTCAGCCGAAACCCGAGCGTGTGTTTACGATCCATGGCGAAGAGTCCAAGACGATCGACTTCGCGAGTTCCATCTATAAAAAATTCCATATCCAGACCGTGTCTCCACAGAACCTTGAGACATACCGGCTGGTCTGATCCATCTCCCGGATCACTCCTATTTTTCGGCTATCTTCTGATTCTGTTCTTCATCTGTGTTTTTTTGCCCGGTCGATACACAAGTGTATTATACAATGGGCACTGAAAAACCTATTAATTATTTTACAGGATAGATGTAGTCATGGATACCAGAATGAAATTCTTAGAGCATGAACTTGCCGAGCAGGAACGCGGGCTCGCCGGCAAACAGGAGTCTGCCCAGGTCATGGTGGAAAAATCGGAAAATATCGAGGGACTTGAACGAAAGATCCGTGAACTTGAGATCATGGTCAAAGGACTTACCGAAGAGCTGCTGGATCTGAAGTCAGTTACACGCAAACTTGGCGCCCAGGTGGAAAAACTCGGCGGAACTCCCGTAAAAAGTCATCCTGAAAGTTCCCGATTTGGTGTGAAAAGGGGTGAGGTCGTCGCCGAACCGATGGCAGACCCTGCTCCGGTCCGTGCGGCGGAACCTTCCTCCCGGATCACATCCCCGGTCAGACGAACGGTCGCCGATGCTCCAGCTCCGCGCATGAGCCGCCCGACCCCTTCTCCCGCTCCCGAGCCGACACGGGCGGCCGCTCCTTCTGCTCCTGAAGTCCCGGTAGAAAATCTGAAACCCGGTGAGTTTGAGTATGTCATGCAGCAGGACGGCACCATCCAGAAAAGGAAGAAAACGGCTGATCACAGTGTTATCATCGCAGGTACCGGATACAATCCGTCCCGTTCTTCCCACTCATTATCGATTCGTGCCGACTCGTCAGCAGTAATAGAAGCCGATGATGATGATACTGTGGAAATCAAACGTTAACGGAGTTCATTCGTGCATATCGTCCAGGTTGAGATCGACAACTTCAAGTCTTTTTCCAGAAAGACCAAAATCCCTTTTTATGAAGGATTTACTGTAATCTCCGGGCCGAACGGTTCGGGAAAAAGCAATATCATCGACTCTATCCTCTTTGTTTTGTCGTTATCCACTTCACGAAATCTTCGTGCGGAAAAGCTTACTGATTTTATCAATACGATGTCCGGCAAAAACACCGCTGAGGTCACCCTCACCTTTTCGGATGATACAAGGATCCGCCGGCGGATCAAAAGGACGGCAAACGGCTATTACAGTTATTACTATCTCAATGAAAAAACCTGTTCTCAGACGGAGATCCTTGAGTATCTTTCGAAACGCGGCATAAAACCCCATGGATACAATGTCGTGATGCAGGGAGATATCTCCCGGATTATGGACATGAGCGATCTGGAACGCAGAAAGATCATCGATGAGATCGCCGGCGTTGCTGAGTTTGATGATAAAAAGGAACAGGCCCTCGTTGAGCTTGAACAGGTTCGCGCGAGTATCGACCGCGAAGAGATCCTTCTTGCCTCCTATGCCAAACAGTTGGAGGAGCTTGCCGATGCCCGTGAAGATGCGGTCAAATATCAGAAACTCCAGGCGGAACTTGAGTATTTCAGGGCTGCAAAGCAGATCGTCCGCCTCCGTGATCTCGAACGTGAACTTGGGCTCATCGCCCATTCACGGGCCGAGCAGGAGGAAAAACGTGCGGGTATCCGCAATGACATCTCCCTGCAGGAAAACGAGAAAAATGCACGTCTCGAAGATGTTCACGAGATCGATAAGGAGATCAGTCATAAACAGGGGCCTGCCTATATGCGGATCATCGGCGGGATCGAGGCAGAGAAAGGCAATATCCGCGTTGCTGAAGAGACGATCCTCCGCAGAAAAAAGGAAAAAGAGAGCAATCTTGCCGAGATGAACCGTCTCTATCTCGAACTTCAGAAGAACCAGAACACTCTCAATGACAAGATCCGCGAGTCCCAGACGCTCCAGATCGACAAAGCAAATCTGGCGATGGAGCTTGAGGCACAGAAAAAGACGCTTGAAAAAGCCCACGAGCTCGTCAGTAAATGCAGCCGCGACTCAAAAGGGGCCCAGGCTGAACTGGTCGATCTTATGCGGCAGGTCGAGGGGAAGAAAGAGGAGCGCGGTTCGATCGTCATTCAAAGGGACGGCATAATCGAACGCAGCCGGGTCCGTGCGCAGGAACTGGAAAAGCTGCAGAGGGAGCAGGGTTCTCTGGCAGAAGAACGTTCCGAGAAACAGGCCGAGATCGCAGCTCTCGAACGCGATCTTTTGGAAGCCGGAAAAAATAAAGGGCTCCTTGACAAACAGATCGGTGAAACAGAGCGGGCGATGCTTGGCGCACGCAAGGCTCTCGAACCTCTTAGGGAAGAGATCGCCAGACTCACGAAAAAACAGATGCAGATCGAGGCTCATCAGCAGGTTTCCGGTGCTACGGACCGGACCATCTCAGCGGTTCTTGGTATGGACGGTGTGTTTGGCACCGTTTCCAGCCTTGGAAAAGTCATCGACTCTGCATACACACTGGCGCTGAACATCGCCGCTGGCGGCCGTCTGAATAATGTGGTTGTCGACTCGGATCAGACAGCGGCCGATGTAATCAGATATCTCAAGGATGAACGGCTTGGCCGTCTGACTCTTCTTCCTCTCAATAAGATGAAGCCTCAGCCCCCTCTCTCTCCGCTCGCCGGTAACGGGGTCGTGGATTATGCGATCAATCTGATCGATTTCGATCCGGCATATCGTGATGCGTTCAATCTGGTTTTTGGCCAGACTGTCGTTGTTGAGACGTTGGACGCAGGACGCCGGCTGATGGGCAGGTACCGGATGGTTACTCTGGAAGGCGAACTGCTCGAGAGGGGCGGGGCCATGACGGGCGGCTCGATCCGTAAGGATCTTCGCGGGTTTGGCGTCGCCGTCGATCGTGAGTCTGCTGATATCTCTGCCAAACTTGCCGATCTGCGCAATGATGAAGCCGATCTTGCCGCCGCGGAGTCGCGTCACCGGTCGGTTGCCGAAGGGCTCCGTGCCGAAAGAAACGAGTGTGATGCAGCGATCGTTAAGCTCGAACTTAAAATTAGTGATTGCAACCGGATCCTTGACAAGATCGCTGATGATGAGCTCCGCGCCTCCCGTCTTTTGGAGGAGACGGAGCGTGATAAGAAGGAAACGGCGCATCAGGTAGCAGAACTGGAGACCCGCGTCGATGCTCTTTCTGATGAGCTTGAGGTGCTGAATCGGAGGGTGGGTGAACTGCGCTCGGTTCTGAATGAGGATGAGTTCAATCTTCTTACTGATAAACTGCAGAAGGCGCAGTCGAGTTACAATGATACGTCCCGCCGGTATGAGAATAAGCTGAACGATCTTGCCGGCCTGAATCTTGAGCGTCAGCATTTCAAACAGAATGTGGAGCAGCTTACGCGGGAACGGTCCGCTCTCGAGTCCAAGAATGCGGCGATCGATACGGAGGTCGCGGGGTGTTATGCCGCGGCCGATGCTGCCAAATCTGTGATCGCGGCGTTCGAGGCCGAGATGAAGGCTTTCACCGGTGAGATCGAGCAGCTTACCGAAGAGCGGAACCGGGTTCAGCGTGCAGCGGATGAAGCACAGATGAGGATCGTGACCCTGCAGGGTAATGAGGAGAGATGTAATGTGCAGATAACTGCGTTCGATGAGAAATCCGCCTCTCTGGCACTGGAAATGTCTGAAATCAAGGGCTCGATCAAGGAGGAGATCGTCTGCGATCTTTCTATGGAGGAGATCCTCGACAGGGTCGCGACGACGGAACGTGCGGTAAGAAAGCTTGGAAATGTGAATATGCGCGCGATCGAGCAGTATGATGAGGTCCAGAAGCGTTTTACCGAGCGGACCGATAAGAAGGAAACCCTTTCACGCGAACGTCAGGCGCTTCTTGACAAGATCGACAGTTTCCGGCAGATGAAGTTCGATGCGTTCATGCAGGCTTACTCCGGGATAAATCTGCATTTTCAGGACATCTATTCCCGGCTGAATGATGGTGCGGGTCATCTGGTTCTGGATGATCATGAAGATCCGTTTCAGGGAGGCATGACCTTTGAGGTTTCGCCGCGGGGTAAAGAGGTGACCCGGCTGAATCTTATGTCTGGGGGCGAGAAGTCGCTGACGACCCTTTCGTTTATTTTTGCGATCCAGCAGTTTATGCCGGCTCCGTTCTATGCGCTGGATGAGGTGGATTCCAATCTGGATGGGGTGAATGTGGAGCGTTTGTCCCAGATGGTCCGTGATATCTGTACGAAAAGTCAGTTTGTGATAGTTTCTCATAGAAAACCGATGATCGAGGCGGCTGACCGGATGGTGGGCGTGACTCTGCGTATGAGTGATAAGAGTACGCTTGTAACTGGTGTGAAGGTGAATGGCTGAAGAAATTTCTGCAGGGAAGCTTGAAGAGCCAGTGGAGATTCTGTATCAGCTGGCGAAGCGGGGGGAGATCGATCCATGGAATATTGATATCGTTGAGGTTACGGAAAGATTTTTGAGCGAGCTCGAACACCGGCGGGAGCTTGATCTGATGATCTCCGGCCGGACGATTTTTTACGCCTCCGTTCTGCTTCGGATGAAGTCCGAGCTGCTCGATGGGCAGGAGGATGAAGCGGCGTTTGAAGATGTGTGTGCTGATGACGGGTCAGATCCGTTTTCGGAGGGCGATGTCGTTTTGGAGCGGGCGCTTGGTCCGATCGAGCTTCTCGAGCGAGAGATCGACCGCAGGCTTAAGCGCAAGGATGCGCGCAAGCGTCCGGTTACGCTGTATGAGCTGATCAAACAGCTGAAACTTGCAGAAAAGGCGGAGCGCCGGCGTTTGAGGCGGCGGCGGTATATCGATTCCGAGGATGAGTTGTTTGAGGAGCCGAATGCCGAAGAGGTTGTGGGTATCGCGCATGATGAGGATTATGAGCATATGGCGGAGCGGATATACGAGGTCGTCAGGTCGCATCCTGATGCGCGCGATCCAGGGGTTTCGTTGTTTGAACTTACCGGGGTCCTTCACTGGCCGTTGTATTTTGTATATCTTCCCTGCCTTTTTCTCGTTCAGAGCGGACGGGTCGATCTGGAGCAGGATGAATTTTTTGGCGATCTGTGGGTGGTGATTTCAGATGGTTTTGCAGAGAAGAGTTAAAAAAGAGCGTAATTTTTGGATCATAGTTCTGGATGTTCTGCTGATTTTGTGTCTTATCGGGTTTGTTCTGATGCTCGGTTCGATCGTGCTTTCAGCACTGGGTTTTTGGGTATGATTTCGGTGTGTTTATATGTATGTTTGCCTAACATTATTACCTCACAAGACGCACGATCCAAGCCTTGTCCTGCCGGTTTCTTCCGGCGGGGCATGCCTGCTTTGATTCGGTGGGTTTATAAGTGATTGGAG
>Ga0265294_10000788_pt1 | contig 43011 bp, 46 predicted proteins | sample MunlanPumphouse3_FD_192504 | JGI IMG/M metagenome (GOLD analysis project Ga0265294, IMG submission 192504) | Groundwater microbial communities from a municipal landfill in Southern Ontario, Canada - Pumphouse #3 | ecosystem: Environmental > Aquatic > Deep subsurface > Groundwater | place... | reverse complement strand
TGGCCAACAAGGCTATCTGGGCTTTTTCTTGGGGACTGAAATTATTGTGTTTTTTTGGCATAAATTTAGCTTAGTTTTTCCATCTAAATTTTACCATATTCGTGTCCAGTTTTCCCAGACCATTATATTGTCTACGGTAACCAGTCTTTACAATTAGATAATAATCAAGGATTGACAGCTAGAATTATTTATTAGATAGAAAGTTTATTACTATTTTATTCAGGAGTTATTGACAAATAGGCAGATAGGCACTATATTGAAGTCATTTCAGCCATAGTGGCACATAGAAAATGACAACGATATAGTGGAGAACAATATTATGATTATGCAAGAGAGAATATCTTTTGGACCAGATCGATTGACTCTAGTCTTGGGATTTGCTGATATGAAGGAAATTACTTTCTACCTAGGAGGCGCTTGTACTAGCTCGAAAAGAGTTATAATAGAAGAGATGAGCCACACAGATAACACAATAGATCACTTTGATATCAGAGGTCACTTTGTTGAAGATATGAAAAAGTTTACAGGTCACTATAAGACCACAAATCAAACTGGTAAGATGAAATGGTGAACTCACCAAAACTCTTTAAAAAATGTGCAAAAACATTTTGAAAAAGAGTTTTTTATTATTGAAAATATTTATAACTCAATATCGGGTTAGATGCTAGTAGAGGCCCTCACGAGTGGAACTTTAAAACTGGAATTAGTTGACAATCTCAAAAATGAGCATTAATCTGTTATAAGGATGAACTATACGTTTATTTATTTGTGCTAATTCTTTGCTATTGATTGAAGGGGCATTAAAGAAATTCTGCGAATGGGCAGAGGGCACTCAATATGATTTGTATACGACGATTAATAACAATAACGCTGTCTTTTTATTTTTTCGTAAATATTGATCTGTTAAACCGGTAGCTTAAATATTATATAATAATCATGATAAACGTTGCGATCGTAGGATTAGGTAAACAAGGAAATGTCCACTTGGAGGCGTTACTGAAATTAAGAGAGGAGGACAAAGTTAATTTAGTGGCAGTATGCGACCAGGACAAGGATTTTATCCAAAATTTATCAAAAGAAGTAAATACGGAAGGTTTCTCGGACTACCACGAGATGCTCTCTAAGTATGGTGATAATCTCGACTTGTTGATATTGGCTTTGCCAAATGATGCATATTCGGATATAATCTTCAGTTCCAGAAATAAGAAATATACGATACTGAAGGAAAAGCCGTTTGCGATATCAGCAGATGAAACTATCGCTTATAGATACTTGGAAAGGAAAAACAATTTAAAAATTTATACGGCACAACAAAGGTTCTTTACTAACGCTTATATTCAAGCCAAAAAGTGGATAGATGAAGGCATTATTGGTGACCCGTTATTTTTCGAATATCAATACGGACTAAATGATCAAAAAGAATCGTGGTATTGGAACGTGAACGCCGGAGGAGGTTGCTGGCTGAATACAGGTTGGCATATGATATTTGTAATAGTCTGGTTTTTCGGAAAGCCAGAGGGGGTCAATGTCAGTAAAATTAAAACTCGGAAGAGATCCTGGGAATATGACACGGACGATACTGCCATGTTTTCATGTCGCTACGATAAGGGATTAGTGGGGAAGGGATTTGTGAGCGTAACCGACGTGGCAAAGGAGAAAAGAATTAAAATCGCTGGAAGCAAAGGCTATATTGTCATTATTAAGAATAAAGCTGTCCTATACAATAATAATGATGAGATAATGAAAGAAATCGAAGACGAACTAGACGTCGAAATATATAAAAGGCAGATTATGGATTTCATGTCCGGCGGCGAACATATCTTAGAACTGGAAAAATATAATGCATTAACAACAGACATTATTAACTCGTACTAAATAAATATTATGACTTACAACTTAGCCTATCATAATGAGAAACCACATATTTCTAAGCCTGTGCCACACGAAATCTGGCCGCCCAAGGCAACGGAAGAAGAATTGCAGGAATTAGCAAGACAGAGAAACACAGATATTAGTATAAGAGGTTGTGCTGGACCCATAAAGGAATTTGAAGAAAATTTCATTAACTTTATGGAGAATGGGGCTGAATATGCCGTGACTTTTAATTCTGGAACAAGCGCCTTATTGGCGGCATATTTCGCAATTGGGTTGGATGCGGGAGACGAACTAATTGGTCCAGCGCTTACCTACCATGCCGCTTTAAGCCCCGCTTTTATTTTGAAGGCTGATGTAATTCTATGCGATATCGATAGAAATAGTCGTTGCATAGATGCCAATAAAATTGAATCTTTGATAACAGAAAAGACAAAGGCTATTACGGTAGTTCACCAGTGGGGGCATCCAGCGGATATGGATAAAATTATGGAAGTGGCAAGGAAACATAACCTGAAGGTTGTTGAAGATTGTTCACATGCCCATGGTAGTAAATATAAAGGACGCTTTTGTGGAACATTTGGTGATGTCGCCGCCTTTTCTCTCCAGAACAATAAAGCAATTTTTGCGGGGGAAGGTGGAATATTAGTAACAAACAATAAGGACATTCACGACAGGGCTGTTTTGCTCGGTCATTATCGTGATCGTTGCCGAGACACGATAACAAATCCAGATTTGCAAAAATATTGGGAAACTGGATTTGGTTTAAAATTACGTATGTCTCCTTTCAATGCTATTGTGGCTAAATATTCATTAAAAAACTTCGAAAAAATAAAGATAGGTAGGCATAAGTGCTTACGCTACTTTACTGACAGATTGAAGGAGGTCGATTATATAGAAACTCCCGTGATAGAGGAATGTATCGATATGGGGGCTTGGTATGGTTTTAAGCCACTTTATTTGAAAGAAAAATTGAATAATATAAATCGGGAAAAATTGGTAGTTGCGCTACAAAAAGAAGGAATGGAAGTTTCTGCTCCCTCCGGCAAGATGTTGTCGAATGAGCCTCTGTATAACAGCGAAAACAATCCATTGTTTAGTAATGCTTATAAACAAAGACACAGTGACCCGAAGAGCCTATCAATCGCCAAATTGGTTCAGGATTCCGCGCTGTCTTTGCCCACTTTTTACGATTGGGATAATGACAAAGAGATTATTGACAGCTACATTGAGGTCTTTAAAAAGATTAAAGAAAATTATAAAGAGCTCCTTTAATCTAGGGAGAGGTCTGTTATTCCAAAGCTAAGCAATCTTAGACTAGGCTTATATATCTTTATCACTATGGGAAAAATCAAAATCATACTATTCGACATAGACGGAGTCCTAATTAGGCTACCTTACTATTTTAGTAGAGAGCTTACTCTAATGGGGTATGATTATGCTGAAAATTGTCTTGATGATTTTTTTCATTCTGACAGTTATAGTGAATGTCTTCAAGGGAAAAAGAATGTAAAAGTAAGCATCGCACCATATCTTGAAAAGTCCGGTTGGAAGGGTACTATTGACGATTACCTTGCTCAACAGTTTAAATTTGAAATTAAATATTTAGACAGGGATATGCTGTCTATAATTAAGTCGTTGAAAGTTCATGGGGTTAAATGCCTTCTAAGTACGGATCAAGAAAAAGTACGCTGCCAGTACCTTCTCGGCGAGGCGGGACTCGGAGAAATCTTTGACGGTAATTTCGTTTCAAGCGAGATAGGATTTAGAAAATATCAGGATGGCTTTTGGGAGAATGTAATAAAAAGGCTAAGGGAAGAAAATGAAGATGTTGAGACGAAAGAAATTGCGTTTTTTGACGATAAGCAAAGGAATATAGATGTTGCACAGAAATTCGGTATAAGAGCTTTTTTGTTTAAAAATACTAGTGAATTCAAACGAGATATTGATTTTTTAAAACTAAGAGTAGACTAGATGAAAATTAGGAATGCATCTAAAAAAAGAAGATATCACGTATTTGTTTTAAATAACTAGAGTTGAAATATTATAAGACCGTGAGACAGGTGTACTGGTAACGTCAATATAGTTTAAAATGACAAAAGTATGAACAATATATTCAGGATATATGTTTTTGGCAGTAATAGACATTATCAAAATTTCAAAAATAGTATAGATAACTCTTGCTGTGAGGTTGTTCATATCGGAGAAGAGAGCGAGGATCATGGCAAATCAAAATCAGAGATTGAAATTTTTGATGAGTTTAAAAATGTCTATCAAAGAAATATAGAAACCAAGGGGTTTGTTATTTTTGGCAGAGCTACTGTTCAAGGTGGAATTGAGAATATTGCCAAGGCCGTTGAAATAATAAAAAAAGAATATATTGAATTACAGTGCGTACCAGTCATAGGACCGTCTGTCGAGGCGGCCAAGATATTTAATGACAAGTCCCTTACTCAGAAGGTCTTATCTGATTATAATATCCCGACACCAAAAACAGCTCTATTAGATTTCGGCAGTGAGAATCTTATGGAAATAGTTAATTCTTTTAATTTCCCTGTTGTTTTAAAAGCTTTAGGTCTCTCTGGTGGTTGTGGAATGAAGTTTGTCAAAGATGAATCTGTACTGCAGGTGAATATTGCGGATTTAAGAACGGAGGGTATTAAGGATTTGATTATTACAGAGTTTATTAAAGGTGTAGAGGTCACCTATACCGTGTTACGTTTGGGTGATACCTTTCTAAGGTTGCCGGTTTCTTATAAAAAAGAAACAGACGAACTTTTGACACATCCTGATGCTAAAGTAAAATTAGCGGGTTTTTACGAGGGGTACGATCAACATTATCACTATGTTGAAGAAATCATGAGAAAATATAGTATCTTCGGTCTTTTTACTTTGCAAGGGGTTTTAGTGGAAGATAATATGTCGGATAAGTATGATATGTATTTTTTGGAAGCTGCCACCAGAATGACAGGAAGCACTCCTATCATGTCTGCTGCTCTTGAAGGTTTCGATTTATATAAAACTATAGCTAATTGGATAATTAGTAGAAAAATCCGATTCGGTTATAAAAAATCACATGCCATACAGTATTCTTCATATCAACATAAGGGAATGTCTTCTGTTGATGATCTGATTAAATTGGATTGGGTCATCGAAGCCAAATATGAGAGTCTATCAAAAATGCTGTGTACGAACGATAGACGCGACCGGATTAGAATCAGTTTTAATGTTAATCCTCAGGAAAATTTGATAGAAAGACTAAGGGCTATTAGCGATATTCTAAAAAATCCTTCATATGCAGAAGAAGTTATCGATGTTATAAATTATTTTCGTGAAAAAAGGATGAAAGAAAACGACTTAAAATGTTTAGAGGGGGTTTGGAACGAAAATACCTCCTGGGAATTTTATTTATCGGACTATTTGCCAGAGCCTAATTTGTGTACAGCAGTTTTTGCATTATTAAAACACAAAGGCAAAATTGTGCTTACTAAAACACGTAGAGGGTGGGAGATGCCAGGTGGACATATAGAGGAAGGCGAGACTATAGAAGAAGCATTGCAAAGGGAGGTTCTTGAGGAAGCCGGCGCACATATTGTCAAGTTTAAACTAATCGGTTATCGTAAGATTATTACCAAGAAGCAGGATCTTAACGGAAGAAATGCTAACTACCCTTTTCCTTTTAGCTATATACCTCATTATATTGCGGTAGCAGAAGCCGACCTTGTCAAACCGACGGGCGACGAAGATGAAATTCTGGAATCTGGTGAGTTTTTGCCAGATGAACTTCATGACTTAAATAGCGAGGTAATGCCTATTATAGATGTTTGTTTAAAGAGGTTCAATGAGATAGACTAATCTGGACTAAATATTTTATAACCGGAGAAAATCTCGTCGTTACCGTCAACACCGTCATCAATTTCACAACATTGTCTTTTATGCATCTATGAAACCTTCAGTTCCGTTAAGGATGTGAGTTCTAACCACTCCCACCCAGTGGAGCCAGGGGGAATAATCGCTTATCTAGGCGATTATTTCTTTGTACCCCAAAAGAGAGTTGCACCTCAGAATAGAATTTAAGCGATATATATTGACACTTGAGGTTTATCGTGTTATCACGAGGTTAGGTATTATTAATCATAAGACGAAAAAAGTATTATGATTTATATAACTAAATCCATGTTCATTGACATAGAGACATAAGGATGGTGAATAATGATGGAAATAACCGAGACATTGAAAGAAAAAGATAACGAGGATAGAGACAATGTAACATCGACTTTTCGAAGGACACTCCAACAGGACAGTCCTTTAAGTGATGAAAGCTTTCAGCCGTTTTGTCTAGCGTTAATTGCCTTTGACGGTAAACAGTTGATTCTTGAATCGGCCTTCTTTTCTATAACTATTCAAGGGAAAGAAGTCGATCTGGCTTTTAGATTATTAAAGGAATGCGACGGCACAAAGAACGTGGCAAAGATAATGGAAAAGTTCAAGGAGGAGACCAATAGAGAATCGGCGATAGAGTTTCTGGAGAGTATTCAGGAGCAGGGTTTTATCTGCGACAGCAGGGAAGTTCATTTGCTTTTGCATAAATTCGGGTGCAACCCTTCGCCATATTTTAGAATCATAACGGATGCCGACATTATCAAGATGTTAGCTCACTCTCATGAGGAATCTATCAGAGGGCAGAAGGAAACCCTCCCTCTTCCTTGGGGTGAGATGGGGTTGACGAATATTCTTTCTCGGAGAGTAAGTTGCAGGGAATTCAACAAGGATTATCACCTTCCGATTAAAACCATGGCAAATTTGTTGTGGTGTATGTATGGCATAGTAAATAAAAAGGAACTAACAGGGGGAGTCTTCATGGACACTCGCACGGTTCCTTCGGGGGGAGGTTTGTATCCGTTGGAGGTATATATTGCCATTACTAGGGATAATCCCGGACTCTCTATGGGAATCTATCGATACAGATCGGAAGATCATAGCATTATTCTATGCTCGGAGGATATCCACGGTCTTTTGGAAAGTGTCGTAGGCGAAGATGTCCAAGCGTCAATAAGAGATGCAGGGACGCTAATAATCGTTGCCGGCCATTTCCCCAGGTCATCTCAGAAATACGGTAACAGGGGGTACATATATACCTTATGCGAAGCTGGTGCAGTCATGCAAAATTGTTATTTGGCAGTTTCAGATTTGGAGCTTGGATGTTGTGCCATCGGAGGGTTCAGAGAACAAATGTTGTCGGAAGCGATAGGGTTTACCGATTATCCTAAAACTATGCCTTTACTGATAATCACAGCTGGAAAACCAAAGGAGGGGATATGAGATGAGCAGGGAGAATATAATATTCTTAAATGATGATGTGTATGCGCTCTGGCACGATAAATTCGGCATGATATGGTTCCGAGGTGGCGTGATTGTAAAGTTTCCGGAAATAACTCTTGAACAATCCAAAGCTATAATTGGTCTATTGAGGATGGGGGTCGACAGAGATGATCTGTCTGCCTGTTTCGAATCATTGAGAATCGAAAGAAGCACTGAAATCGTAAATAGTCTGGTTGAAGAAGGCTTGATAGAGGAAAAGACCGTCGGGGTTGTGGTATTACCTAAAGTGGGACAGACTCCGCTTTGCGATTTTTTCTCTATGGCGGAAGGTTATTTCTCCGGTGTTGTGACGGCATATCTCTGGTGCTGGTTTTTTCCTATTCCGGTGGATATATCAACAGCAAAGGATATCGTAAGAAAGGAGCTAGGGCAACTATGTCTAAGTGTCGATAGCCAGTTATTTAGAATTATGTCTTGCGAAGGAGGATTCCATCTGTTTCCGGATTATGAGAAAAGGATAGATAACGATAAATTTTTTGATATTGATCCCGTGAGGATAAATTTGGAGAATGGAGAAAGACGGCGTATAAAAAAGTCTGCACAAGATTTATTTAGTGGATATATCGGGCCAGGAAAAGTCATAAGCTCTATTCTAAAATCAAAGCTTGATCTACCCTTTTTGATGTATTCTGCGAGATATAGTGATCCTGATGAGTATGACCCAAAACCTCATCTGGATTGTTGTGGATGTGGTAGGGATGCTGACGGTAATATGGCAAAACTTAAGGCTGTTGCCGAGGCTGTCGAAAGGCTAGCTGCTTCGCAGATACCATATGATGCAGTTTGTGGAACATATAAGGAAGTTGATGGTGCGATACATCCAGATGACCTGATTCAGGTTTTGCCAGAACGTTTAGAAAAAATCAATTGGCTCAAACGCTTCGATGAATCCAGTAGGTATCTATGGGTTGATGGCTACGAATATTTCACTGGGGATAAAATAAAAATCCTTGCTGATTTGGTCCATTATCCGTATTATCCGGTTTATAAAGCAGTCACGACAGCCAACTCGACAGGCGTTGCGACCCACCAATCTATTGATCTTGCTATCGAATCGGCAATATTGGAGCTTATGGAGAGGGACGCTTTTATTATTCATTGGCTATTAGAAAAAACTCCCGATAGGATAAGCAATGACTCTCTTCCGATAGAATTTAAGAAATCTTTAGATTGGCTTGAGGAGAATGTGTCATCCTTCTGCTTATTTAATCTCGGAACGGATTCGATACCAGTGTTCGGCAGTATGGCGATTAAGGAAAATGTAGGGCTTTGGGTTTCGGCTGCAGCAGATTGCGATCCTAGGAAAGCTATGCATAAAGTTTTACAAGAAATCGTTGCATCTGCCGCGACTAGGAATGGTTCAAATTCCGATTATGTTGTGCCGGATCGGATAAATAGAGTGGTCGATCATGAGATGCTTTATAAATCCAAAGAGGCACAAAAACATGCAATGTTTCTGACCAAAGGAGAGAACTTGTCGTGGGATAAAATAATTAGGCAATATGAAAAAAAAGAAAGCCCGGTTGAATTTATGGGGGGGATTTCAAGCCCCCTTTACATTATAAAACTGCAGTGCTACAATAGGGCGAGACAGGTTGATGAAAGGCTGTTTACGGTTAGGGTTCTATCACCGTACTTTGTCCCGTTGAATTTTGCCGAGGACTTGATTCCGGATGCCTCAAGCCGCCTTAGAACTTTCCAAGAAAAATGGAAGTGCAAGGGTTTGAATTTGTATCCGCATCCCTTTACGTGATAGAATATCGCATCAATATAAGACTGTCGAAAGATAAAGAACAGAAAATGGAGGTATGCCATATATGGAAGTAGAAATCGTCAAGGTGGACCGCTCAAAGGAAGCTGAGATAACTAACGGAAATTGCGGTGGTTCGTCGAACAGTACTGGAAGCAAACCTTAAATAATTCGGGTTTGATTGCTAAGTTAATGGAACGGAAAGAAAGTATATTATACTTTCTTTACCCGTTCCTTTTTATTTTTTATACTGACTAAAAAAGTATGTCTAACATTTACGGATAATCAGTCTAAATAGAATAAGTTGAATAGAATAAGTTGAAAGTTGACACAAATCAAAGTCCGGCTTTTGTATGTTGGGCTATTATTCGTGCTTTATGTCGGTGCAACTATTCTGCTCTGCGCGTATTAGTTATGCTAGTTGCTTCGCTCATAATATATACCGTCAAAAGGTGTTTCAATGCATAGTCCATGCGATTGGATGGGAAAAGTGTAATAGGGAAAAGTGAACGCTTGTCTCTTTGTGGAACGGATAGTATACTGATGATATACGTTAAGCTGTAATCCATGTTTATGTCAATACCAAGAATTGAATTTTGTTATTCCTGGGTTTATGACAATCACTGGCGGGAATTTTATCCAAATTGTGAAGGGTATCCGTCAAGCGAAAAAATTGAGAAGAATCTTTTGAGAATTAAAACGGAATGGCAGAAATGTGGTGATGAAATACTGAAGGAACTAGAGAAGATTTCGGGACTGAAATGGAGAGACAAGACCATTCCTTGCTATGTAGTGGGCAAGTGCATTCCTTTCTCGTCTCCGCTGACGATAATGGTATATGGAGATTACCCTCTCGACTATGTTGCAGATGTGCTGACACATGAGCTTGTTCATCGGCTTCTTATCCAAAATGAAACTCAGACGGGAAATATCTGGAAGTATCTCTTTAGGAAATATAAAAAAGAGGAATTCAACACTATTATTCATATCCCGGTTCATGCGATTCACTGTCATATTTTTATGAAATATTTCGGTGAAGAAAGGCTAAAAAGAGAGATGGAAATTATGAAGGATCTGCCTGATTATAAGAGGTCGTGGAATATTGTTATGGAGGAGGGCGCTGAAAAAATCATGGAGGAATTTAGGGTGAGGATAAAAGTGTAGATTATCTCGAGAGTAATCTATCGGTATCCGATGTCTGTCATTACCGTCAACGCCGTCATCAATTTCACAACATTGTTATTATGCATCTATGAAATCTTCGGTTCCGTTAAGGATGTGGGTTCTAACTACTCCCACCCAGCGGAGCCAGGCAAATTACAACCGTACCCTTTTGGGTGCGTTGTGTTTTGCTTGTTTACATAATAGGATTCGAATTCAAAGGATAACGAACTATTCTAACTGGTCAAAATGTCAACGACGCGTGATGAAGTAGCAAAATAGTTTGACAAATACCTAAACGATGTTAATATGCTAGAGTTTATATCGATTACTTATTCTTGCGAGACAGAATGCGCTTAATCAACTGAACTACTAGCATATAGCGAACGAAATTGAAATTGAGAGAACTTATTCGACAAAACCACTGTTTTTATATCTCAATTCTTTTCTCGGTAAATGGAGCATTTGCAGTCCGCATGGGTTACTAAATTATCTGAAATTCATGAATAAGATTAAGAAAGTAGGATGGGGATTTGAAATCTGCAATATGCATTGCAGGCACTGTTACAACTCCTCCACAGAAAGAGGGTGCAAATATACTTTCGAACAGCTGAAAGAAATCGCGGACAAGATATGTCCGCAGATTGAAGACATTAGTTTTGGGACGGGCGAGTTTATCTGCAATCCGAATGCCTTGGATCTGGCCCGCTACATCAAAGATACCTATCCGCACGTGAAGATGGCGGTTACTTCCAACGGCTCGACTATTGTCCAGATGGAACCGGAAGAGGTCAAGCGGTTGTTCAGCGATATTGATATCTCACTCGACTATCCAGACGAGAAGAAACACTGTGACTTTCGTCGTCACGAGAAGTCGTGGGAATGGGCAATCGGTGCGCTAAGGGTACTGGATGAACTTCAAGTGCCACACAGTATCGTCACCTGTATTACTTCCGAGACTAAAAACGAAGATCTGGAGGGGTTACTCGGGATTGCCAGACAATATCGTGCTAACCTGCGGTTTAACTGGTTCCGAAAGGTGGGGCGTGGCAACGAAGATCTCCGCATCACCGCCCGGCGCGCCTGGGAGATTATTGAGTTTCTGTCGGACAAGGTGGTGTTCGAATGCATTGATCCTATCTTTGCCGGCGTGCTTGGGGTGGAAGCCATCCCGTGTCCGGCAGGTCGGATCAGCTGCCGGATCCACGCCAGCATGGACATCTCCTGTTATCCGTTCCTGAAGGGTGCGGAATGGAGCGGAGGTAATATCCTCGATAAAGGTATTGACTTGGATGCGATTTATACCTCCGCGATTTTCCAGAAGCTGCGCGCTCGCAAGGTCGCGGCCTGTCAGGACTGCGAATTCGAGAAGACTTGCAAAGGGGGCTGTATTACCCGTGCGGTCTTGCACAATGGGAGTATGAGCGAGGTGGATGACTATTGTCCGGTGGCGGCCAGTCTGGACATCAATAGACTGAAGCGGATCAAGATCAGGCTCCAGCCGACGAGCGAACTGGTGCATAACGGCTACCTGTGTACCACTATCTGTCGTCCCATCGTCTAGCTCCCGGGCAAGCTCGTCCACATCGCGTGGAAGGGCTCCCCGGGCGTTAGCCCAAGACGGACGGTTCTGCCATTTTAGTGTCGGAGCTTCGTTGGAAGACCATCGAGCGGTCCCGAACAGCACATTGAAACATTAAAAACAAGAATAAAAAGGAGCTGATAAGATGAAGAAAGGGGTTTTTGTAGTATTTGAATCGGCACCCAAATGTGGCAAGACGGCCGCTGCGACCCAACTGGAGGAAAGGATGGAGGTTGTCGGCGAGCGAGTGCTGCATAAACGGGGGGCTCTCAGCGTTTCGGAATTTGCCGAGAACTACAAAGGGCTGAAAGTCGACGACGATATCGGCTATTCGACGGCGTTCTATTGGGCGGATACGGTGTTCGATACCGGCGACTGCATCGCGCCCGCACTCGCACAGGAAGTAACAGTTATTCAGGAAAGATATGATCTGTCCGTGGTCGCCTATCGAGAGATACACGGCTACGAGGGGGATTTCTTCCTATTGAAGGAATACCGGAAGCGGAGGATGATCATCGATCCTGACTTGACGGTATTCTTGACGGCCGCGCCGGAAACGGTGTTCGAGAGGATAAAACAGGGAGCCGATAGCAGTGTGGTGGATCTGGCTTTCGTGAATGAGACGAAAAAATTCCAAGGGATGCAGGATTCGATCCGGCAGCATTTGGAAGATCTGGGCAGGAACTACATCACTATCGAGACTGATATGATCAGTGTCGAAGAGACGGTCGACATCGTCATGAACGAGATGGTGAAGATCGGTGGAAAGAACCTAATAGATGATACAACGGCAAGCATAGGAGGAATATGAACATGAAAGACATCTTCATAAATTATGATGGGCTGGAGAAATTCAGGCAGCAAAATGAGGTCAAAGTGGCCGTGATTGCACGACCTGACTGGTTCATGAAGGATGCGAAGATTTCGCACCTGATCGTGGAAACCGAAAGCGGGATACATAATAGGTGCTATCTGACAGAGTATGAGGGCATAAGCTTTATCATTGTATATGGCAGGTTTGACCGGGTAAGGGGATTGTCTTCCGACATCAATTACGAATTGACTCAGGAAACCCTGTCTGCGCTCGGCATCGAGACTATCATCGGTACTTTTGTCGGCGGTTCGATCAAAGATGAAGACTTTGCGGGGAATATTTATATTCCGCACGATTTCTTCGGGATGGGAAACTATTCCCAATCGCGCAACCGTCAGAAGGGATTCCGGAACGTGGACATGTACGAACCTTTCTGCGCCGAGGCCAGGGGAGCTCTGGTCAGGGCGGCGGATAATGTGGATTATCCCGTCAAGCGCGAGGGGGTGTATGTGTGTTTCCACGGATATCCTCGCATCGAAACTAGGGCGGAGCTCGACTTCTATAAAAGGATGGGTTGGGACATTGTCGGACAGACTCTGGACCCAGAGGCGACCTTGGCGAAAGAAGCCGGTTGCCACTATGCCGCCCTCGCAGGCGCGATTGATGACAGAGCACTCCGACAAAAGTTTATGGACAACGATCCGACCGCCAAAGATGAGATAGAGCAAAATATCATCGGCGTTAGAAGGAAAACTTTCGAAATCTTTCTGCACGCTCTACCCAGCCTCGTAAGGAGCGGGTTCGAGTGTAATTGCGAGCAACAAAAGAAACATATCGGGCAGCAGAACTATAAGTTTTACTATATGCCACGGTATCTCGTGGAATGAAATAGACATTTGAAACGATTCAAGTGTTGGCCTAAAAACCGACACTTTTTTATTGTATTGGGCAGGACTTGAATATATATCGGTATTATATATACTATGGATAGGGAGAGTAACCATTATTAACCTCATAAAATCATATGGAAGAATATCTGGGCAAGATAGTTCATATCATCATGGACCGGCCGCTGGACAGTCTGCATCCGAAGCACGGTTTTCGATATGAAGTGAATTACGGATACGTTCCGGATACGGTGAGTGGTGACGGGGAAGAAATAGACGCGTATGTTCTCGGTGTGGATATCCCATTGAAGGAATATGAGGGCAAATGCGTGGCGATTATACGCCGTCAAGAGGAGGATGACGATAAACTGATAATCATTCCTCGCGCAATGGGGGATATTACCGACGATGAAATCATCAAAGCCACACATTTTCAAGAAAAGCCATATCATATAGAGATAATCAGGCCGGGCCGGATTGCGAAATAAAACAATGATTTCCTTGCTGGAGGCAGTTCGCTCGTTAGATGTGTAGGCTGATGTTTGTAAACAGGAAGGAAGATATAATATTTGTAGTACAGAGTCTTTGCTTTACTTGCTTCTGTCATCACCGTCAATACCGTCATCAATTTCGCAACATTGTTGTTTACATATCTATGAAATCTTCGGTTCCATTAAGGACGTGGGTTCTAACAACTCCCATCCAGTGGAGCAAATAAAGAAAAGCAGTCTTTTTTAAGACTGTTTTTCTTTATTTATTTTGAGATTGAGATTCGGAGTTTATTCCCCAGAGGGTAAATCCCTCTCGCGGAGCCAATAAAGGAATCACTTATGTTAGTGTTGTTTTTTTATGGATTAGAGAGATTTGGGCCTGTGTAGGCAATAGACTAAAGGCTCATATTATGTTATATTTCTTGCAGAATATGCTCGTGTTTTGTTTAGTGAAAAAGCGAGAGTTTGTGATGAGCTGAAAACTGATAAACTGTTTTAAGCGAAAGGGGATATGAAAGATAAAAAAACAGAGAATAACCTAATAATCTATCAGGCGAAAAACGGAGCTATAGAACTCCGCGGTGATTTTGAACATGAAAATATTTGGGCAACACAGGCACAAATTTCAGAAGCATTCGGGGTGGATGTGCGCACTGTGAATGAACATATAAAAAATATCTACAAAACAAAAGAACTTGAGGATAGGTCAACTGTCCGGAAATTCCGGATAGTTCAAAAAGAAGGAAAAAGAGATGTCGAACGTGAGGTTATGCACTACAATTTGGATATGATCATTTCTGTCGGTTATCGAGTCAATTCAAAAATCGCCACAAAATTTCGCCAGTGGGCAACAAAAACCTTAAAAGACCATCTCGTCAAAGGATACACCATTAACCGCAAGCAAATCGCGAAGAATTATGATGCATTTATGCAAGCGGTCGCCAGCGTTCAAAGTCTTTTGCCCGAGCATATCACGCTTGACCCCAAAGCGGTGCTGGAACTTATCAAGGAATTTGCCGGAACTTGGGTAGTGTTGGACGCTTACGACAGAGAGTCGCTTGCTTCCGCTGGCACAATCAAGAAAGCGGTCAAATTTTCCGCCGTGGAATTGACCGAGGTAATCGCAAGTTTGCGCAGGGAATTGATCAAGAAAGGCGAAGCGACGGAACTTTTTGCGCAGGAGAAAAGGTTGGGGAGCGTTGAGGGCATCGTGGGTAATGTGATGCAATCATTCGACGGCAAGCCACTCTACGCGACCGCCGAAGAAAAAGCCTCCCATCTTCTTTATTTTATGATCAAAGACCATCCGTTCAGCGACGGCAACAAGCGTTCGGGTGCGTTTGCTTTTGTTTGGTTTTTGCGCAAGGCGGGAATCAAAGGGGCGAGAAATATCAACCCAAGCGCACTTACGGCACTCACGCTTTTGATTGCAGAAAGCAGTCCAGACAAAAAAGGCCAAATGGTGGCATTAGTCACCACTCTTTTGTCAGTAAAGAGATAGATACGTTGATGAAAGATGAGTTGGTTTTAAAATTAAGAATCCGAGTGCCTATCTTTACAATATTTATTTTTAGGCGGTTGTACCTGAAAAGCTACGAAGAAATATATGCAGGATTTTGCGCATCTTTTGAAGGGAAAGGGAATGAAACCAGATAAGATAACATTATATAATTAACGCGAATAGTAAGGCTGAGAGTATCTTTCTCCGGAGGTGAATCGAGCGAGAGGATACTAAACAGAAGAAAGCTAAGGGGCAACTTATTATCAAGGGCTAAATAATTAATGGGCTGGCTGATGCCAGAAACCTTATTTACTAGTAATTAATAATAAATATATGGATCCTAGCTTTTTTAGTTCGAAATCATTTCTAATTTTTGTAGCATGCTCCCTTTTGATGGTGCCGGTTTTGGTGTATGTCTTTCGTACCGATAGTAAATATGTTGAGGTCTGCGATGAGAATAATGGCGAATGCTATAGCGCCAGTATCCCTTATAGAGATTCTAAGCTCTCGGTTGAGGAAAGGTTGGATGACTTGATGGGGAGGATGACGATCGCTGAAAAAATTGGGCAGATGGCTTTGATTGAGAAAAATAGTATCAAAGATCCCGATGATATCGCGAAATACGGGCTGGGAGCATTGGTTAGCGGGGGCGGGGGAAAACCTGCTGATAATTCGCCTGCAGGCTGGCTCGGCATGGTGAATGATTTTCAAAGTTATAGTCAAAAAACGCGACTGGGAATACCTCTCTTTTATGGCATTGACGCCAACCATGGACACGGCAATGTCATCGGAGCAACTATTTTTCCTCACTCTATCGGCTTGGGCGCGAGCGGAGATCCTGACTTGGTGCGGGAAGTGGCGAAGGCAACCGCGGAAGAAGTAGCGAATACCGGGATCAATTGGATTTATTCGCCTGATATGGATGTCGCTTTGGATATGAGGTGGGGTAGGGTCTATGAGACATTCGGTTCCGATCCCGAGGTGGCAGGTGTTCTCGGTGCGGCATATATAGAAGGAACTCAATCTTTTGATTTGGGCGGTCAGAAGGTAGCTGCTGCCGCCAAGCATTACGTCGGTAATGGTTCCACGAAGTGGGGCAGTGCTATGAGTAAGGATTATTTTATCGATCAAGGGGATTCTGATATCAGTGAGGAGGAGATGCGTCGTATCCACATCGCACCTTTCCAAAAGGCGGTAGATGTCGGCGTAAAATCAGTCATGGTGGGGTTGAATCGTTGGAATGGGGAAAAAGTTTCTGCCGATAAACATCTTATCACAGATATCTTGAAAGAGGAGATGGGCTTTCAGGGCTTTGTCGTTTCTGATTGGTATGGTGTTTATGATAAAGAGAGCGACAGATATGATGCGACAGTGAGAGCGATCAATGCGGGAGTAGATATTGCGATGCTTCCTTATAATTATAAATATTTTTCCGATAGTATGCATAAGGCGTTGGCAAATGGAGATATCTCTCAAGCGCGCGTTGATGACGCGGTGCGCAGGATATTGAAAGCCAAATTCGAGATAGGCCTTTTTGACGAGAATACAGCAGACGTATATGACCTGGAAGTGGTTGGGTGCGAGCCACACAGGGAATTGGCTCGAAAGGCAGTCAGGCAGTCTTTGGTTCTGTTGAAAAATAACGGGACTGTTCCCATATCGAAAAACACTCCGAAAATTTTTGTGTCCGGTTCGGCTGCAGATAATATCGGCAAACAGTCAGGAGGATGGACGGTGGAATGGCAGGGCGTCGATGGCAATTGGTTGCCCGGTACGACAATTTTGCAGGGCATAAAGAATGCAGCGTCTCCTGCTTCTAAGGTGGAATATAACTTGAGCGGCGACTTCGATAGTCTGGAGGGTTTGGCAGATATCGGTATTGCTGTTGTCGGGGAAGAGCCATACGCTGAAGGATGGGGGGATAATCCCAATCCAATTTTGTCTGCAGAGGATTTAGAGTCTATCGCTAATTTGAAAAAACATAGCAAGAAAATCGTTGTAATAATAATATCCGGCCGCCCCCTGGATATTAAACCATATGCCAAAGATTGGGACGCTATTATCGCGGCTTGGTTGCCGGGAAGCGAGGGGCAAGGAGTAGCGGATGTCCTGTTCGGCGATTATGCTTTTATGGGGACTTTACCTGTTGAATGGGAGCTGTAGTGTATGGTTGTTCGGGCACAGGTCATTTGATTTGCAGATTTTTTAATTATGCTATTCTGTCATCCTGAAACCTAGGCCAGTAATATGCGGTTATTAAATTGAAACATAGTGTCTGTCTTGCATAGTTGCGGGATTCCGGATATTTTAGAGTACTAAAATTCCGGAATGACAAATTAAAAAAGGGGAATCTTTGCAAGCAGAAAAAAGGCGCGTATGAACAAAAAAGCGAATATAAAATCGCTTTTTTGATTGCGCCGATATTTTCTTTTCTCGGCTATGTGTTTTGACAAAGTCTTATTTATCCTGTTGGTCCAGTTTCTCTTTTGCTTCCTCAGTCGTTACCGGTTGCCCCATCATTATCAGTTTGATGATGGTGTAGGCTATCACCCAATAAACGAAGATGGCAAGCAAGGTGGGCCATTCGAAAATCTTATTTTCGGAAGAGCTGACACTGAATACATTCAGAAAAGGGGCGACAAGCGGGTGAGAAAAATCGTAAACGAAATTAGTGAACCCGGCGTTGGCGTTTGCTCCCATAAGCTTCAAAACGAAGCGGAAGGCGAGCAGAACTTCAATCAGATAAAGTAAATACCAGACGACCTGCGTACCTCGATATAAGGGCTTGATGCTGGAAGAATTATTGGATGGATCCATATTCTTAATCTTAGCTGATTATCAACGTCCGCGTTAAAAAGGTTTTTTACCCCTGATAACCCTGATTAAAACCATAATGACGGCGAGCACCAATAGAAAATGGATGAAGCCGCCGAGCGTGTATGAAGTAACCATTCCTAGCAGCCATAATATTACTAAAATGATAATGATGGTCTCAAGCATATGTTTGGACTTAGTGATTATCTTTCTATTAATGTCGACCTTGGTAATGAACAGTGCCTTTAACGATTATCTTGCGTTCTCTTCTTATAGTCTGATATAAATTGTTCTTTGGGTCAAATAATATGACTTAAATTCCACTTTGAAGTGCAATTCCCTTTCAAACAAAAGATATCTCGTTTCGGGGTATAATAGTTACGTAGAATAACTAATCATTTCATTAACTCTAACAAAATGTCTTATCAACAGCTTACTTTAAAACAATGTTTTCAGCTAGAGACACTGTTACAAACTATGGAGAACTAGAAATAGAGAGCAATGTGGATGAGGATTAGCGCCAGTACTGTTTCTCGTGAACTGAGAAGAAATGGGAAGGAAGAATATGAGGCGCGTAGCGCCCATAGCCTCTGTAAGAGGTGCAGGAAAACTGCCAAAAGAGGAACCAAGAGACTGCTTAATGATAAAGGGGTCTACTCCTTCGTAGAAGAGTATATCACGATAGGTTGGTCGCTAGAGTAACTATTTACGACGAAGAAGTTCGGCAAGCAATTGTAGGTCTTAAGGGTAGAATCGATAGTGAAGCGGTGACTGTGATATGGGATGAAGCCATCGCGACAACATGGCAAAAATCACCCCGTGTGGGTTTATGGAGACGTCAGTACCGGTAATTTATTGGTAAAGAATGGTCAACTGAAGACTGTTATCGATTTTGGATGTTCAGCTGTAGGAGATCCTGCTTGTGTTTTATCAATTGCATGACACTTCTTGAAGGAGAAAGCCGAGAAGCTTTCCGTGCAGCCCTTTCTGTTGACACCGAAACCTGGGCCAGGGGACGTGGCTGAACACTATGGAAGACCTTTATTGCCCTTGCTGAATCTTACAGGTTAAATCTTTCTGAAGAAACAAAAAAATCTCGAAAGATAATCAATGATTTGCTGAGCGATACGAATTAAAGCAAATTTTTAGAAGATATAAAGATAGAATAAATTTTTATATCTTCTTTTCAAGCACACCGTACATATTTGTGGTTTCGGAAAAGAAAACAATGAATTCTGGTCAGTTGCCCTATGCAGTGATTGCAATGAAGTGATAAAATATTGCCTTACTGTCTGCTTTCGGGTTATAGTAAAGTATAATAGTTGAAAAAATAGTAATGAATACAAATATGAATTATTCCTTTATTTTTGATATAGGCGGAGTTTTGGTTGATTTTGATCTCAGTATAGCCATCAGAAGGCTTGAAAAGTTTTCTCCTTTCGGAGGTGAGGAAATAAGGGGGAAAATTTTTGACCAGAACATTGATGGCAGGAATTTATTTGTCGATTATGAAACGGGCATCGTGGGTTCGTCGGAGTTTTTTGAGCAAGTAAAGCAACGGACGTGTTTGGATATGGATTATGAAGATTTTGCCAGGGATTGGTCGGATATCTTTACCGAGAATACGAAAATTTCTCATTTTCTGGAATCGATAAAAGACGATCCGAAAGTCATTGTTTCAAATATCTCTCCTTTGCATTGGGAGAGTTTATCAAAATATTACAATATAGACAATTTTTTCACAGAAAGTGAGATAATAAAATCTTATGAAGTCGGACTTCGGAAACCTGATTTCAGAATATTTGAAATGGCAAAAAAGATTCTTCCCGCTGATACGGAAATCATATATTTCGATGATTCGGAGGAGAATGTGAATGCGGCGTCCGAACTGGGAATCCGGGGGATCAAATATGATTGCAGAGATAGCGATATCGATAAAATCGTAAATGAGCTTATCTATTTAAAAGGATAATTGAGAAGATACAAGGATTCTGACTACATACTAAAAAACAGACATCTTTATGCCTGTTTTTTGGTACGATTTAAGTGTTTGAATATCTTATAAATGGACTTAGAAGAGCTTGGATAGTTTTAGTATCTTATTCTGTTACTTGAATAGTAGAGGCAATAAGGTGAGCAGAAAAATATCGGTCGTAAAATGAGCTATCATTGCCGATTCAAGACCTTTCTTCCAAAAGAGCCACCCGAAAAAGATTCCTCCTATACCATTCAAAACAATTGCACGACCGATAATAAGCGGACTTAATGCCGTTAAAGATGCCGTAATGGGTAAGTGACCCAGGCCGAATATGATAGCGGCGAGAAGAATTGATATTATTATACCTGTTTTCGTCGGTTGATTTCGTTTAAACAGTTTCATGCCGATCCATATAAAGAATGTCATCAGAAACAGTCTCATCAATATCTCTTCCGCTATGCCCCCATAAAAGGAGGCTAGAAGTTTTTGCCAGATAGGCGCATAGCTTTGATGTGTGCTGATAGCAGCTCCTAGTGTGGTAAAAATAGCATCTGATACATAAATAAGCATAGCGGTGACAACGCCTATAAGGACAGATTTTCCTAGGATATCTTTTAGGATCTCATTATAGTTTTTCTTTTCTACCATTGCCTCAATGAGCGGGAGATGAAAGTCGATTTTTTTTGTAAAAAATAAGCCCAGGAATATGGCGATAGAAAAAAGGAGCAGGCTTTGAATAAATTGAGCGATAAATATGATTTCAATCGGCTGTCCTATCGCTTTTAATGTCTCTTCTTGAACGGTAACTATATACGGGAACACGCAGATTACGCTTATCATGCTTAAACTTAGCAGGATGGAAAATGTTTTCCAATTGATATAGTTCTTCATATTAGAATAAGTTAGTATAAATTAATATAATCCTTCATCTGTGAATATTTTAACACAAAATAAATGTGTCTGCCAGCATCTTACGCAATCGCTACTTTGTGTTATAATGCGGTAACAAAAATAACGGAACCGATGTTTCTTTTAATAGCTAATCATTAGACTAAAAGTATGGTGATATCAAAAAAATCGATAGGACTTTCGATCCTAGCGGGTATCCTGATGGGGTGGGCGAGCTTTCAGGGGATATATCGAGCAGGTGCCTATTCGAACGAGACTTTAAATTGGGCGGCTCAGGCAATGGCGCAGGATTATGTAAGTCTTTATCTCGCTTGCCCTGCGCTTCTCATAAGTGCCTACCTTGCTTATAAAGGATCGTTCAAGGCATATCTTGTGTGGTTGGGGACTCTGATTTATGTGATATATTCCTATGCTCTTTATTCTTTTGCTATTCATTTCGGTCCGAACTTCCTGGTCTATGTCGCGGTGTTGGGGTTTTCTTTTTATGCCGCCGTCGGAAGTCTGATGGATCTCTCGTGGCATAATCTTGCGGATAGTTTTGTCAGAGTAAAAACGAAATATCCGGCAATTCTTTTGTTTGCCATCGGTTTTATGTTTTATTTTCTCTGGCTAAGTGACATCTTTGCGGCGCTTTCCGATAATTCTCTGCCTGCTGATCTTGCCGAAACGGGACTTATCGTGAATCCTGTGCACGTTCTCGATATGGCGTTCATCTTGCCGGGGGCGATTTTTACGGCGTTAGCTTTGAGAAGGCGCAAGACCATAGGGTATCTATCCGCAGTTCCTTTTATGGTATTTTTCGCTATCATGGGAATCGCCATCCTTTCCATATTTCGAGTTACTGCTCAATCGGGCTTTTCTGTAGCCGCTCCGCAGGTAATAATAATGACGGTTATCGTCATCCTCAGCCTAGCCGCCTCTCTACGGTTTCTTGGTGGAGTGAAAGATAAAGATAATTAAAAATAGGGTTTTTAGATTTTAGTGGTAAGACCGGCATCGGCGGAAAAATAGATTAGCACCGGGCTAACTTAGTCTGTGGCATAATGATTTTACCTTTATTCCCCCTCACCCCGACCCTCTCCCGGTGGGAGAGGGAGAAACACCGAATGCTGTATGATTGGATTATAGAACAGATTCGGTTACTTTGGTATAAGCTCTTTTAAAGGAGCTTTTATTGCGTATAAAACAATCAATAATTCGGAATAATTTGACCGCATATTCAAAAAGGCATAATATATACTATATGAATACATATTGATATAGTATGAAACCGGAATGTTGCAATAATGATAAGCGTATCGAAGAAACTCGACAAACAGTCGAGCTTTTGAAAGTTGTTGCCGAAGACAACCGGCTGAAGATACTATGCCTCCTTAAAGAGGGGGAACTGTGCGTATGCAAAATCATTGAACATCTGGGATTGTCCCAGAGTCTGGTTTCGCATCACTTGAAAGTTTTGAAGGATGCAGGACTGATTGAGGATAGCAAGAGGGGTTTGTGGGTGTATTATTCGCTTACGCTGAAAGGAAAGAAGACGGCAAGTCTTATTTTGAAAATGAATTGAGAGGTTGAGGGGTATAGAAAATACATCAGAGATTACGAATATTGTTTATAAAAATAGCTGTATTATCAAACGTATCAGCTTTCCCAGGTTTCTCAATCACAAGGGCACAAGATATTGTGCCCCTACGACTCGGAATGACATAATTTGTAAGATTATAACAATGAAAATAGAAGTGCTGGGCTCTGGATGCCCGAGCTGTCACAAGCTTTTTGAATTGACTAAACAGGCTGTTAAAGATATGGGGCTTAAGGATGAAGTGGTGTATATTACTGATATACAAAAGATTATCGAGATGGGAGTGATGCAGGTTCCGGTTTTGGCGATTGACGGCAAGGCGGTAATGACCGGAGCGACGAGTGATATTGAGAAGATAAAAGGGGTTATTGTAAAATATAGCGATACTGCCGGATTTGAGGCGAAAAAATAAGCAGTAATGGTTTAGGATTACCCGAATAATCCCGTTAATATTATTTCCTGAGATAAAACATGATTTGTCATCCCGAAAGATGTACTCATCTGAGGGATCGGAGAAATGCGGAAGAATCTTCTGACGTTATATTTATATAAAACATTATAAGTAAATAGTACTATTCCCAGATTCCTCAATCGGAGTACCTCATTTCGGAATGACAATATCTTTATATTATGCCAAATTAACTAAAGCTGTTCTACGATCCAGTCATATAGCATTTGGAATTTATCCCGCTTCGGACGGGAGAGGGTCGGGGTGAGGGGGAGCAAAAGTGAAATCATTATGTCACAGATTAAGTTGATTGGTATTATCTGTCGTACGAATCAGTTTTACGGTTACAATCATTATCTATTAAAACTATGGACATTTTTTATCCCGCGCAGCTGTTTGCCGATGTGGTTTCGTATGGATGGATGGGGTTGATTGAGGGCTCGTATTTTGGCAGTGCCGTCAATTTCTTCGTTTACGATACGATCAAGATCGGTTGTTTGCTTCTGGTCATCAATTACATCATGGCTATCACCAGATATTATTTTCCGCTGGAAAAAGCGCGGAGTATACTTACCAGGAAAAGGTGGTTCGGTTCTAATTATCTGATAGCTGCCATACTAGGGATAGTGACGCCTTTTTGTTCCTGCTCTTCTATCCCTCTTTTTATCGGTTTCTTGAGCGCCGGTATCCCCCTAGGGGTAACTTTTGCGTTTCTGATTAGCTCTCCTCTTATCAATGAATCGTCTTTATATATTTTTCCGGCCCTGTTTGGTTGGAAAGTCACGATTTTGTACAATCTGTTCGGATTGGCAATCGCGGTCTTGGGAGGAATGTTGATTCAGAAACTGAATGTCGAAAAATATATAGTGCCGGAATTTTTGCGATTCAAATCGCGTGCGCAAGTGGAAGCGGAAAACGGAGGCGATAAGCTCCGATTCAAGCAACTTGCTGTGTATTTCTGGAAAGACGGTATGAGTATTACCAGAAAAATATTCCCTTATGTGGTTTTGGGTGTCGGCGTGGGGGCGATCATCCACGGATATGTACCTAGCAGTCTGGTGGAGCGTTATCTCTCTACTGATTCTATCTGGACGGTTCCTCTGGCGGTTATTTTGGGGGTGCCGTTCTATGCCAATTCGGTCAGCGTGCTTCCGATTATGGAAGCGATGGCGGGCAAAGGTGCGCCTTTGGGTACTCTGCTGGCTTTTATGACGGCCATCGTTACTCTCTCTATTCCTGAGGCCTTGATCTTGAAGAAGGTTATGCGTTGGCAGCTGTTGGCGATATTTTTCGGTATCACGACTGTCGGAATCATCATTATGGGTTATTTATTCAATGCTATCTTATAACATTATGAACAAAAAGATTTTTGCGATTGCTGTCGGGATAATCATGGTCGCAGCAGTTGCGTTTGCAGTCAAAAATAAAAACGAATCGGTTGGAAAGCAGGATGATGCCAGTCAGGTTGCGGACATTCAAGGCAATGTTGATAATCAAAGCGGTGAAGAAGAGCAAGCCGCCGAGATAGTACAAGTCTATTTATTTCATTCTACCCTGCGCTGTTCCACTTGTATCGCTATCGGTAGCTTGGCAGGAGAGACTGTAAACGAGTTCTTTCAGCCGGAGCTTCAAGCGGGGAAGATAGAATTTCGCGAGATTAATATTGATTTGCCGGAAAACAAAGAGTTAGCTGCCAAGTTCCAAGCCAGCGGGTCGGCTCTTTACGTCAACGCCATCGTGGGCGGTCGAGATAATATCGTTCAGGATACGGCAGTGTGGCGATTGACGCAGGACGAGGTCAAATTCAAAAGCTATCTTCGGGGCGAAATAAACAAGCGTTTTAAGAAAATAATATGATAGATGCTATTAATTTTTTGATCGACAGTTATAATGTCCCGCTTCTTACCGCCTTTCTTTTGGGCGTGCTCGCCTCAATCAGCCCCTGTCCTTTGGCTATGAATATTACGGCTATTGCGTTTATTTCCAGAGAGATTAAAACCGCAAGACATACTTTGCTGAGCGGTTTTTCTTATACCTTGGGGAGGGGATTAAGCTACACGCTGCTCGCAACTCTGATCTATTCGGGGCTGTCCTCATTTCAGATTTCAAGCGTTTTTCAGGGCTGGGGTGATAAGATTTTGGGGCCGATTCTGATAATTATCGGGCTGGTGATGTTAGGGTCGATAAAAATAAATATTCCCGGTGGCGGAGAAAAGGTCGAAAGAGTGAAAATCTGGCTCGCGAAAAAAGGCTATCTTGGTTCATTCTTTTTGGGTATGCTTTTTGCCCTAGCCTTCTGCCCATATAGCGGCGTACTTTTTTTCGGTGTGCTTATCCCTTTGATCCTGCAATCGGGGGAGGGGGTGCTCTTGGCGCCTATTTTCGCTTTGGGCACGGGGCTTCCGGTAATCATCTTTTCCTTCCTGATCGCTTTTGCCATGCAGAAGGTGGGACAAGCTTTTCAGATTATGCAAAAAATAGAAAAAATAATGCGTTATGGTGTGGCGGTAATCTTTATCGGCGTAGGGGTTTATTATACGCAGTATCTAGTTGAATATTTGATTAATAGATAGATAGTATCGTGGCGCTTTCCTAGAGACGTTGATTTTTGAAAGGAGAGAGGATTTTTTTTCGGAGTGGCTTATGTTATAATTATCACGACAGACGGCGGAATTTTAGCTTATAAATATAATGATATAAAATTATGCGAACTAGAATCGTGGCGCGGGCGGTGGTACTGGATCGGGACCGGAATGCAATCTTGCTGGTTAGGAATAAAGGTGCTGAGTATTGGTATATTCCGGGCGGCGGCTGGGAAGCGGAGAGGGAAAATATCTTGGAATGCGCGGCGCGGGAAGTAAAAGAAGAGACGGGGCTGGAAGTCACGATCGGGAAATTTGTTTATCTGCAGGAATTTCACGCTTCGGAGGATTCGATCGTGTTTGAGGCGTTCTATCTGGCCTGCGCGGTAGAGGATGTAACGCTGGACAAGAACCATATAGATACGGATCCCGACGGAGCTGTCGGAGAGGCGAGGTGGTTCACCAGGGATGAGGCAGTGGCGATCGAAATCTATCCGAAAGTGTTCGAGAAGAAGTTCTGGGATGATTTGGATGGCATCGTGAATGGTGCGGACAGATTTATCGGGGTGAATGGGAAAACTTCGAAGGAAGGGAGTGAGTGAATAGAAGTATATTTGAAATTGGCATCATGATTTATCTGAAATCAAAAACAAAACCGCTTACAATAGCGGTTTTTTGAGTTGCTGAGCTTGTGCTTTTATTTTATCGTGATGGCAATATTTTTCCCGAATCTATATACTGTTTCAAATAGGGGACCAGCTCGCGATTTTTTATTTCCTCGGGGCTATCCCATAAAAATTCGCTATGTTCTTCGGGGCAGAGTTTTATCTCTGTGATGTCAGAATCGGTTTTTGCCAAGAAAATCAGTGTGATGAATTGCTTATTTTTCGTTTCGTCCACGTTGGAATAGTAAGAGGAGAGAGTGAGGTCGTAAACGTCCAGCCCCGTTTCTTCGCGGGCCTCTCTGATTGCGCCTGCCGCCGGATCCTCGCCGTCCTCCAAAGTACCGCCGGGCAAATCCCAATAATTACCTTGATATGTATCTTGTACCCTTTTTAATATCAGGAGTTTGTTCTCTTTCATTATAGCGCAGTGAACGATGATTCCCTTATCCATACTTTTAAGATTAGAAATAGATTAATTCTATTATAGGTTATTACTGTCCTTTGGTAAAATCGGCGATTAGTTGTTGTGCGAGATATAACGGGATTCTTCGGGGTACCTCAGAACGACAGAGAGCGGGAATATCCCTTTTAGGTAAAAAAGTATTGACAATAAAATAATGCTTTGCTATACTCACTTTAGTTAAGTAAAGTGACTTTCAAATGTATGTTTACTAAAACGGACAAAAAGAAAATAAATGAGCTGATGGGCGTGATTATGCTCTTGAAAACCCCTGAGGAGGCGGAGAAGTTTTTTCGCGACCTTTTGACCGAGAAAGAGCTGATTGAATGCGGAAACAGGTGGAAGGCGGCGCAGATGTTGAGAGATAAGGAGTCGTATATTGCTATCGCCAAAGAAACCGGACTCAGCTCGACTACGATTGCCCGGGTTTCGAAGTGGCTCGGCGAGGGTGCGGGTGGATACAAGATAATTTTGCAGAGGATGCAGTCAGGCAAGAAGCATCACAACCTTTCTTCAATCGGGAAAGGCTTGTGTTAGAATTGTCATAAATATTCGAAAGTAGCCCCTTCCCGATTTGGGAAGGTTTTTTGTTGTCTACAGATGATGGAGAATAGAAATAAAAAGAGGGAAACAAAAATGAAAATGGTCAGTTTTTCAAGCAGAGCAGGTATGGAAAGTTTCAGGGAATGCGCAGATGTCTACTGCAAAATCTTTGCAGAGCCACCGTGGAATGAGAATTGGGCTGCCAGTAAGGTACTGCAAGATATGATGGATCAAGCGGCTATGCCTGGATTTTGCGGTTTGTTCGCCAGGGAGGAGGACAAAATAATCGGTTTCACTTGGGGCTATCTTGTTTCTAAAATAGAGATGCAAGAAATTGCCGGCAATACGGAACTGGACTTTATCTTTGACGGATGCAAGCAGGTTTTTTATGGCGACGAGCTTGGAGTAAGTGCTCCTTTTAGGGGTAAAGAATATGGTAGGCAGTTATGCCAAGGTTTGATTGATCAGGTTAAAAAGGACAACAGGACTTCAGCGTTTGTACTGCGCACCGATACGATGGCGCAGACGGCACGAAGCCTTTATCACCACCTGGGTTTCATCGATCTTCATATCCGGGACAATGTTTACGAAAACAGAACTTATTGGAGGTTACTTCTGTAAAAAAAGAATGAGGCAGGCAGTCGGAATCGACTTTCTGCCTCTAAAATCATTATTAAATCTAATCTTATATTTATGAAAAATAAGCTGCTTGTAATCTGCGCCACACACGGTAACGAGAGGATAGGAATAGAGACGGTGGAGAGACTAAGGGCGAAAAAGCTTGATTGCTATTTCGACTGCGTGATCGGCAATCCGCTGGCTATGGAAAGGAATATCAGGTTTTGCGATTGCGACCTGAACCGATCTTATCCTGGAGAAAAACGATCTGGGCTTTATGAAAAAAAGCGGGCGTGCGAAATCTTGTCGATGGCCGAAGGGTATGAATATGTGCTGGATATGCACGAGGCCAGCTGTGGCACGGATAATTTTATCATCATTCCCCGCAAGAGGCGTAATAAAGTTTTTCCTATCGATTTGATAGACCTCGAAGTTGCTTTGCTCTGGCCGGACCCCGTGGGGCCGCTCGGTTCGGTGCTCAAAAATGCGGTTGAGTTGGAATTCGGAGTCAAGGATAAAGGAAGAGAGGCTATTATCTCTGTCGCGACAGACATTGTTGAAAAATTCATATTAGGAATATATGCGGACGCTTTGAAGCAAAAAAAATATCCGAAAAAAATCTATCGGGTATATGGAAAATTAAATAAAACCGATTTCAAAGGAGACATCGGCAGATTGAAGGATTTCGAGAAAGTAAATGTGAATGGGGAAAATTTCTACCCCTTGTTAGTCGGGCAGTATCTTGGGGAGGGTGTTGTGTGTTATAAGATGAAACTGTAGAATAGTGAAAGATCTATTATTCTAAAGATATTTATGAAGTAAAACCGCATAAAGAAATGGTCTTTGTGCGGTTCTTTTAAGTAATTTGTGGTGCATTTTTTTTATCCGGTACCGGGATGCCAATCGTTTTTAGCCTGAGACTAACGTTTTTATTGTTCATTTTTAGTGATCACCTCCCTGTTTTGTCTAAAAAGGAAGACGCTCAATTTGTCCATGTGCTCGACGGCGCTTTTTTGGCAAAAAGGGTTGTCCGGATCGTCGAATTTGGCACGTTCGATTACAGACTCTACTGTTTCTTTTTTCTGCATGCTTGATGCCTCCGACCAGTTTGTTTTTGTATCAAGCCTTATAGCTTGACCATAATTATTTTAAAGCTGAAATCGTTGTGTGTCAATGCCTGCGGGTCAGAGATAAAAAGCCGTAGGGAAAATCCGCTACGGTTTATTTTAATCTGGGAAATTTTAATTTTTTATTTGGGTGGGGTGTGGGTTGGTTATTTTTCTTTTTTCTGTATGGCTGCATTCGGGGTTAAAGCAGAATATCACCCCGTTACTTTGGTAGGTGTTTTTTCCACACTCAGGGCAGATTCCCCATGAGTGTTCTAATTTCCAGCAAGAGAGATTGCCTTTTTTCTCAATCTCTAGCTATATTGCTTTAGGACATAATGTTTTAGATCTAGGACCATCTAAAACCGTTTTGGGTTTCATTTTTGTTTCACCTTTTCGTTGGATTGCGATAGTACAAGTTTTACTGTGCATATGTTAAATCACATAAAGGATACTGTCAATGGGTGGTGAATTAGAAAGGGAATATAGCCGTGTTTATGTGACTATAAAAGATGGTCAAGACACTACTGGTACGCAGAATATCAATAATACTGCAAATGCCAGCTGAGTGAAAGAGGTATGGTATAATGTGATTATGGGTAGCGTTGTTTTTGCGTATGAACCACAAGCATATCTATAATAAACGATAATCATACGTTAAAAGATAAATGTCGCATCGATTCGGCGTGGGCGTTGTAATCGTTTTTTTTGAAATCAATTTAATATAAAAATATGCCGGAATTAAAAGATGAACCTACGATGAAGGATTTTCAGAACTATGTGACTGAGTTGGAGCAGGAACGCGGATTTACGGAGCAGACAGCATTGCAACGGGCACTTCATTTGGGCGAGGAAATAGGTGAACTCTTCAAGGCTATTCGTAAGGCGGAAAAAATGAAGATGGATGAGAATTCGAAGGTGACTTCAGTCGATGAGGAATTGGCGGATGTTTTGATTTTTGTGTGTTCTATCGCCAATCGCTATGATATCGATTTAGAGAAGGCTTTTCGAGAGAAGGAGGAGGTAAATAAGAAGCGGGTTTGGCTGTAGAGACGCATAATCATGCGTCTCTGAATGCGGGGTGGAAAATTTGATGTGGCGAATTAGACGCAAAATATTGCGTATTTACAGATAAATTGGGTTAAAGATGAATATAATCAGGGTATTTTTTGTAGAGACGCATGATTATGCGTCTATGAATACGGGGTGGAAAATTTGATGTGGCGAATTAGACGCAAAATATTGCGTCTCTACAGAATGCGGGATGGATTGTTTAGTTCGAAAGATTAGACGCAAATTGTTGTATTTCAATGATATGCAATGGAATGCCGATACAAGACGCAAAATATTGCGTCTCTACCGGGAATATCTGATTTTGTAGTATAATGTAGATATGGTATTTTGTTTCGTGTTATAACTCATGAAACTGATTCATGATGAAGGATAATTCTAAATTCAAAAATAAATATCGTATCGCTTCGGCACGGCTGCGTGAATTTGATTATTCTACGGATGGATACTATTTTGTCACTATCTGCACTAAAAATCATCGACATTTTTTCGGGGAAATTGCGGATGGGGAAATGCGTTTGTCGGAGATGGGAAAGATTGCGCAAAAATGTTGGGCGGAGATTCCCGAGCATTTTCCGTTTGTGAAATTAGATGAATTTGTTGTAATGCCGAATCATATCCACGGAATAATAATTATTGATCATAGTCCCGTAGAGACGCATAATTATGCGTCTCCGGTTTGTGAGAAAAGCATAGAGAAGCAGGATCTTATGGTTTTACAGGATATCAAAAAGACGCAAAATATTGCGTCTCTACGGGATGTAAATGGAAGTGGAGCGGGCGGGCAATCGGGAAATCTGGCGTCTGTTGTCAGGGGTTTTAAAATCGGTGTTACAAAATTTGCAAAAGCGAATCGGATAAATTTCGCTTGGCAACCGCGGTTTTATGACCACGTTATCAGGAAAGATGAATCGTTGTCGAGAATTCGGGAATATATTCGCTATAATCCCATAAATTGGAATAAAGACCAATATAATTAAGGTATTTTTTGTAGAGACGCATGATTATGCGTCTCTGAATGCGGGGTGGAAAATTTTGATGTGGCGAATTAGACGCAAAATATTGCGTCTCTACGGAATGCAGGATAGAATGTTTTTGACTGAAAGATTAGACGCAAAATGTTGCGTTTCTACGGGGGAATAGATTCGTTTAAGTTTAAATATATGAAAAAGATAGTTGCAATCGGTGGAGGGGAAATCGGGCGGGCGGGGTATCCTGTCGAGACGATGGAGATCGATCGGGAGATTATAAGGCTAACGGGAAAGAAAAGGCCGAAATTGCTTTTTATCCCTACGGCTAGTTCGGACGCTCTTGGTTATGTCGAGGACGTAAAGAGGCACTTTGGCGGCAGTCTCGGATGCGAGGTTGATGCGTTGATGCTTTTGCGCGAGAAGCTGAGCTTGAAGAAAATGACCGAGAAGATTATTGGCGCGGATATCATTTATGTCGGGGGCGGCAATACGCTACTACTTATGAAAACGTGGCGGAAATGTGGGGTCGATAAGATATTGGAACGAGCCTATAGAAAGGGGATCGTGATGGCGGGGGTCAGTGCCGGTTCGATTTGTTGGTTTCGTGATGGTCTTAGTGATTCGGTTAAAAAATTTGAGGATGGTAAGTCCGGTTATATAAAAGTTTCGGGCTTGGGATTCATCAATGCCCTTCACTCGCCTCATTATGATTTCGAAAAAGAAAGGCCTCTGGCGCTGGAGAAGATGATGCAAAAGACATCGGGTGTCGCTGTCGCATTGGAAAATTGTGCGGCGTTGGAGATTGTAGACGATACTTTTCGGATTATAACCTCACGTAGCGGTGCCAAGGCTTATAGAATATTTTTTAGTAGAGGTGAATACCATAAAAAGGAAATCGAACAGACAAAAAGATATCGTCCGCTTGGGGAGCTTCTGGCTAAAATTTAAAAGTTTATCATAACTAAATATAAAATTATGCTACATCAGATGAAATTGCAATCGGATCCATTTGAGAGGATAAAAAACGGGGAAAAGGTTTTAGAGCTTCGGCTTTATGATGAGAAACGGCAGAAAGTCGAGGTGGGGGACGAGATTAAATTTTCCAAAATGGAGAATTCGGAGGAGAAGATCAAGGTCGGGGTTGTCGGACTTTTGCATTATAAAAAGTTTGCGGATATCATCCAAGACCTGCCTGCTGCGTATTTGGGGTACAAAGAATCGGAAAAGGACTATCTTAAGAATAGTATGTATGAAATTTATACGAGAGAAGACGAAGAAAAGTATGGCGTGCTGGGGATAAGGATCAAATTGATTTAGATTTTATAAAATAAAAACCTCTTTCGGGAAGAGTTTTTTTTGTTTGGAAGTCTATATATTTTCTGAATCAAAGTCGAATGGAGCTATTTTCTAATTCGTGGTATCCTAATGGAGTACGCTAAGATCAATAATATCAATAATATGTACAATAACACGCCATCAGGTTATAAATGTCCGATTTGCTTGGCGATTCTTGGTATTGAGAATGAAGACACTTGGATAAAGCAAGAAGATATCTTTTATCGGGATGATTTGATTTTGGGGTTTATCAGTTCGAAATTTGTGGAAGGCAACGAGGGGCACCCTCTCCTCGTACCTATAGAACATTTTGAAAACATATATGATCTGCCACAAGATTGCGGGAATCGTATATTTGAAGTGGCAAAGAAAACCGCATTTGCATTGAAAGAGATAAGGGGGTGTGATGGTATAACGATTTTGCAAAATAACGAGTTGGCGGGAGATCAACACGCTTTTCATTACCATCTGCATATATTTCCCCGTTTCACGGACGATAACTTTCATAGAAATCTTGTGAAAGACAGAGTTTCGGAACCGGAAGAAAGGACCGTGTATGCGCAGGAGCTAAGGGAATACTTTAGGCGATAAATATAAGTAGAGATAAGGGTTAATTATGAAACAAAAGGAATCTTTAGAAATATTAAAAACTGGCAAGAGTGTTTTTTTGACTGGGCCGGCGGGGTCGGGGAAGACTTTTTTGCTGACTGAGTATATCGAATATCTTAGGAAAAACGAGGTGGCGGTGGCAGTAACGGCTTCGACCGGTATTGCGGCCACACATATAGGAGGAAGGACCATTCATTCTTGGTGCGGGATGGGGATAGAAGATGATTTGCCTATCGATAAGATAAACGCTCTCAAGAAAAAGGAATATTTGGCGCGCAGTGTGGCGTTTACCAAAGTGCTTATTATCGATGAAATCTCGATGCTCAGCGCCAAGCAGCTCGATCTCGTGAATCGTATCTGCCAGATGTTCAAAGAAGATATGCGGCCCTTCGGCGGGATGCAGGTGGTTTTTTGCGGTGATTTTTTCCAGTTGCCACCGGTGGGGAGAAACGGCAAAGATGTGCGATTCGTTACGGAGTCGGAGGTCTGGAACAATATGGATCTCAAGATATGTTATCTTGATGAGCAACACCGTCAGTCGGATAAGAAATTTCTGAAGCTGCTGCGGAGTATCCGTGAGGGCGAGGTGACGGAGGAGATGCGCGGTGTTCTAAATAAGAGGCTTAATAAAAAAATTAAATCTTCAATCACCCCGACAAAACTGCATACACACAATATCGATGTAGAGGCATATAATCTCAGAGAACTGGGGAAGATAAAAGGCGAGGAGTCTGTATATGAGATGAAAGGTGAGGGGCTGGAAAAGTTGGTGGAGAATATGAAAAAAGGAAGCTGTCTGGCGCCTCAGCTTTTGGGACTAAAGGTTGGAGCGACAGTGATGTTTGTAAAGAATAATTTTGTAAAACATTTTGTTAATGGCACCCTCGGCAAGGTGACGGAGTTTGACAGTGATAGCGGCTATCCGTTGGTGGAGACTTTTGATGGGGATATTATCGAGGCCAGTCCGGAGCAATGGGTGATCGAAGATGGCAAGGAGATAGTCGCTTCGGTGCGACAGGTGCCTCTGCGGCTGGCGTGGGCGATTACAGTGCACAAGAGCCAGGGGATGAGTCTGGATGCGGCGGAGATGGATCTGCGCAAGACTTTCGAATACGGAATGGGGTATGTGGCATTGTCGCGAGTGCGTTCTCTCGCGGGGATGTATTTGGTGGGTTTCAATGATATGACGCTGAAAACCAGGCCGGAAGTGATTGTGCTGGATCAAGAACTCCAGGTACGTTCAGATGGGGATTTGAAAGAATTCAGTGGTGCGAATAAGAAAGAAATCAAAAAAATGCAGGAGGATTTTGTGGGTAAGATAGCCGGGGCGAGATTTGCCGGTGGGCTTTTTGATTAAAAATAAAAGGAAACTTTTGTTCCCCCTCACCCTAGCCCTCTCCCGATGGGAGAGGGGACGTGTTAATTACAATAGAATTGTTTATGCTCATTTCATCGCGTATCATATTTTGAAGTAATATATAGTATTCAAGATCTATCCCAGAATTACATTCCAAAAACAACCTGTCACATACAGGTTGTTTTTCTATTTCGTTATTTTCTTGAATCTATCAATATCCCCGCCAGACGGATGTCGTCGTAGGAATATTCTTCGCCCAGATAGTCGAAGACGGGTTTCAGTCTTTCATTGCCACATTCTTCAAAGGCGGATTCGATTTTACTGAATTTCTCTTGGGGGAAATCTATATAACTTAAATCCAGTATCTCTCCCTCTGCCAGCAGTTGCGTGATATGGTTGATGATGGTGCCGATTTTGAAATTTTCTCTTTTGGCGATTTCTGCGAGCGGGACTTGCTGTATTATAAGCTCTTTTGTGGTCAGCGCGGTTTTAGAAATAGATTCTTTGATGACGCGAGCGGAGGGCTTGTCGGGAATATCTTTGGGAACAAGATTGTTTTCTGTGGTGAAATCTATAATCTCACCGAGAAAGGATTCGCTCAAGTCTTCCAGCTTTTTCGCACCTACTCCGCTGATGCGCGCGAAGTTGTCTCTATCTTGCGGTAAGTAGAAAGCCATTTCTTGCAGACTCTGATCTCCGAAGATGACGAATGGGGGAACATTGGCTTCTTCTGCCAGAGTTTTGCGCAAACCGCGCAGCTTTTCGAATAGCTCAGCGTTGTAATCGAGCTTGCCGGTTTTGACTTCTTTTATGATGTCGACTTGAGGTTTTGGAATCTCTAAGATTTCGCTTCCTTTCAGGAATTCTACTCCTTTTCGTGTGATGCCTAGCGTCGGATATTTGCCTATGTCTTTTCGCAGATATTCCAAGCCGACTAGGTGATTTATGATCTGCCCCAGTTCGTTCTCGGAGAAATCCTCGACGATGCCGAAGACAGACAATTTGTCGTGTCCATTCGCTGAGATTTTCTGACTTTTCTTCCCGCGCAAAACTTCCGCGATATAGCCTTTGCCGAATCGGTTCTCGGTCCGAACGACGGCGGAGATTATTTTTTTGGCAATGATGGTCGCATCGAAAATCACTCTATCGGCGAGGCAGATGTCGCAACCGCCGCAATTATCTTTTTCAAAATTTTCTCCGAAATAGCGGAGGATATATTTTTTTCGGCAGGTGGTAAGCTCACCATAGGTCATCATTTCTCCCAGCTTTTCTTCGGCGCGACTTTTCAGGTCCTGGTCATAGATCTGATTGATAAAAAACTCGTGCTTGCGGGTGTCGGCATAGGTATAGAACATCACACAATCGCTCGGTAGTCCGTCACGTCCGGCACGACCGATTTCTTGGTAGTAACCTTCGAGGGTCTTGGGGTAAGTATAATGCACAACAAGGCGCACATCCGGCTTGTCGATACCCATTCCGAAAGCGATAGTCGCGACTATGACATTAACTTTGTCTTTTATAAAACGATCCTGGGCCTTCTTTCTTTTCTCTTTTGTAAGCCCTGCGTGATAGGCGCAGGCCTTGAAGCCGTTGCCTGTGAGTTTTTCCGCGATTTTTTCCGTTTCTTTGCGCGAAAAACAATAGATGATGCACGATTCATCTCTGTATTTTTCCAAAATGTTAAGAAGTTTGGGGAAAGCGTTTTTCTTTTCCACGACGCTCAGGTTTAGATTTTCTCGATTGAAACTTGAGATAAAAAGTTTAGCTTCTTGAAGGTCGAGCTGATTGACGATGTCTTCCCGGACTTTGTCGGTGGCGGTTGCTGTCAGAGCGATAAGAGGTACGTCTGGAAAAAGTTTGCGAAGATGTCTCAGATTGCGATACTCGGGACGGAAATCGTGTCCCCATTCGGAAATGCAGTGCGCCTCGTCAATGGCAATGAGGCTTACGGGGAGTGACTTGACCCAAGATTGGAAAATCTTGAGAGCGAATCTTTCCGGTGCGATATAGAGAATTTTGATTTCACCACTTTCCACTTCTTCGTAGATTTCTCTTATTTCCCCTGCGCTTTGGCTGGAATTGATAAACTCCGCGCGGATGCCGCAAGACTGCAGCGCATCCACTTGATCTTTCATAAGCGCAATCAGAGGAGAGACGACTAACGTAATCCCTTTGAATTTCAGCGCCGGCAATTGATAGCAGAGAGACTTTCCTCCGCCGGTCGGCATCAGTACAAAAGTGTCATTTTTCTCTATGACATTTTGGATAATTTCCTCTTGGAGCGGACGGAATTGATCGTATCCGAAATATTGTTTTAGAAGAGTTTTCATGGCGCTTAATATACAGAAAAAGAATTTGATTGCAAAATATGCTTGTATGATAGCATATTATATAAAGTGAGGACACCCTCGAAGTGGGAATATGATATACTGTTAATATGGAGTTATTCTTGGGTCATGTATGTTTGTGTCCGTAATCCTTATCTAGTAATATAAATTTTAAAAAAATGGCTAAAAAGTATAATATAAAATTTATTGCCGTCGGCAGTATTATGGCGGTATCTTTTGTCGGAATCAGAATACATTTGAATATGAATAAATTACCGATTACCTGCGTGGTCAGTTCTCAGTGGGGGCAGGAATTGGATAGTTATGAGGGGACTATGGAAGCAGCTAGCAATGTCTTTGTGGGTAGAGTTATAAAACAAGTGGGGACTCGAGCAAGATTCGAAGAGCCTGAGACGCAATTCGAAGTTGAAATCATATACAATATAGAAGGAGATTTGCAGGATAGGGCTATTGTTAGCCAAGCGGGTGGTTATAAAAACGGAGTTTTATATCGGACGTCTGATGATATAACAATCGCTACCGATAAATCAGTTAAAGAGAATGATAGTGGGTTGATAAAAGAAGGCGAGACTTATTTATTTGTCACGCGTTATAGTGAGATGGGGGATTGGTATTCTATTTACACCCATTCAAAAGGAACTAAAATCTTAAGCAAAGATAAAAATCTGGATAAGACGGCTCTTAAAAGCTTGTATGAAAACGATGAAAGATTTATCAGGCTGAAAGATGCTTATGAAAAAGGAAAATCGACGGATATAAGAGTAGAGAAAGATAGCGCTAAAAACGGCGAGCAATCGCTTCAGAAAGCAGAGGAATAGTTTCTTACCGGCCCGGTCGTAATGACTGGGCTTTTTATATTTTAGAATACGATAGGGGGGGCAGTGTATTCCTGCCGGTTTATATCATCTCGTTATGCTAAATATTACATTTTATAAATGCGTTAAGGTATAGAGTTTATCTTTGAATGGACATATCTTTTGACTTTGTTTTTATTTGTGAGATAATTTACTCAGAACAATCAAATGTCGTATAGCAAATAAGCAATAAAGCATGTATTACCTCTATATCTTGAAATGCGCTGATGACACGTTATACACCGGGATTACTGTGGACTTGTCTCGAAGAGTGAAAGAACACAATACTTCCAAATTGGGTGCTCGATACACGAAATGCCGCAGGCCGGTGGAGCTTTTATTTTCCAAGCCTTTTGGCACGCGCTCTGTAGCGTCCAAGGAAGAATTTAGGATTAAGACTTTGTCGCGGGAGGAAAAGTTGAATATTGTGAAAAAAGGGAATACTAATCGTGAGTCAAAAGCGAAAAAAGACGGTTGATTTATTGTAGGAGCAATATCGCTCTGTTTTTTAAGGTAAAATTGGATAAAAAATAACTTATTTCTATATATCTAAGAATTAAATTATAAACGAATGAAAAAAGTAGCAGTGTTTCTTGTCGCTTGTCTGGCGATGTTTCCTGTTCTTGCTTTGGCTGTATCCAATGATGAACCGCCAGTACTGGAGCCAACGGTCACAATAACTTCGCCGACAGATGGCGCTATTGTCTCCAGTCCAGTTGTTATTAAGGGTTATGTGGAAAATTTTGAATTCGATAGCTACAGCGTGACGGTGAAAGGGGAAGGTGATTCTACCTATACGATAGGGACAGGAGATCTTTCGGCAGACTTATTCAATCCAGACTCTCTCTATAGTTGGGATACGACAGGTCTCCCCGATGGATCGTATTCTATAAAACTTTCGGCTACGAATGGCGTTGACACTATACTTTCTACTGTGCAAGTTTCGATTGGTGGCGAGATATTCGATGAGAACCAATGCAAAAAAGGCGGATATAAGGAATTAGGTTTCAGAAATCAGGGGCAATGTGTCAGTTATGGAAATACCCATAGATACAGAAATAATTCTTTTTAAAAAATAATAAAAACAATCCGTCGATTTCGATGGATTGTTTTTTTGTGGAAAAAGTGACTCGTTACTTATTTTATGTCATAATTAATTCAATAATAGCCATTAGAGCAATCATATGAGGAGGATAAAAAAACTTACTCCGGAGGAGACCGAGGTGATTGTTAAAAAGGGGACTGAGAGGCCTTTTTCTGGTAAATATTGGAATTTTGACGGCGAAGGAATTTATTCTTGCAAGAGGTGTGGAGCTGAACTTTATCGTTCTAGGGACAAATTCGATTCCGGATGCGGTTGGCCGAGTTTTGATGATGAAATTCCCGGTGCGGTAAAAAGGATTCCTGACCGGGATGAGATGCGGACAGAAATAGTATGCGCGAATTGCGGCGCTCACTTGGGGCATGTTTTTTCTGGAGAAGGGATGACACCGAAAGACACGCGACACTGTGTTAATTCCATTTCTTTGGATTTTAAAGAAAAAATATGAAAGATGATATCCAAAAAGCGTATTTTGCGGGCGGATGTTTCTGGGGAATCGAATATCACTTCCAGGATTTGGAGGGAGTAATTTCGACGCGAGTCGGATATATGGGCGGCAGTACGGAAAAGCCTACCTATGATGAAGTCTGCGCCGGGCGGACGGGGCACGTTGAAACATTGGAGGCGGTTTTTGATGCGGACAAGGTGAGCTTTGAAAAACTCGCCAAGCTGTTTTTTGAAATACACGACTCGACGCAGAAAAATCGTCAAGGACCTGATATTGGCGAGCAATATCGCAGTGTGATTTTTTATACAGACAAGGAACAGAGGGAAATTGCGGAAAAACTTATCGGAATATTGAAAGGAAAAGGTATAAATGCCGTTACGGAGCTTGTTCCAGCTGAAATCTTTTATGCGGCTGAAGATTATCATCAGAAATATTATGCCAAAACCGGTAAGTCGCCATATTGCCACATAAGAAAAGAGATATTTTAGATAGATACTCTTGTGCTTTAAAAACCAAATATATTTTGTCATTCCGAATTGTAGGGGCACAATGTCTTGTGCCCTCTGCGACCCCGGAATCTGGGAAAAACAACATACTTGATAATAAAGTTATCTTTAGAAATAACATTTACGATCGTTTATATATTCCCGGGATCCTTCAGTCGAATACGTCTTTCGGGATGGTAAATCACAGGCGTATTTGTTTTAATCAAGATTCTGTCAGTGAATTATCAAACTTGTACAGAAACGGCAAGGGATGTGTATTATCGCAGGAAAATAAGTTTTGTATGCTTGAACTGTTTACTAAGGTTATGTAGAACTTCAACTATTAATTCACATATATGAAGTCAATCTGGAAATATCTCGGGTTAATATCCGTGTACGCTTTGATTTTCATACCGCCTGTCATCCGTGAGCCGGAAAGTGGCGCTAGATTTAATGCAGTTTTTGTCGCGGTTTTTCTGTTTCTTGTTCTTCTGGCAATCTTTAGTGGTTCTTTTTTCTATAAAAAAATCTTATCGGCGTTGGGAATTCGCGTTTTATCATCCGGCGGGGATATTATCAAGACGGATTTTGGACATAATCTTAAGAACGTTTTTGCTAGAAATTTGATAAATATTACAGGCGATGCTTTTTTTAATCTGGTTTTTATCTTGTTTCTTATATTCTTTGCCGTAAGCTCGGCCGCGGTCGCCAGTGATGCGGCAAGTTCGATATAAATTAATGTATATAAAATATGAATATTAAAGGAGATTACAAAATATTTTTGATTTTTCTTGCTATAGTTGTTGCGGGAATATATTTTTTTAGAGATGGCATAGGGGGTTTATCCTATCGTACGGAGGAGACGGAAAAAGAAGACATTACTTTTGACACTGCTCAGGATATTACGGATGAAAGCGAAGAAGAGGAGACCCCGGAAGAAGAAACTGTTTCATTGCCGATTGAGGAATCGGCGGAAGAGATGTCCTTGCCACCCACAGCAACGATTGTGAACGTACCTTTCACTTCGCAGGCGCCTTTCGGGGACTGGGCGGATCCGAGGCAGCAGCACGGATGTGAGGAGGCATCACTTTTGATGGCGCATTATTGGATGCAGGCGAAAAAACTAACTAAAGAAACCGCTCTTTTGGAGATTTTTGCGATGTCGGAATATGAGGAGGCTAATTATGGTGGTGCGCACGATCTTTCTTTGGAGGATACTTTGAAATTCTATCGCGAGTATTACGGTTACAAAAAATCTTTCACGAAATATGACATTAGCGCCCAAGATATCAAGCGAGAAATCGCGCAGGGCAATCCGGTTATCACGCCTATGGATGGAAGGAAGCTCGGGAACCCCCAGTATACGGCACCCGGTCCGGAGCTGCACGAGTTGATCGTGATCGGGTATGATGATGGCACGGGGGAATTCATTACCAACGACCCTGGCACCAGATTCGGCGAAGGCTATCGCTATGATTATGAAATATTTATGGATTCGATTCGCGATTATAAGACGGGGTTCGATGAGCCGATTGATACTGTGTTAAAGGCGATGTTGGTTATAGAAAAAGAATAGAATGTTAGTTTATATTATTTGTGATATAATGAAAAACAATAATTACATAATAATAAATAATGAAGAAATTAATCGTTGTTGGTGTCTTTTTTGTGGTGATAGCTATCGCCATACTTATAAATGGAGCTAAATTTGTCGAAGAAGACAATGAAAGTAGAAGCGAACAAGGACTGGAAGATATGAATGAGCTGGAAAAAATGGAAGATACGAAAAATGGGCAGGATACGCAGGAAGTCACTGACAAGCAGGATATAAAATATCGGACGGTTGATATCTATTATTATGATCTTCAAAAAGATAATTGTAATATCTATAAGGATGGACTAGTTGCCCTAAAGAGAGAAGTGCCGGATTCGGATGATGTTGTAGATGTGATAAAAAGCACGATTAATCTTTGGTTGGAAGGAGAAATAACCGAGGACGAAACTTCCGGTGAGCTTAGTGCTGAACTTTCTGCTGATGATGGAGTAAAATTAACCGATGCTTCTCTCGATGAGGGTGGGGTTCTGATTTTGACTTTTAGCGATCCTGATTATAAGACAAATGGTGGCTCTTGCCACGTGGGTGTCATAGCGGCGGAAATCGATGCTATAGTAAAACAGTTTGCCGAAGTCAAAACGCTTAATATTTTTCCAAAAGACATATTCGACGCCTAGGTGCGTGCGAGTTGTGGTTTTTAATGATTAGATAAGTATGAAATATACTTATCTTTTTGGTTTAATGATTTTGTGCTATAATCTTTGTAATCGGCAATAACTGTAAAACAGATTCTAATAAAACGGTATTTTTTGGAGATAAAAATGTGACGATGGGGAGCTAAAGATGTAAAACCGATTGTTTAAAATTTATATTTTAAATAGTCCTTATAATTGAAACAAATGAAAATCTTAAAGCATCTGCTGTTTCTTGTTCTTATTTCATTTTCTTTTTGTGTCTCTGCCGGTCCTTGTATGGCGGCAACTTTAAACTGGAAGGGGTATACTTGGACTTTGGCTAACGGTGACGCATGGGATGCCGAATTAAATACTTATTCAAGTTCTAATGTTGTCGGTCCGGATGCTAACGGCTATATCACTCTTAAATTAACTAATCCATCAGGAGAAGATCCTATCGGAGCGGATATGTATTGTGAGCAGGATAGGTTCGGTTATGGGACTTACACTACTGTCATCGGGTCAAGATTGGATAATCTTGACAAAAACATCGTTTTTAGCGGGATGACAGTGAGGCGTGATAAAGATCCTTGGTTTGAGTTTGACGGAAGCGAGGCATCTCGATGGGATTATTGGGATTCCGATGTAGAGATAAGCCATGAGCTTTGGTTTGGTGATGATTATGATGTGGACTGGCATGGAGATTCGATGAGTATCGCTTCGGATACGGTTCAGACTCACCGTATGGTATGGGAACCGGGCAAGGTGACCTTTGATTCTTTTTTGGGAACAGGTATCGGCGGTACCAATTATTTCCATACGGTCATAACACGGGATGTACCTGAACCGACTGATGACGAATATGTCGAGTTTATGATGTGGGTTTATGCTGACGGATATCCAAACTCCGGTGATTGGGACGTACCTGCCACTAGTGTAGTGGTGCGAGATTTCACATTCGTATCTTATTATGCGCATGCTCTGAATGTCACGAATGGTACTGGCGATGGTACTTACGAATCGGGTGATAGTATCACCATCACCGCTGACGCTCCATCTT
>Ga0265294_10000787_pt1 | contig 43020 bp, 41 predicted proteins | sample MunlanPumphouse3_FD_192504 | JGI IMG/M metagenome (GOLD analysis project Ga0265294, IMG submission 192504) | Groundwater microbial communities from a municipal landfill in Southern Ontario, Canada - Pumphouse #3 | ecosystem: Environmental > Aquatic > Deep subsurface > Groundwater | place... | reverse complement strand
TGCAAGATTAGCGGATATACCCCTAGAGAGATAGTAGGTCAAAATCATAATGTTTTAAGAGATAGAACACTCTCAGAAGCTATACAAAAAAGATTATGGCGAGCTACAATCAGAAAAGATACTTGGCATGGTAGGCTTAAAAATATAAAAAAAGATGGAACTTTCTACTGGGTAGATGCAACCATAGCACCAATAAGAGATGCAAAAGGAGAGATTACAGAGTATATCTCTATAAGACACGATGTAACAGAGCTAGTAGAGCAAAAAAATGAACTTAAGCTCTTAGCAAATACAGACTCACTTACAAAACTAGGAAATAGAAATGCTCTAAAAGAGGAGAGTGCAAATGCTAAAAATCTATCTTTAATTTTAGTAAATATAGATAATTTTTCTCAGATAAATGATTTTTATGGGCATGAACTTGGAGATGATGTCTTAGTAGAATTTGCAAGAAAACTACAAGAGTTATGTGACGTAAATCAAAGTCTAAAAATCTATAGAGTTAGTGGAGATGAGTTTGCAATATTGGCAAATGATATGCAAGTGCACTCAGTTGTTCAAAAAGCTCAAAATATAGTTAAGTTTATAAACTCACACATCTATGAAGTCCAAGGAGAAACCATAGAACTTAGTGCAACTCTTAGCATATCTTTTGAAGAAAAAGATAAGTTACATGTTACAGCAGATATGGCTCTAAAGATTGCAAGAAGAGGTTCAAAAGATCTTATGGTTTATGATAAGAGTATGAGTTTGGATGAAGAGTATGAAAATAATATGCTTTGGACTAAGAGGATAAAAGATGCTATCAAAAACGATAGAATAGTTCTCTATTTTCAGCCCATAGTAGATAATAACACTCTAAAAGCTAACAAGTATGAGTCACTTATAAGACTTATAGATGAGCATGGAAATGTTATAACTCCATATTTTTTCTTAGAGATAGCAAAAAAAGCCAAACTCTATAAACAGCTAACCAAGATAGTTATCCAAAAAAGTTTTGAAAATTTTAGAGAAAATGATTTTGATTTCTCTATAAATTTGAGTGTAGATGATATTATAGATAAAGAGATAAGCGAGTATATCTTAGAGATGCTAGCTATATATAACATCTCTGATAGAGTTATTTTTGAAATAGTAGAGTCAGAGAGTATAGAGAATTTTTATGAGATACAGAAGTTTATAAAAAATGTAAAACTACTTGGTTGTAGGATAGCTATAGATGACTTTGGAACAGGTTATTCTAACTTTGAGTATCTTATGCGTCTTGAAGCTGACTTCATTAAGATAGATGGCTCTATTATAAAAGAGATAATCCATAATAAAAACTCAGAAATTATTACAAAAGTTATAATTGACTTTGCTAAGAGAATGAATATAGAAGTTATAGCTGAGTTTGTTGAGAATGAAAAGATTTTCAATAAGGTAAAAGAGTTAGGGATTGAGAACTCGCAAGGCTATTATTTTAGCCAACCTAAACCTACTTTAATGTAGATAAGATATAATTTCGCTTCAACTTTACACTACTCTTAGTGTGGATGTTAGATTATTATACCCATCAGGAGGCTATTATGGCTTTAGATTCGGCTAAAAAACAAGAAATTGTAGCAAAATTCGGTCGCTCAGGGACTGACACAGGTTCAAGTGAAGTTCAAATCGCACTTTTAACAACAAGAATTAGTGAGCTAACAGAGCACTTAAAACAATTTAAAAAAGATCATGCTTCAAGACTAGGACTACTAAAATTAGTTGGTCAACGTCGTCGTTTAATGAAGTATTTTAAAAAGAAAAATAAAGATGCTTATATGAAATTAGTATCAGATTTAGGTATTAGAGACAATATCTAATAAACCTCTCTCTTGCTAGAAGTCTCAAATTTATTTGAGACTCTTTAAGCTCTAAATTTTTACTGGCTTTGAACTTGTTTGAGGTTAGAAAATATTTAGTACCCCGAATCTTAGGAGTGTTAACTAATGGCATTCTCTACGATGTTTCGGGTTCTTTAGGCTTTTAAAAACACACTACACTCCAACAAAGCTAAACCTTCCAAAACTCTCTCTATCATTTTTTAAAAATCTACAAAAATATCTCAATAGCTCTTGCTAAATCCTCAGGTGTATCTATTCCAAATCCTGTACTTGAAACTTTAAGCATTGTTATCTTCTTCTGATGATAGATGGCACGAAGTTGCTCTAATCCCTCTATATCCTCTATTGGTGCATCACTTAAGTTACAAAACTCTTTTAGACTTTTTTTACTAAAACCATAGATGCCAATATGCCCAAAATATGTAGCCCTACCGCTTCTATTATATGGAATGAGAGATCTTGAGAAGTAGATGGCATTATTTGCATCATCGAGCACCACTTTTACTAAGTTTGGATCTTTTGCTGATTCTGCATTTATGGCATTAAAACAACTTCCCATGATAAACTCTTCACCATTTTTTTGTAATTCTTTTAGCTTTAACATAAGTAATTCTACAACTTCTGGCTCTATAAAAGGCTCATCAGCTTGAACATTTATAATAATCTCATCATCAGCAAGATTTAAAATATTTGCACACTCATTTATACGGTCTGTTCCGCTTTTGTGTGTAGTTGAAGTAAGCCTAGCTTCAATGTTGTGCTCCTTACAAACTCTTATAATAGCCTCATCATCTGCGGCGACTACAACTCTGTCTAGATGCTCAACTCTCTTTGCAGTTCTTACAACCATAGGTAATCCACCAATATCAGCTAGAACCTTTTTAGCAAATCTAGTAGATGCAAGTCGTGCAGGTATAATAATCATTGTTTTTTCCTTGTGCGAAGAACTCCCTCGCTTATTGGGTATAATTTCACAATTATACTAAAAAAAGGGTGTAGATGTTACTTTACCAACCCCAAGTTGGCTATTGCTACAATAGTGATTCTATATTTTTATATGACTTTATAAACTCATTTAACCCCAAAGGCAGAGTCTTAGATGTTGGTTCTGGTTGTGGTGTTCTAGGACTTTTAGTTGCAAGAGATAATCCTAAGGTTACGCTTGAAGCCATAGAAAAGCAAGATGCCTTTGTTGAGTATGCAACTATAAATGCAAGAGTAAATAAAATCGCCTATAAAATCCATAAAAAAGATTTTTTAGATTTTGAGGATAGTGAGAAATTCGACTATATTATCTCAAATCCACCATTTTATAGTGATAACATCTCAGTGAGTAAAAATGAGATGTTATTTAATGCAAGGTATAATATCAACTTACCATTGAGAGCCTTTTTTAAAAAGGTCTCACAACTTTTAAAACCTAGATCTCATTTCATATTTTGTTATGATGCATCTCAGTTTGGACTTATTTGTGCTGAGTTAGAGCGTTTTAAACTAAAAGCAGTAAATGTCCGTTTTGTTCATCCAAAAATAAATAAGGGAGCTAGTTTAGTAATGATACATGTTAGAAATGGTTCTTTATCTCTAATGAAGATAGAAAAACCGCTTATTAGCTTTGAAGCTAGTGAGTTTACACAAGAGGTAAAAGAGATATATAAAAGAGCTTCTTCGCAGAGTATAAAATGTCAACTTTAATGAAAAAAGAGGGGTTTTCTTACGCTTTTGATCCATCGGCTTGTTTAACATGTGGTGGCAGATGCTGTACTGGGGAGAGTGGATATATCTTTGTAAATAAGAGTGAGATAGAAGATATTAGTAGTTTTTTAAATTTAAGTACTAGAGAGTTTGTAAAAGAATATCTATATAGAGAGGGTTTTAAATTCTCCATAAAAGAGCGAAAGTTAGAAGACTCTTATGAGTGCGTTTTTTATGACTCAGCTACTAATGGATGCATGATTTATGAGGCTCGCCCACTTCAATGTAGAACTTTTCCATTTTGGGACTATTTTAAAAATAGGATTGATGAGCTCCAACTTGAATGTCCTGGAATAATATTAGGAAGTGATGATGATTAAAATAATTTTATCTCTATCTTTAGCACTGCTATTTAGTGGTTGTTTTGTAAAGTTTACAGATGCAGAAGTTAAACCAAATGAAAAAGTTTTTGAGCAAGAAGATGCTCTTATACTCTTTGCTCTAAGAGCCGAAGAGCTTAAGCAACACGATACAGCTTCGAGTATATTTAACACACTTTATGAAAAATCAAATAAAAAAGAGTATCTTTATGAGTCGCTTCAAAATGACCTCTTTGCACAAAAGTATGAGAGAGCTGTACAGAGAGTAGATGCAGAGATAGGGGAGAAGTTAGAAGATTTTAAACTCGTTAGAATAAAAATTATAGCCCTTATAAATGATGAAAAACTACAAGAGGCTAGGGCGTTAGCACTCGCACTGGTTGAGAAGTCAAAAGAAGTAGATGACTATATCTTAGTTAGTGAGATATATGTGAAGCAAAAAAAGTTTGATACTGCAGTAAAATACTTAGAGAGCGCCTATACTAAAGATTACAATGAAAAAATTCTTGATAAAATATCTATTATTTTATATGTAAATCTACAAAGAAACAAAGATGCAATAGCGCAACTTGAGACTCATGCTAGGGTTCATGGTTGTTCTAGAATAATCTGCACAAGGCTTATAGGTTTTTACTCAAATGAAAACAATGTTGATGGACTTTTGTCTGTATATCTTAGATTTTATGAGTTAGAGAAAAATGATGAGATTGCAAAAAAAATAGTCCAAATTTACGCTTATCAGAAAGATTTTTTAAAGCTTATGAGCTTTTTACAAGATAGTGGAGTTGATGATGATTTACTTCTACAAGTCTATATAAACTCCAAAAACTACCCTGATGCAGCACTTTTAGCGAAAAAACTTTATGAAGCAAGAGGCGATTCAAGCTACTTAGCACAAAGCGCCATCTTTGAATATGAGGGACATAAAGATAAAAACAGTAAAGAGATGCTCTCATCAGTTATAGCTAAACTAAAAAAAGCTGTAGCAGGAGATAAAAAGGCGTTATATCTAAACTATCTAGGATATCTCTTAATAGATCACTCTATCAACATAAAAGAAGGAATGAACTATGTTAGAGAGGCTTTAAAAATTGAGCCAAATTCAGCTTACTATCTTGATTCTTTAGCGTGGGGTTATTATAAACTTGGAGATTGTGCAAGAGCTTATAAAGTCATCTCTAGAGTTGTAAAACTAGAGGGTGGAGATGATATAGAGGTTGTTAAACACTTAAAAGCTATAAAAAAATGTAAAGAAAAACAAGAAAAGGGAAAGAAGAAGAGATGATTTTAGACGACATTATTAAAAAAACTAAAGAGGATTTAATAAAGAGAGAAAAAGAGTTTTCGCTCGATTGGTTAGGTCGCTCTCTTGCTTTTAACGCAAGAGCCCCAAGGGATGTAATTCCCTTCTTAAAGGCAACGCAAGAAGATCCATATAGGATAATAGCAGAAGTTAAAAAGGCCTCTCCATCTAAGGGTGTTATTCGAGAAGATTTTGATCCACTCTCTATTGCTCAATCTTATGAACGAGGTGGAGCTAGTGCTATCTCAGTACTAACAGAACCACACTTTTTTCAAGGTTCACTTGACTATTTAGGTGGTATTAGACGTTATGTTGGCATCCCACTTTTAAGAAAAGATTTTATAGTCTCAAAATATCAAATTTTAGAAGCTATGGTTCATGGAGCTGACTTTATCTTGCTAATTGCCGCGGCTCTAAGTAAGGGTGAATTAAAAGAGCTTTTAGGATACACAAGACACTTAGGTATGGAAGCTTTGGTTGAAGTCCATGATAAAACTGACTTAGTAAAAGCCATCTATGCAGGAAGTGATATTATCGGAATAAACCACAGAAACTTACAAACATTTGAGATGAATATGAACCTCTCTTATGAGCTAATACCGATGATACCAAATGGTAAAATCATTGTTGCTGAGAGTGGCATCTATGAGCATGGACAGTTAGAGGATTTAAGTAAAGCTGGAGTAGATGCTTTTCTTGTAGGGGAATCTCTAATGCGCCAAGATGATGAAGAGGCAGCTCTAAAAAAACTAAAATTTGGTTAAGAAATACAACACTTAGTTACGCTCAGAGACTATGAAATAACTTGGAAGTGAGGCTTTAGCCTCGCCTATTTTGTGGGACTTATCGTGGAGGATGCTATGGTTAGCATTACTAAAAGTTCCACTTTTGGAAGAAAACCATAGCTGTTTTACGCTCATAGAAGAGTTGTAACAAGGCTTAGCGGACTAGCCCAATAGACTCTTTACACACTCATTTATTCTTTTTCCATCAGCTTTAGCACTTAACTCTTTTGAAGCTGCTCCCATGACCTTGCCCATATCTTTAATAGTCGAAGCTCCAACTTTAGAGATAATGTCTTTTAGTGCAGACTCTAGTTCACTATCACTTAACTGAGCCGGAAGGTAAGGCATATAAATAGCAATCTCATCAAGTTCAATTTGCATCAAATCTTCACGAGCAGCATCTTTGTACTGAGTTGCTGAGTCATTTCTTCGTTTGATTTGAGATTGGATTATTTTGACAATATCATCATCGTTTAACTCTTTTCTCTCATCTACTTCTATCTGCTTAAAAGCACTCATCAAAAGACGCAGCGCATCTCTCTTTTTTGTATCTTTTGCTTTCATAGCCTCTTTTAACTCTTGGCTTATTTTTTCTCTAAGATTCATACTTATCCTTGGAACTATATTTGCTAGTATTATAGCAAAATACACTAGCCAAAAGAGATTACTATGAAAAAACTACTTTTAATATTTACAACGCCTATTTACGCTATACTTTTTTTGACTGGCTGTACAGCAAATCTTACAGAACCAGAGATAGATTTTGCTCCACCAGCTTATGTAGAGCAGATGCCAGCAAAAGAAGATAAGCAAGACTATGTCTCAACGGGAAGTATATTTGGTCAAGGTGATAACCCTCTTTTTTCAGACCATAAAGCTATGCACGTTAATGATATAGTAAGAGTTGTTATATCTGAAAACGCAAAGAGTTCATCAAATGCAGCTAAAGATCTTAGTAAAGAAGATAGCTCAAATTTAGGTGGTGGTACCTTTGTAGCAGGTGGAGATAATGCAGCTGTCAGCTCTTATGCAAACAAGCTAAATGGACTAACAAATATGGGCTTTACTGGAACTTCAGGCAGTAACTTTGCAGGAAGTGGAAGTGCAACTAAAAATGCTTCTTTTACAACTACTGTAACAGCTAGGATAGTAAAAGTTATGCAAAATGGAAACTATTTTATCTCTGGAAAAAGAGAGATTTTAGTTGATGATCAAAAGCAGATTATACAGATAAGCGGTGTTATCCGCCCATATGATATAGATCAACACAACAAAATAGACTCAGCTCAAATGAGCGAGGCTAAGATTCTTTACCGAACTCAAGGAGATATCGACCGTGCAACAAAACAGGGATGGGGAACCAAAATCATTCAAGCAGCTTGGCCATTTTAGCATACTGATATCATCCTTTTTACTAACTCTGCCTCTTTTAGGAGCTGGGAGCTTTGAAAATTTTAAAAGAACTCAAGCTGAATCTTTTTCAAAGTATAAAGATGAGAGAGACAATGCTTTTAATAAACACTTAAAAGCGCAGTGGGAAGCTTACAATGTCTATAAAAGCGTACCACTTTATGAAAAACCAAAGCCAAAATCAGTTCCTGATGCAATATTGACAAGGCCAAAGAGCGTTGGGCCAAAGATTAATATTGAAATAAAAGAAGTAAAACCACATATAGTTAAACATCCACAAGATTTTGTTGTCTATAAAGAAGAAGAAAAAGAACAAGATAAACAAGAGCCTAAAATAATTATAAAAGAAAAAGAAGTAGAACTTTTTCTACCAAAAGAAGAGATTATAAAACCAGAAGAACAAGAGATAGTAAAAAAAGATATAAATTTTGATTTTTTTGGGACTACTCTTGCTTTTGATATTGAAAAAGAGATAAAAAATGCTAGATTTTACCCACAAAACAAAGATGGGATATTAAGCTTTTTCAATAATTGTGCATCTAGTGATTACGATAGTTTAGTTAAAGAGATAAAGCAAGTCTCTGATGGAATGAACCTAAATGATTGGGGAATTTACTTATTGGTTAGTGAGATTTCAAAACAAGTTCACACAAATAAAGATGATGCAAATCTACTCAGTTGGTTTATATTTAACAAGCTAGGATACGCAGTTAAAGTAGGGCTAGCAAACAACCATATAATACTTATGCACTACTCTAAAAAAATCATATATGCTACTCCAAACTATAGTTTTGACAATAAAAAATACTATGTCGTTTCAAACTATGCTAAGGGAAGTGTGGGAAGGCTCTACTCATATAAACAAGACTATCCAGATGCTACTAAACCTCTTGATTTAGCGTTAAATAATCTGCCAAATTTTAATGAAAACTTGAAGTCTAAAACTCTAAGTTTTGAAAAATTCTCTAAAAACTATACTCTCTCATTTGAGTACAATCAAAACCTAATTGACTTTATGGCGACATATCCTCAAGCTGATTATGAGACTTTTTTTAACGCTCCTTTAGATGAGATAACTTATGCATCTATTGCAAAAGATATAAAGAAGTATGTAGATGGAATGAGTGCTAGTGATGCTATGAACTTTGTGCTTCATATGGTGCAAAAATCGTTTATATATGAGACAGATGAGGAGCAATTCTCAAGAGAAAAAGTTATGTTTGCAGCTGAGACACTTTACTATGACAAGTCTGATTGTGAAGATAGAGCTACGCTCTACTCATACCTTGTAAAAGAGCTTTTTGGAGTGAGTGTTTTAGGTATAAAGTACAAAGATCATATGGCTACAGCTCTCTATGTTCCAATGACTGGAGATAGCATAAAGGCTAATAACAAAAAGTATATAGTGGCAGATCCAACATATATAAACTCAAACATTGGTCAAAGTATGCCAAAGTATAAGTCTATAAATCCTGAGAGTTTTGTAGTTGTAAAGAGAGACTAGAAGAGTCTCCTTAGTAGTTGTAAGCTACCTTGTAAGTTGGATCGTCTTCTTCATACGTGCAGTATGGTCCAGCTTTTTTAAGGATTGCTTTGCAGTCATCTGAGAGATGTCTAAGAAGTAGATGCTTACCTGCATCTTCATACTTTTTAGTAATGGCATCTATAGCCTCAACCCCAGAGCTATCCATAACTCTAGCACCCCTAAAACTAATAACTACTTTTAATGGGTCATTTGCTATATCAAAATTATCTGCAAAAGTAGTAGCTGAGCCAAAAAATAGTGGACCTTCTAGCTCATAAATTCTAGTTCCATCTTCCTCTGTTGAGATTTTTGCAGAGATTTTTGCATGCTTCCAAGCAAATGCAAGTGCAGAGATGATAACTCCTGCAATAACAGCAACTGCCAAATCTTCAAAAACAGTAATAACAGTAACCGTAACCATTACAAAAGCATCAGTTTTAGGTATCTTACTTAGTCTTGAAAAGCTTGACCACTCAAAAGTGCCGATACTCACCATAAACATAATCCCAACTAAAACAGCAACAGGTATAGCATTTAAAACACTGCTCATTGAGACTACGAGGATTATAAGTCCAAGAGCTGCAACAAAAGAGGAGAGTCTTCCAATACCGCCAGAAGTGTAGTTGATGATGCTTTGACCTATCATCGCACAGCCAGCCATACCACCGAAAAAACCACAAGTTATATTGCCAGTTCCCTGAGCTATACACTCTTTGTTTGCAGAACCTCTAGTGTTACTCAGCTCATCTAAAACCGAGAGAGTTAGTAGTGACTCAATGATGCCAACAAGAGCAACAATAACAGCATAAGGAAGTACAAAGATGATGGCATCTAGGCTTAAAATATTTTGTGGAATAACAAAACTTGGAAGCTCTCCTGCAAACTCGCTCATATCGGCTAAACCGCTTAGTAGCAGTGTTGGAATATTTGCAAAATAGACTAATAAAGTTATAGTGATGATGGCTACTAAACCAGCTGGAACTGTTTTTGTAAACTTTGGAAGTGCATACATTATAAACATAGTTATCGCCACTATTACATACATCATATAGCCCTGAGATTCAAAAAACTTAAACTGTGAAGTTGCTATAACTATGGCTAAACCATTTACAAAACCATGGATAGCTGGAGTTGGAACAAGGCGGATAAACTTACCAAGCTTTAGCATTCCAATGCTCACTTGTATAAGTCCTGCAACAACAGTAGTTAGAAGTATATAGTGAAGAATTCCCATGGCAACTGCTTCTTTATCAAGGCCACTAGCTACTAGTAAATCACTTGCTTCTAAGCCTAAACCTACAAAAACTACAGCTACAGCACCAGTTGCACCTGAAATCATCCCAGGTTTTCCACCGATAAGTGAAGTGATAAGTCCTAGTATAAAAGCAGTATAAAGCCCAACAATCGGGCTAACTCCAGCTATAAAACTAAATGCTATGGCTTCTGGGACTAATGCGACGGCTACGACTAAGCCAGACAGGATGTCATTTTTAATATTTGTCGATGTGTACTTTTTTAAATCAAACAAGTTTAAGAAGCCTTTGGAGGGGGAGTTTTAATATTTCGCGGATTATAACTAAAGGCAAATGAATTTTTGCTTGAAATAAGCAGAAGCTGTGATATACTTTAGTCATAAAAATTTGGAGAATGATGATGAGAATTCTACTATTACTACTAGCAACTATACTTATATTTAGTGGTTGTTCATACAAAAACGAGTCTTTGATGTTATCGCAATATGATGCACAATATACAGGAGAGCTATCAAAAGAGAAAAAAAGTGTTTTTATAGAGTCTATAAGAGATCTAAGGGTAGACAAAAGGAGCATAGGCTATGTCTTAGAGGGTGAAAAAAAAGCACACGAACTATACTCTACAGAAGACTTTAGTAAAAAGTATAATGAAGCTCTTCTTGTAGCGCTTAGAATGGCTGGATTTGAAAATGCAGCACAACATGATGCAAAGTTAGTTGTAAATATAAGTATCAAAAACATAGAATTTATTTATAATAGTAAAAATTTTGATAAAAATTTAAAAGGAGTTATAGAGCTAGAAGTCACAATAAAAAGAGGTGCATCTACTATAACTCAAAACTTTAAACAAGCAGCATCTAAGTGGATAACGCCATCTTACAGTTCAAAAGATATTGAGCCATTTTTGAATGAAATATTCTCGCAAAGTGTTAATAGTATCGTATCAAGGCTAACAAGGTACTAGAAAATAAGCTGTGATTGTATTAAATGTGATACAATTAATTTAAAAATAATGGAGCGTAAAAGAATGGAAAATTTTAGTGATATAATAGTAGGACTTGATATTTCAAATAATGCAAAAGAGGTCCTAAACAGGGCTTTTTTAGTAGCTAAAGAAAATGATTCAAAGCTTACTATAGCTCACGCGATAGATGCTGGTTTTTTTGGTAAATTTATCAAAGACGATAAGATTAAAAAATTAAATATAAGTGCTAAAAAAGCTATAGAAAAAGAGCTGGAGGGTGTTAACACTCAGGGTTTAAACTACTCTATAGAGGTTAAACAAGCTAAGCCATCAGTATTTGTAATGGAGCTTGCAAAAGATAGAGATGCTTGTATGATTATCATAGGTGCAAATGAAAAAAAAGACTTTGCTACTACAGTGCTAGGCTCTACTGCACACAATATCGCACAAAAAAGTAACCTTCCACTTCTTATAGTAAAATGCAAATCAGGTGAAGCGTATAAAAATATAGTAGCTTTTACAGACCTCTCTGATGTATCGAAAAAGAGTTTAGTTTTTTCTCAAGATTTTTTTCATCAAGATAATGTCAAGTGTGTCTACGCATATAAAAAAATGAGTGAAATAGCTTTTAGATATAACGATGATTTTGAAAATAGAGATGCTATAGAGCAAGAGATACAATTTCACGAACAAGAGAAGTTTGATAAGTTTGTAAAAGAGAACAACATAAAAGATGCAGAACTTATAGAAGATAGAGCAGGGATAACTAATGCACTAACTAGCTATATAACTAAAAATCATAATGACTTGGTAGTATTAGGTTCAAATGGTGTAAATAATGCGGGTTCATTTCTTTATGGCTCAACTGCATCTAGTCTGATGCAAAGCCTAGAGAAAGATATTTTGGTTTATATACCTAAGTAGCAACTATCTTATGTGTTAGCCCAAAGACCCTTGAACGGAAGTTCAGGGTGGGAGCTAGATGGTTTAACTAAGAGATGCTAGTTGCTCTTTTACTTTAGTCTGCTTTTCTTCAGCGTCACTTAGTGCTTCGCGATTTTTGTCTAAAACATCTTGTGGAGCATTTGAGACAAATCTTTCATTGTTTAACATTGAGCTTATTTTATCTATCTCTTTTTGAAGTTTTTCATCTTGCTTTGTAAGTTTAGAGATGATTGGAGTTAGGTCTATACTTCCTGTAGGGATAAAAGTCTCACAACTATCTGCTATATCACTCACTGCATCTTCTATCTTACTATCACAAAACTCTACAACTTCAACCTTTGCAAGTCTTGCTATAAAAGGTAGCATCATCTCTTTGTCTTTATCTGAGATACTATCAATTTTAACATAAGCTTTTGCAATCTTTTGGTTTGCCAAATCAACAAGAACTTTTGCCCTTCTGATGGAGACTATAGCATCCATGATAAGTTCAAATTTCTTCTCTTCTTTTCTCTGTTTTGTTTTAGTCGGATAAGCAGAAATCATAATAGATTCAGAGTCTTCTAAAGATGTTCCTGAGAGTGTATGATGCAGATGCTCGGTTATAAATGGCATAAAAGGGTGTAGAAGTTTCATAGACTCTTTAAAGATAGCACCAAGCTCTACGATAGAACCCTTGTCAGCCTTACTAAGTTCTATCCCCCAGTCACAAAATTCATTCCATAAAAATCTATACATAACACTAGCTGCATCATTAAACTTATACTCATCGAGAGCTGCTCTTACCTCTTTTGTAGCAAGATTTAAGCGAGATACCATGTAACGGCCAAGATTGCTCTCAATACAAAACCCTTTCATATCAGGAAATGTATCTACATTCATTTGAAGATATTTTGTAGCGTTGTAGAGTTTATTTGTAAAGTTACGGATAAGGTCAAGCTTTTCTTCGCTCATCCTAATATCACGACCTTGAGCAGCAGATATTGCTAGAGTAAACCTTAAAACATCGGCAGAGTATTTCTCTATTGTGTCAAGTGGATCTATCACATTGCCTCTTGATTTACTCATCTTGTTACCATGTTCATCACGAACTAGAGCGTGAAGATAGATGTGCTTAAACGGAAGTTCTTTGTTAAAATTCTCACCCATCATCATCATTCTAGCTACCCAGAAAAAGAGGATATCAAAACCTGTTATAAGAAGTGTGTTTGGATAGAACTCTTTCATATCATCTGATTGAAAAAGCTTGTCCATCTCAGCATCACCATTTCCCCAACCTAGAGTAGAAAATGGCCAAAGAGCAGAACTAAACCAAGTATCAAGCACATCTGGGTCTTGAGTTAAGTTTTTAGATGCACACTTAGGACAAGTCTCAGGGTTATCTTTTAGAGATGCAAACTCATGGTCACAATCCCCACAGTAAAAGACAGGAATCTGATGCCCCCACCAAAGTTGTCGAGATATACACCAGTCTCTTAAATCCCCCATCCAAGCGTTATATGAGTTTATCCAGTGCGGTGGAAAAAACTTAGCTTCACCATTGTTTGTCTTCTCTATAGATTTTGCGGCGACTTCTTTTCTTACAAACCACTGTTTAGAGATATAAGGTTCAACGATATTTTTACATCTATAGCAGTGTCCAACTTGATGCTTATGCTCTTCTATCTTAACTATATAACCCTCTTCATCAAGTCTTTTGACGATAATATCACGAGCTTCTAGTCTTTCTAAACCTTTAAACTCTTCTGCATAATCGTTAAGTATTCCTTTCTCATCAAAAACTGTGATGAACTCTAAGTCATGGCGTTTTCCGACTTCGTAGTCATTTTGATCATGCGCAGGAGTGACTTTTACCACACCTGTTCCAAACTCCATATCTACATGCTCATCTGCGATGATGCTAACTTCTCTAGTAAGTAGTGGCAGACGGATCTTTTTACCTATGAGATCTTTGTATCGTTCATCATCTGGATGAACCATAACAGCGGTGTCTCCAAAGTATGTCTCAGGTCTAGTAGTAGCCACTTCAACAAAGCCACTTCCATCAGCAAAAGGATACTTTATATGATAAAACTTACCATCATGGTCTTCATGTTCAACTTCTATATCGCTTAGTGCACCATCGTGCGTACACCAGTTAACCATGTAGTTGCCACGTATGATTAGGCCTTCATTATAGAGATGTACAAACGCCTCTTTAACTGACTTTTGAAGCCCAGCATCCATAGTAAAACGTTCACGCTCCCATGCAGGAGTTACTCCCATTTTACGGAGTTGTTCTGTCATGATGCCAGCTGACTCTTCTTTCCATTTCCAAGCTCGCTCTAAAAATGCTTCACGACCCAACTCTTCTTTTGTTGTTCCCTCATCTAGAAGTTGCTTCTCAACAACATTTTGAGTTGCAATTCCAGCGTGATCTGTTCCTGGTTGCCATAGAGTTTTATAGCCATCCATTCTTTTATATCTAGTGATAATATCTTGAAGTGTAAATGTAAGTGCGTGGCCGATATGGAGGCGACCTGTGACATTTGGAGGTGGCATCATAATGGAGAATGTTTTACTCTCTTGTTGGATAGCAGAGTTGCCATCTACTTCAAAGTATCCTCTATCTTCGCATATCTTATAATATTTGTTTTCTATATCTTGTGGATTGTAGCCATCTTGCATCTCTTTAGCCTTATAATAATCTCTTATTTTTTCGCGATTATATCTAAAAAGAAGTGAGGCTATTCTTAGATGCCAGTAACTCTTTGTTTGATTATCATCTTATCTTCATACATATTTCTATCAGCTTTTTCGATTATGTCTGAAAATTTTTGAGAAGCTACATACTCGCTCACACCAAATGAGAAGCTAACTTGAAACAACTCTTCTTGAGCTTTTATTTTTTTTGAGAGTATCCTCTTTCTAACTTCATTTAAAATCTCTGTAGCCTTTTGTGCAGAGACATTTTTGCTAAACATGATGATAAACTCATCCCCACCATATCTTACAACGCTATATCTAGTTCTTTTGAGCTCATTTGCAAAGTAGAGTAGAACCTTATCTCCTATAATATGACCAAAGGTATCATTGATAATTTTAAAGTAGTTAAGGTCAACTATGGCTAAAGTTCCCCCATCTTTAAAATTTTGAGCGTCATCTTTTAAAAAATTGTCATTTAACCACTTTCTATTTTGTGCATTTGTTAGAGTATCTTTATATACTGATTCTTTTAGCTTTTCAACTTCAAGGCGAAGTTTTTGAGTCTCTTGCAACACACTTTGGAGCAACTTTTCATCTTTATCTTTTATAGCACTTATTGCTTTTGAAGTGGACTCGCTTAGCTGCATAGCACTCTTTGAAGCTTGAGTTTGTAGATTTGTTAGGTGTGTACACTCACTTATGAGTAGGTTTTTAGCGAGTTCATTTTCATCTCCTATCACTGTGTTGTGTGCATTGGCAAACTTTGAGAATATGGCAGCGTACATACTAGGCGTTACAACTGAGATCTCATTTATAGAGCTTTTTGTTTGACTTGAGATTATTTTTAAAACATCGTTGTTAGATTGCATGAATTGTCACCTTGAAAAGAGTTGATTGTCACTTTTATTATAACACATTTAAATAACAGACTGCTATATTTTTGACATTTTAAATACAACTGCTAAGTAAAACTTCATGGATAAAAATAAGCAAAGCTTAGCTGAGTATAATCACATTCTAACTTCAACCTCAAAGGTAAAAATTGCCACTATCGCGTCTAAACGAAGAACAATACACTGCTGCAACATCCCAAGATGCACAAAATCTAATCATCGCATCTGCGGGAACTGGAAAAACATCTACTATAGTAGGGCGAATTGCATATCTTTTAAATAATAACATTTTACCACAAGAAATACTACTGCTTACTTTTACAAATAAGTCTGCTCAAGAGATGGTTGAGAGAGTAGCAGAGTTTTTTGGAAAAACTATAGCATCTAAGATAGAAGCAGGGACATTTCATGCTGTTAGTTATAGATGGCTAAAAAAGACTCAAACTAGAGTTATCCTAAAGCAGCAAAGAGAACTAAAAACTCTCTTTAGAAGTGTTTTTGAAAAACGCTCATTTGATCATATTGGTGCAGATACGACCCCTTATGGCGGAAATTATCTATATGATGTTTACTCTTTTTATCAAAATACTGAACTTATTATGCACTTTGAAGATTGGATAAAAGAGAAGTATCCAGAACATGAGCTTTTTGCGCTTATCTATGCTGATATTGTAGATGAGTTTGAGGATTTAAAAAAAGAGTATGGTTTTGTAAATTTCAATGATTTATTATTAAATTTTAGAGAATTATGCAAGACTAAAGAGTTGGGTTATAAAGAGGTTTTAGTAGATGAGTATCAAGATACAAATGCACTTCAAGGCACACTCATAGATGCTATAAATCCGCCATCACTCTTTTGTGTTGGAGATTATGACCAGAGCATCTATGCTTTTAATGGTGCAGATATATCTATTATTGGTTCTTTTACGAGTAAATTTCTTGGTGCAAAAGTTCATACTCTTACAAAAAATTACCGCTCGACAATGCCTATACTCTCTTTAGCTACTAAAGTAATAGAATACAACGAGAGAATTTACCCAAAACAACTTGAAGTAACTAGATTACAAAGTGCACATTCACCTACACTCTTGGCTTATGATGAGCTGTTTGATCAGTATCACGCCATAGCTCTTAAAATAAGAGAGTCGCAAACTCCAAGAGATGAGATAGCAGTTATCTTTAGAAATAACTCATCAGCTGATGGCATTGAGGTAGGACTTAGAGAGTTAGACATTCCCTGTAAACGAAAAGGTGGGACTAGTTTTTTTGATGCAAAGGAGGTAAAAGCTATTTTAGATTTTTATACTCTTTTGGTTAATGAGTCAGACATGATGTCTTTTATTCATCTCTTTGAGTTTGTACGCGGCATCGGCAGTGCTATGGCAAAAGAGATATATATAGCTCTAAAAACACTAGGACATGGAAGCATCTTTTACGGTCTTTATGCTCCTGATGAGTCTATAAAAAATCCCTTTGAGAAGAGAAAACTAAACCATCAGCTGGGCCTCTTTGATGACTTTTTAGAGCTTGGCGCTGTAGGAAAATTTGCAAAACTTGGATTTGAAGAAAAGTTTATGAGAAATCCAATCCTAAAACATCCAAAACTTACAAAAGATAGTGCTATATTTTTGCATGATTTTTATCTATTGTTTCGTGATTTAAAGGGTATAAAACAGCCTAGGACTATTGTAAAAAAAATAGCAGCATCTTCTATTTTTAAATATATAAGAGAGTTACTCTCAAACAAAAGAGCTCAACTCAAAGATGGCACGATAGATGAGAAACAAAAGAGTGAGTCTCTTATAAAAATCGAGCGAAAAATGATACTTCTAGAAGAGCTATCTAAGCCTTACAAAGAGCATGATAGATTTTTAAACGCTATGATATTGGGTTCATCTGACTTAACACAAGGCGAGGGTGTAAATCTACTAAGTGTCCACGCATCTAAAGGATTAGAGTACAAAGAAGTCTATATTATTGACCTGATGGATGGACGATTTCCAAACAGAAAACTTATGCAAAGAAGTGGTTCGCTAGATGAAGAGAGGCGACTCTTTTATGTGGCTGTTACTCGTGCAAAAGATATTTTATATCTTAGCTTTGCCAGATATGACAAGATAAAAAAACAAAATTTTATAGCATCTCAGTTTTTATATGAAGCTGGGTTAGTTGCAAAAGATGATGCCTACCAAGCCATGATACAAAAAGAGTTAGACAAGTTAGATGCAGAGAATTAAAAGATCAAAAAAAGTAAGCAAAAAAGCTCACTAACAGTTTCAAGCCAAGCTAGGTAAACTCAGCCACTTTTAAAATCTTTTTTAATTTCTAAAAACTACATATCTCTTCTTGGAATCGAGGTTTAGCTTCGTAGAAAGGGCTTGTAAGTGCAAGATTTGTAAGGAGCACTTTTATTTTAAAGCCACATAATGCGAAGCTAAAGCGTCGCTTCCAAAAACCAAATAAACTTTAAAACCTAATATCTCTTCTTGGAAGCGAGGTTTTTAGGAACGCTAACCAATGGCGCTCTCCACGATGAACCTCGTAAAAAGGGCTTTTAAATTGTACTTTATTTAAAGTCACACAGATAGATTTTCATATCATACTGAGCACTAAGTACATATTAGTTGCGGAGTTTTTTTACTTCTAAAAAGTAAGTATGCCCTAGATATATTACAAACAAAACGGCGCCAAAAAATATAGCAAATGGAACAAGAGAGATAAGATATAAGCTTAGTGTTTTGAGTCTTAGTTTGTTAGAAAAGAAGTAGTTAATCTCTCTGTCTTCCTCTTTTGTACAGATGTTTGATGAGATATCATACTTTAGCATCTTATGAAAAAAATAATATAGTGGAAGATTAAATGCCACTATATTTAGCACGGGGATAAAATAAAAAGGGATTAAAACTATAAAAAGCAGTATCATAGTCACAGCCCATTTTATAATAAGAAACAGGTCGGTAAGAAGGTTAGAGTAGCCTATAAGTTCTATATCCCCATAGTGTCTCTTTTGTAGTTCACGAAGTACAAAAGGCGTTAAAAACCCAATAACAATAATAGCTATAAAGATGGAGAGATAGAGAGTTAAAAATCCTCCAATAGCATAGATGAGAAATGTAGCAAGCCAAGACGTGATGGCAAAACTCATAAGATACTCCACTATAGAGTTACCCTCAATCATAGTTGTTACACTCTGTGTGTGAGGGATGCCATCTTGCATCGAAACTTGAGTCGATTCTACTTGCATCCCAGCTAAGCTATCAACTCCCATCCCAGCAATAACAAAAAAAAGAATATACATTAAGATTATGGTGATAAGAAAAGGAGCTAAGGAATACTTCAGCATCTTTAGCGATAAAAAGTCCTTTATGCTTAGCACTATAAGATCTTTTTCACTTTTCATAGTTTGTTCCATTTGTATTGAATTTTACGAAGATTTAGTCTTTATTATATCTTTTGCACAGAGATATCCACTAGCCCATGCAAAAGCGAAGTTATAGCCGCCACGCTTACCTACAATATCTAAAACTTCTCCGCAAAAGTAGAGATTTTTCTGCTTTAGAGATTCAAAGGTTTTTGGATTTATCTCGCTCACATCAACTCCTCCGCCACTAACTTCAGCATGACGAAAACCGTGAGTTTCACTCACTTCAAAACGCCAGTTTAGCATTAAATTAGCTACTTTTTTACTAAGTTTTGTATCTACCTTTGTGTCTTGCGAGATTTCAAGCGTTTGGAAGATTCCATGAACTATCTTTAGAGGAACAAGACCTACTAAGATATCAAAAAGAGTAAGATTTGGCATAACTTTAGCTAAGTTTGTTATGTGGGCTGAGAGCTTTTGGGCGTCATAAGATGGAAGTAAATTTATAGATATATCAACTTTTGCAAACTCTAAAAGTGCTTTGCTTGCTCTTTGAGAGATATCGAGTATGGCAAATCCAGAGACTCCATAATTTGTAAATAAAATATCACCGTAAATTGAGATATCCTTTTTGTTATTTACTAAAAGTGTAACTTCACCCTGGGTTTTAACCCCACTCATTTTATGAGCTATGGCTGAGACTAGATGCAGCTGGACTAATGAAGGATAGGTCGCAATAATATTGTGTCCAAACTCTTTTGCAAACTCATATCCATCACTGCATCCACCTAGATGCTCGGCTGCATTTGAACCAGTTGCCACAACTACTGCATCGTAGTTTTTAAGTAGCTCTTTTATATTTTTTATCTTATTATCTGTATGTATTTTAGCGCCAAGGTTTGTTGCATAAGTTATAAGAAGTGAGGCTACGCTCTTTGACTCATTACTAAGAGGATAAGCTCTTCCATCTTCAAGCGTATTTAGTATAAGACCAAAGCTAGATGCAAAGCTTGCAAACTCTTTGTAGCCAAAACTCTCTATAGCATCTTTTGCAAAATGAGGATTTTCCCCAAAGTAGTCATGAACTGAAAGATTTTTATTTGTAATGTTACATCGCCCATTTCCAGATACTAAAATCTTTTTAGCGCACTTCTCATTTTGCTCAAAAATATCGACTTCACAAGAGCCTTTTGCACACTCAATAGCACATAAAAGCCCAGAAGCTCCAGCACCTATGATGGCTACTCGCTTACTCATTATCTGCTTTATATGCTTCGATAAATTGTGATATTAAAAAATCCAGAGATTCTAGTGTATCTGTGTAAGGGTCATCTGATTCTATTAGGTCGTTAACTAGATATGTAAAAGCAAAACTATAAATATCGCCTTCTCTTAGAGTTTTTACCTCTTCGCCTACACCAATTTCGATATAGATGGCGTGAGTATCTTGTATCTCAATGGCTTCTATCTTAATCATAAAAGTAGCAGAATCATCTCCATCAAAAATAAATCCAGCTTCAAGGAGTCTCTTTTTTGCAAACTCTTCTATCTCAGCTATTTTTTGCTTATCTAAAAAGGTAGTGCTAGTTGTTGAGTACATACGAATATTTTTTATATTGTCTAGTGTGTAAAAAGTGTCACTAAAGAGTGAACTTGCTAAGAAGAGAAAAAGTATAAATTTTTTCATTATTTAGCCTTTATAAACTTTGCTTTTGCAGAGTCTAAATCGCTTGAAAAATCACTCGGTTTCATATATCCCATAGATTCAAAAACACTTTTTTGTGTCTTTGGATTTATAAAAAAAACAGTTGGAACCACCTGAGCATAAAACTCCTCTGGATACTTCCCTTTGTCACTAACTCTATCTATAATGAGAGGAACGAACTCGCCTGAAACTCTTGCCTTTATCTCTTTTGAGTTTAGAGTTTTTCTCTCAAACTTCTTACACCAAGGGCAGTAGTCTCCAACGGCGACAAACATAATGAGCTTGTTTTGCTCTTTTGCAATTTGCAATGCTTGTGCATAGTCTCTTGAGTAATTCACCTCAGAGGCAAACTCATCAATCTGCGCAGATAAACCTAGTGTAAACATTAATATAAGGGATATAAGTATCTTCATCTATTAGCCTTTTTAATAATTAAATAAATTTTAACATAATAACCGTTTAAAGAGTAACTACTTTTGCACCAAATCCGCCCATATGTTGCGGTGCATCTTCAAATTTTTTAACTTTAGGATGAGATTTTAGGAAGTTTTTAACTGCATATGAGAGCTTACCAGTTCCTATGCCGTGATAGACTAAGACTTCATCCCAGCCATTTAATAGTGCATCTGAGAGAAACTTATCTAGGGTCTCTTCAGCTTCCTCGGCTCTCATACCATGTAAGTCACACTTTAGTCCCGCTTTTTTCTCTACGCTCACCTTTATAGTTGCTTGTGGTTTGGCATCTATATTTTTAGTCGGTTTTAAATCTTTTGTTTTTACACGTAGTCTCATGCCACCAACCTCTATCAGCGCCTCTTTTTTATCTTTTATGGAGATTATGCTGCCTTTGTTATCTCTATACTTTATAAAGTCACCGATTTTGTAAACATGGTTGTTTATACTCGGTTCTGCCTTCTTTTTTGGTAGGTTAAGATTTGCCTTGTTCATGGCTCTATGAATGGCTTTTGTATCACCTGCCTTTGCGGCTTTTTTTGCTTCATCTATAGCGATATCATAAGCAAGCCTTAGTTCTTTTTTATCATATTCTAGCTCTAATCTTAACTTCTCTCTTTGGGCTTTTAGTTCAAGCTCTTTTAGCTTTAAGTAATCGAGCTTTTCATCAACCTTCTTATGTTTTTGCTTTAACTCCCTCTCAAGCTGCGAACCCCGCTCAATAAGAAGATTTAGCCTCTCGCTATTGTCTCCATAAACATTTTTTGCCTCATTTACTATTGCGCTTGAGATGCCATATCTAAGAGCTGTCTCAAAAGCATAACTCCTGCCTATAATACCTTGCATAAACTCATAAGTTGGAGCTCTTAACTCTTCATCGTATAGAGCTGCCATTAGCTCAACATCATCACGGTCTGCCATTAGAGCTGCTAAGCGTTTATGGTGTGTAGTAACTACAACTTTTTGACCTCTTTGTATAAGGTCATCAAGGATAACTTTAAACAGAGCCGCAGCCTCGTCACTATCTGTTCCAAGCTCAATCTCATCGATGCCAACTAGGGCAGACTTATGTGTAAAGATTTTTGAAAACTCTTGCATTCGTCCAGCAAAGGTGGAGATGTCATTTTTTACATTTTGTGGATCATCTATAATGGCTAGGATTTCCTTGAAACTTCCTATATGAGACTTATGTTCATTTATCGCCATGGGAATAATGTATTTTGCCATAAAGGCAGATGCAAGGATTGATTTTAGTAGCATCGTCTTTCCACCAGCGTTTACACCAGTTATCATAAGTATGTTTTTACTAAAATCTACGCTTAATGGTTTAGGCTTATGTAGGGCAGGGTGGATGAAATCTTTTAAAATAATTTTAGAATCATTTTTTGAACTCTTTATGAGTTGAAGATTTTTACTCTTTGCAAAAATAGCTCTTGCTTGGTAGTTGTCAAATTTTGTAAACTCTTTATCTATAAAGTTTATAAAGGGTAAAAGCTCATTAAGGATGAGAGAGAACTCTTTTGCATAAGTATAAAATATAGCCTCTCTCTCTTGTTCAATAAAGCGAATCTGCTCTTTTGACTTTAAGATGCTATCGGGAGAGACATAAAAAAATCCACCACTACTTCGTCCAACTACTGCACCTTTTAGAACATGGTTAAATCCACCACGAACTAAAAGAGCCTCTTCATTGTTTACTAAATGGATCTGAGTATCTACTAAATAACCTGAGAGTTTAGAGCTTGACATAAGTCTCTTCATAGAGTCACTCATATTGTTTTTATGCTCTTGTATTCTTTTGGCTAAACCAAAAAGCATCTCATCTAAGTTTTCATCAAAGAGACCATCAACTCTAAAATACTTTTCAACCTCTGTAAACTTCTCATGAACTTCAATCTTTTGCATCCATTCGCCAATTATTCCATCAAAGTCTTGGTTTTTAAAGTAGTTGAAATATCTAACAACTTTTACTATCTCAAAAATTTGTTCAAAATTAAGCACGCCTCTTTTTTTCAGATGCGCTTTGATATTAAAAAAGTCACTAACTTTAGGGGGAGCTTTAAACTCTAAGTTATCAAGCGCTTTTATATATTTAAAGTGCAACTCTTGGTCGCCTTCAATATAGAGAGAACTCTCTCTTGCATAAAAGCTCTTAAACTGCGCTATATGCTCGGATAAGTCAAGCTGTTCTATTAGTCTATCTATTTTGGAAGTTTTGTTTATGGACATTATCTGTTTTTTACCTAATCTGTTGCTTTGTTAGTAGAATTTTAGCTGAAATATAATTATTGAATCTTAGGTGGTGGAAATTGAGGGAAGAAATGTAAAAAGTTATTTAAAAAAATTGAGTAGAAGATATTGAGTAGAAAAATCTACTCAATATTTAGAAAGATTACAGACCTGTAACGTTTTCTGCTTGTGGGCCTTTTTCGCCTTGACCAATTTCAAAAGTCACTTTTTGACCTTCGTTTAGTGAAACACGATCGTAACCATTGCTGTTAACTTGACGGAAGTGTACGAATACATCTTTACCACCATCTTCTTGCTCGATAAAACCGAAACCTTTTTCGCTATTGAACCATTTTACAGTTCCATTTACTAATGCTGCCATTGTAAATCCTTTATGTTTAATTACACCTAATAGGTGGTTGAAAATCTAATATGAAGTCTTATTTTTAGGTGAATTATACTGGTAACACAAAGTCGTCAATGCAAAGCAATCTAAAGATGTAACTCGAATCATCTTTCATTGGCGGTAGTATAGCAGAATAAAATGAAAAGTGTAGTTAAATTTGCAAATTTAGCTATTCGCAATTAGTTGCACTTATCATTTGCCCATAATTAGGGGTTTTCTCCTTGCCAATAAAAGTGTAAGTTCCGATACTAATAGTGTAATTTGTACTGTTTACATCTACTCCATTGCAATTTATTGTTTTACCTTGGTTAAATTTCATCACTGCATTTAGCATCTTGTCTCTTTGGGCATTAGAATAAGCGTTAAAAGCAATAGCACCTAAAATTATACTAAATACTACAATCGTAATGATTATTTTTTGATTTTTATTAAGTTCTGTAAAATAGTGTAGAACCAAAAAGAAAAGTCCTACAATTACGAGTCCAGCAATATATGCCATTAAGCAGTACCTCTTATTTGATAAGTTATATCTCCAGCACCAAAACCGATGATGAGACCTTTGTTTAGAGTCTTTAGAGTCTCTTTGTCTTTTATAACACTAATGATGTTGTTAGCTCTTGTAATAGTGTCTGCCATTGTAAGGTTATAGCCTTTAAATTTCTCTTTAAAATCTATCTCTCTTGGAGCTTCTCCTGCCGACCAAACAGGAAGAATAATAAGCTCAGCAACTCCTTCAAAACACTTGATAAACTCATCAAGATTATCTATAGTTCTAGAGTATTTATGTGGTTGCCAAATAGCAGTGATTCTATCAAACCCCTTTAGTTGCGCATACTCTCTTACTGACTCAAAAGTAGCTTTTATCTCTGTTGGATGATGTCCATAATCGTCTATTATAACGCTATTACTCTCTGTCCCCACTATGTCAAAACGCTTTTTTATACCTTTGAAGTTTAAGAGATTTTCTCTAATCTTTTCTATCCCCATAGATTCATGAGCAGCTAAAATAGCAAGAGCTGCATCTAGAGCTATATGTTTACCAAAGCCCCAAACATCAAAAGAACCTAAATCTTTAAGTGTAAATCTTGTGTGTGGCTCATCACCTATAAGGACAAATTTGATATCTTTTATATCGCGGCTTGGATAGAGCCAGTTGGCATCTATCTCATCTATAAGAGTAGCAAGGAAAGGATCTTCTGCATTTAAAACGCGGCACTTAGCTGAGTTTATAAAGGTTTTATATGACTCATAAAAGAGTTCAAAGTTGTAGTCGTAATACTCCATATGCTCTGGTTCAGCATTTATAACAATAGCGCAGTGAGGGTTTGAATTTATAAAACTTCCATCACTCTCATCAGCTTCAAATAACATAACATCATTTGTATCATCATATCTTACATTTGAGCCAAAAGCTTTTGACTCTGCACCAATAATTGCTGAGCCTTCCATAATGGCTGTCAAAATCGCGGTAGTTGTGCTTTTTCCATGCGCACCAGCCACAGAGTAGACTTTTGAAGTATCTAGTATTTGAAGTAGCGCTTCACGACGGGCGAGTACTTCTATGTTTTTTTCTTTTGCAGCCACTATTTCTGGGTTGTCAGGGCGGATAATGGCTGAATGAATAACTAAGTCTTGGTCAACTATAGCATCTGCATTGTGCGCAACGGTAACAGTTATGCCTAAATCGCGAAGTTTTTTTGTTATTACAGTGTCTGAAATATCAGAACCGCTGACTATGTGACCTTTGTAGTGCATGTATTGAGCAAGACCTGAGATACCAATGCCGCCTATACCTATAAAATGTATTTTCATTTCTTACTCCCATCACTTTTCAGGTCACTTAGCAATATTTGTGCCTCTTTTTGAAATACACTAATGTAAAATTTTCCAGCTTTTTGTGTTGCATCTATATCAGCAATGTTACTTATAAAATCATCAAGATTGATACCTTCATTTGAAGCAATCCAATGGATTTTTAAGGAGGATGAAAATTCCTTATCTTTTGTAAGCCCACTTAAGACTTCAAACAAAGCACTAGCATCTGTGATGTCCCCAGCATGATAATGTTCCATAGCATATTCATACAAGGCTCTAAGTGTTGCAAAGTCTTGGACTTCATTCATATCCATAAGCCTGTGAGACTCAAGTGCATCTGTCAACCCCTCTAGGGCTAAGTCTAAAATATTTACATAAAAAGCTTGAAGTTCATCTTCATCAAAGAGATCTTGCGCCTTTTGTTCTAATACATAAAGAGAAGCTATATCTGCATTCTCTTGAGCTTTTAAAACTTTTTGTTTTAGTTCTTTAAGATTCATATAAATACCTTGTTGCATCATCTTGTGAATCCCTATTTATAAAGCAAGGGCTAAATGTGGTAGCAGTTGATAAAGCTAGATTTGATGGAAGGGGGATATTTTTTAGTAAATAGTTTAGTTTTTCAAATGGAAATGGCATAAAATTCATATATTTCTCATATTTAGTAAATTTTCGAAATTATATCTGAAATGTATAAGAGAATCTTTAATATTTCCTTAAGAAATTAACTAAATTTTTAAGACATGTCTTTTAAATGTGCCACTTTATAAAAATAGTTGTTTCATTTTACTTTAAATTTATAAAAAACATTCTACAATTTTATACTTATTATAAGGAGGTACAGATATGAAACACACTTATCTTTCACAAGAGGCTATCGAAGAAGCTCTAAATCTTCATCAGATTACTCAAAAAGAAGCTGAGAAACTTAGAGTTAAACTCGATTCAGAGTTGTCAATATACAATATGACACATAAATAAGGCTAAATAAAGTAGCTTATTGCTTAGGAAGTGAAAATTTTTGAGTAATTAGCTCGCCTTCATCGTTAAAAAACAGATAATAAAGAAAGTCTTTCTTAACGCTCAACCCTGCCAAATATCTTAGAGCAATATTTGCTTGAAGAGATGCTATATGCATAACTATAGGAGCAGTAATTCCCTCAGGTTTTTTATCGTTTATCTTAAAAGAGTCTCTATAAGAAGCTTTATCAAAAAAGCAAACCTGTCCATGATACGCTTCAACACTTCCATAAATCCAAGGGATGTTTTTGATTTTTGCGTAGTCACTTATCTCGCCTCTAGTTGGAAGATTGTCCGTTGCATCTATGATAAGGTCTAACTTTATATCCTTTTTACAAAACTCTTCAAGTCTGCACTCATGAGCTACGGCCTTTACAAAAGGACATCTCTGCTCTATTAGATTTGCATTAATAACAGCTTTGTTTTTACCCTCATCACCTACTTTAAAGGCGATTTGACGGTGTAGATTATGAGTTGTTACATCATCAAAATCAATCATATGTATTTCACCTATACCGCTAGAGCCAAGTGCAAATGCAAGAGAACTTCCCAAACCGCCTGAACCTACTATAGCTATCTTTTTTGTCTGTAGAGAGTTTTGAGTATCTTCTCCCCAAAGTTGGACTTGTCGTAAAAAATAATTCATCATAATTTAGCCTTTTTGTTAAAAAAATTATTATAACACAGTAAAACAATAAATTTTATAGTAAAGAGAATTTTACCTTAAATAGGATGAAAGTTTCACTATTTTAAGATGCAACTTTTGTTTTGATATGGTAAAATATAATATTAATAATAAGGAAGTGTAATGGAATTTTATCAATATATTTTGATTTTTCATATTATGGCATTTATGTCATGGATGGCGGGGCTTTTTTATCTGCCGAGGCTTTTTGTTTATCATGTAGAACATATGGATAAGCCTGATTATATAAAAGTTGTTGAGATTCAAGAGTATAAACTTTACAAGTATATAGATATGCCAGCAATGATAGCGACAGTTATCAGCGGGGTTGTGATGTTTACTCTGAATCCACATCTTTTTGATATGGGAGCTTGGGCTTATGCAAAGATAGCGGTTGTGCTACTTCTTGTTTGGTACGATTTGTCTATGAATCATTACCGTAAGCAATTGTTAACAAAAACATGTACAAAAAATGGAAAGTTTTTTCGTGCTTACAATGAATTTCCAACGCTTCTTTCGATTTTAATAGTGACTTATGTTGTGTTAAAAGATGTACCAGTTATATTTACTGGTATTATGATAGTCCTTTTTGCCGTTATCGTATATGTACTCCTAAAACATGCAAGAGAACCAAATCTTAATGTAGTAGAAGAAGAGCTAAAAAAACTCTAAAGTAGTAGGGAAGTCTGATAATGATAAAAATATCTTTAAGATTCATACCTTTTAAAAGGGCTGTTTGCGGGTTGAAAACTTCGATTTTTGAATCAAGCTTAGGATGAAGCGTAGTCCGCCATTTAGTGCTTGATGCGAAATCTAGTTTGTAGATTAACTAGAGAGCTTTATTAAAACAGTGCGCTTGAGTAAAACTAAGAAAATTGACTTGTGATTATAAAAGTTTTACAAAGTCCCTCATCATTAATTGGTACTTTAGTAGATCTTTTTATCATTTTTTTCTAACCACATATCAAAAAGTTTTGCATTTTGTTTGGCATCTAACTCTATAAGTTTAACATCAGAGTTTTTGCCTCTTATCATCTCATAGAAGCGTTTATCATCAAATCCTCCACGAGCTGCATCTTCTTCATCTGCTCCATAATAAACAGTGGAAATTCTAGCCCAAAATATTGCTCCTAAACACATAGGACAAGGTTTGCAACTTGTGTAGAGAATACAGCCATCAAGTTCAAATGTACCTAAAACTTTAGCCGCTTTTCTTATCGCATTTATCTCTGCGTGAGCAGTTGGATCATTGGTTACTAACACACTATTGTGGGCTTTTGAGATGATTCTATCATCCTTTACTATTACCGCACCAAAAGGCCCACCTTCGTTTTTCAACATTCCATCAACTGCTTCATCGTAAGCTATCTTCATAAATCTATTCATAAAAAAATTATAACTAAATTAAAGTTTATTCCTTATTTTACACAAAATTACTATATCTACATATATTGATATAGTAGTAAAAATATGCTACACTTCAATCTTTAAAAATAACATGAATAATTTTAGGAGTTGATATGTTTAGTCTTTGGGAGAGTTTTAGTGCTTATATAATTTTTACACTTTTAGGTTTTGATAGGGCTAGCCACCTAGGAGAAGCTCTACACTTTTTTCTTTTTGACACGATAAAGATTTTTATACTACTCATCGCTATAGTATATGCCGTAACACTTTTGAGGAGTTATTTTCCCATTGAGAGGGTTAGGGACTATATTAGTGGTAAAAATAGGATTGTTGGACATATCTTTGCAGCTCTTTTTGGGATGCTTACTCCTTTTTGCTCATGTAGCGCTATTCCTCTATTTTTGGGATTTTTACAGGCTAGAATTCCTTTAGGAGTCACCTTTAGTTATCTCATCTCAGCACCACTTAGTGATGCTGTAGTTATTGCTCTGCTTTTTTCTCTCTTTGGTCTAAAAATCACTCTGTTATATATTGGATTTTCACTCACTATTGCTATTGTAGTTGGTCTTATTATAGGGAGTTTAAAGCTTGAGGGGGAAGTTTTGCTTGAGGTTAAAGTAGCCTGTTGTAGTGCTGCTCAAGAAGCAAATACTCAAACACTTTTTAAACTTAAGATGAGTAACGCGTGGCATGACACTATGGATATTTTTAAACAAATATATATCTATGTTATCGTAGGTATCGCTATTGGAGCTTTTATACATGGCTATGTTCCAACTGACTTTATAACCAAATATGCTGGCGGAGATGTTTGGTATGCGCCTATTGTTGCAGTTGTTATGGGAATTCCGATGTACTCAAGCGCAGCTGGAATGTTGCCACTTATAGAAGTGTTGACTCAAAAAGGGATGCTACTTGGAACTGCTCTTAGCTTTATGATGGCAGTTGTGGCTCTTAGTCTTCCTGAGGCTATGATACTAAAGAGAGTTTTAAGTACTAAACTAATTGTTATATTTTTTAGTACAGTTGGAAGTGCGATACTCTTAGTAGGGTTTATTTTTAATATGATTTTGTAATTAAAGCTCAAAACTTCTTTGCATATGAGTTTTGATATCTTTTAAATTTAACTCTTTGTTCACAAAGAGTTCATTTGCTAAGATGCCCTGACCTAGAAGCATATCTGCCCCATCTTTGTAGATGATGTTGTGCTCTTTTGCAAGACTTAAAAATGGAGTTAGTTTGCCATAGATGGCATCTGCTGCAAATGAGGTTTTAGCTAAAATATCTTCTATCATCTCTTTGGGAGCTGGAAGTTCTTCATCTTTTAATCCTGCACTTGTTGTATTTACAACTAAAGTGTAATTTTGACTTTTGTAACTATCCCAGCTTGAAGTCTCACAACCAATCTCACTAAAATAAGATAGTCTGCTTTCGCTTCTATTTAAGACTGACACCTTGATACCATCTTGTAAAAATCTAGATGCAAGAGCTTTTGCAGTTCCTCCAGCACCTAAGATTAATACATTTTTAATCATACCAAACTCTTTTATAGCAAACATAAAACCATCGGAGTCAGTGTTATAACCTATGAGTTTGCCATTTTCATTTATAAGAGTGTTTACAACGCCTACGCTCTTTGCAAAACCACGGACTTCATCACAAGCTAAAAAAGCCTCTTCTTTATGTGGAACTGTAACATTTGCTCCACTAAGTTTAAGGGCAAAAAAAGTCTCCCTTAGCTTTGAGCCATCTTTTAGATGCACTCTTGTGTAGCAAGCGTTGTAACGGAGTGCTTTAAAAACGCAGTTGTGCATAAGTGGAGAGCGAGAGTGCGATACAGGATCGCCAAAGATAGCAAAGAGTTTTTTAATAATATCTCCTTTTATTGGAAACAAGTTCCCAAAGAAATTTCTCTCTACTCAAAGATACGATTTAGCATGAGAAAAATAAATTTTTAGTCTAAGTCTTCTAGTGAAGCGACTAGTGCACCTAGTTTGTTTGTGACTTCTAAGTACTCTAGCTCATTTTGACTATCAGCTACAACACCAGCGCCAGCTTGAAGGACTACTTTGTCCTCTTTAACAAGGGCTGTTCTTATGGTAATGGCGCTATCCATATTTCCATCAAAGCCAAAATAACCAACGCTTCCACTGTAAAAACCTCTTTTTATACCCTCATATCGTGCAATAAGCTCCATTGCACGAATCTTTGGTGCACCTGTCATAGTTCCTGCAGTAAAAGTAGCCATAAAAAGATCAAACATATCTTTATCATCAGCAAGCGTTGCAGTTACATCTGATACTATGTGCATAACATGAGAAAACCTCTCTATATGCATCATGTCTTCAACTTTTACACTTCCAGTTTTTGCTACACGACTTACATCATTTCTGCCTAAATCTATAAGCATAAGATGCTCTGCTAACTCTTTTGGATCTGCTAGGAGTTCGAGTTCGAGTTCTTTATCTCTGTGTTTTGTGTCACCTCTTTTTCTAGTTCCAGCAATTGGCCTTAGAAGAAGTTGTCCATCGCTTAGTCTTACCATCACCTCAGGTGAACTTCCTACAATGTTAAAGTCATTATATTCTAGTAAGAACATATATGGAGATGGATTTTTTGTTCTTAGGATTCTGTAAAAACTAAAGGGATCTACTTTTATATTTCTTGTAAAGCGATTTGTCATAAGGATTTGAAAAACATCACCACTTTTAATCATCTCTTTAGAGTCTTCTATCATCTTAAAAAATTTGCTCTTAGAGTGTGCAAAACTTCCTTTATCGGTGCCTTCATTTTTTATCATATTGACATATTCATAAGAGCTTTTAAGTTTAGTCTCTATGGAGCTAAACTCTTTACTTAACTCTTCTTGCGTGCTAAGGAGGGTAATTTGATGGTTTTTATGTGAATATACTAAAATGAGTTTAGGAAGAATGAGGTCAAGGTCTGGAGTATTAAGTTCATCTTTGAGCTCGTTCATATATTTTTTTAGTTTTGGCTCAAAAACTTTAACCATATCATAGCCAACAAAACCGATAAAACCATCAACGAAGCCTATCTTTAAATCACTTGTAACTTCTCTATATTTTTTTTTATCTATCTTTTTGTAGTAATCTTTTAAAAACTCAAAGGGGTTTTGCGTTAGTCTGTTTATCTTACCAAAAGCATCAGTATAGAGTGTTTCATCGTTTATATATTGAAGTCTCTCTCTAGCACCAATACATATAAAACTGTAGTTTCCATCACTCTGCCCAGCACTTTCAAAAAGGTAAGAAATCTCACCTCTAAAAATGCTCTTTAGTTTAGAGTAAACTGCAATAGGTGCTAATTGGTCTAGTATAAATTGCTTAGAATAAATCATTATATCTTAGTCAAAAAAGCGCCAGCTTCTATATTGCTTCTAATGTTCCTAAGTGCAGTTCTGGCCTCTTTTTCAGTGTAAAAAGGACCTACTAATACTTTGTTTAAAACACCTGTACCTTTAGCTATTTTGTGAAATTTATATCTATAGCCTTGCGCTAAGATAGAATCCAAAAACTTTTTATTTGGTGCGTATTTTGAGAAAGAGCCGACTTGTACATAGTAAGCGTTTTGAGTATTTAACGCTGGAGCTTCTGCTTTAGTCTCTTTTTCTGCTTTGGCTTCAATTTTAGGAGCTACTTTAGCTTCTTCTTTTTTAGTCTCTACAGGTTTTACTTCTTCTTTACTCTCTTGAGATTGTTGTTTTAATCTTTGTGCAATCTGGTCAAGATTATCATTACTATTTTCTTGAATAACTTCTACCTCTTCAAAAAGTGGCTCTTCTTGAGGCTTCTCAATCGATGTAACTTCTTCTTGTGGAAGTGGTATAGGTTGTGGTAAGTTGTCCTTTGCATCAGGCGTGAGAGTACTCATAAGCATCACAACTATGATAAGGATAACACCTAGCGTAGCTACTGCTAAAATAATCTTTTTATTTGAGCTAGCTGAATTGCTTCTGTTTAATATAATATCATTTAGTTCATTTTTTTCATTCATAATACAACCTTTAAAAGTTTACTAGCACTTATAATACCAAAATTTTGTACTTAATTATAGCAGAGTTGTCAAAACTTATTACATATGTTTTGACCAAGATGCACCTCGCTCTTTGGCATAAACTTCATAAGGAAGTGTCAATATATTGTAATCCTCTGGCATATCTGCATTTGGATACATTCTCCACTGCTTTGGCTGCTTAGCTGCTAGCTTCATGCTTAGCATCTTTCCTAGTTGGATAGCCTCCTGAAGAGTTGTATGGCCCTTATGTATGTAAACATGGAGATGCCCCTCAGTTTTTGTTTGATAGGCTGTAAAGTTGATAAAACCCTCTTCACGAAGAAGAAGTTGTGCTCTATGATAAAATCTCTCAGGATCTCTTCCGTTATAGTCAATGACTATGTTTTCAACCTTATTGTGAGCGTTTATTAAAGAGTGAGCAACAGTAATTTCACCTTTGATATGTTGGTTGATTATAGACTGCGTTAGTGGAGCATTTATTTTTTCAAACTTATTGTAAAAAGTTCTACCCTTATATGATAATTTTTCTACAACGCTATCACTCTTTAGCCAGTAGTGATCACTTACCATTTTAATAAGTTTTAAATCCATAGCAGTCATAATATATATATTCCTTTAATTTTATTTCATAAAATGAAAGGGAACCTTTCATCTGATTTAGTACACCAAAGGAAGTAATTCCTTTGGTTACGCTAACACTGAGTTTCCTTCGGCAGGAAGCCCACGGCACTTGTGCCTCTTGTGATTTAGTACACCAAAGGAAGTAATTCCTTTGGTTACGCTAACACTTAGTTTCCTTCGGCAGGAAGCCCACGGCACTTGTGCCTCTTGTATTTTATCACGGTATCGGAAGTATACCCACAAGGGATGTTTCAGATACCTAAGCTTCTAATATGTTGGTTGATTATAAATTATAAAACCTTGAGCTAAAGCCTTTAGCTCCTCTTTTATAGACTCTTGGAGTTTAGTGTTGTTGATATCATCTAAAACATCAGCTATCTTGTTTGCAATAAATGTAAACTCTTTATCTTTCATTCCTCTGCTTGTTAATGCAGCTGAGCCTATACGGATACCAGAAGTTACAAATGGACTTCTTGTCTCGCCTGGAACTGTGTTTTTGTTTATTGTTATACCAGCATTTTCTAGTGCTGCATCTGCATCTTTACCACTAATCTCACGGCCAACAAAAGATACTAAGATAAGGTGATTGTCAGTTCCGCCACTAACTACATCGTAGCCTCTACTCATCATCACTTCACCTAAGATTCTAGCATTTGTCTTTACTTGTTTTGCATACTCTTTCCACTCAGGAGATAGGTTATGTTTAAAACCAACAGCCTTTGCAGCGATAACATGAACAAGTGGTCCACCTTGAAGACCTGGAAATATAGCAGAGTTCATCTTTTTAGCAATCTCTTCGTCATTTGTCATAATAACACCACCACGAGGGCCAGCTAGAGTTTTGTGTGTAGTTGTGGTCACTACATGAGCGTGAGGGAATGGACTTGGATGTTCACCAGCTGCTACTAAACCAGCCACATGAGCGATATCTGCAAACATGATAGCGCCAACTTCATCAGCTATTTCACGGAACTTTTTAAAGTCAATCTCTCTAGCATAAGCAGATGCACCACAAACAATAATCTTTGGCTTTACAGCTTTTGCAATCTCCATAATTTTATCATAGTCCATACGACCATCAAGCTCAACACCATAAGTAAAACTTGAGTAGTTTTGTCCAGAAAAACTTGGTTTACTACCGTGAGTTAAGTGTCCGCCATGACTGAGATCCATTCCTAAAAGCTTATCTCCAGCCTTTAGCAAGCCTGCATAAACAGCAGCATTTGCTTGACTTCCTGAGTGAGGTTGAACATTTGCAAATTTACATCCAAAAAGTTCACAAACTCTATCTATTGCTAACTGCTCAACGCCATCAGCATACTCACAACCGCCGTAGTATCTCTTGTTTGGATATCCTTCAGCATATTTGTTAGTAAATACTGAACCCATAGCTTCCATAACTGCTGGAAGTGTAAAGTTCTCAGATGCAATCATCTCTAAATGGTCACTTTGACGCTCTAACTCTTTTTCGCAAAGATCATAAATCTCTTTATCAAACTCTTTTAAAAAACTCATATTTATTCCTTTTATTTTAGTTTATAGTTAAGCTTCTATCTCAGGAGCTTTTTCTTCATTGATTATAGGTTTCATAGCTGGAAAGAGAAGAACATCTCTAATAGAGTGCTCATTTGTGAGTAGCATCACAAGTCTATCCATTCCTATACCTTGTCCAGCGCACGGTGCCATTCCATAGCTAAGTGCTTCGATAAAATCCTCATCCATCTCATGAGCCTCATCATCTCCAGCATCTTTGTTTTCAACTTGGCCTTTAAATCTCTCATACTGATCCACTGGGTCATTTAACTCACTAAAGGCATTTGAGATCTCACGTCCAGCGATAAAAAGCTCAAATCTCTCAGTAACATCTAAGTTTTTATCACATCTTCTAGCAAGTGGAGATATCTCAACTGGATACTCTGTTATGAAAGTAGGGTTGATAAGTTTTTTCTCAACAAAAGCATCAAAGAGTTCACCTTGAAGTTGACCTAGGGTCATATTAATATTTGCAGAAAAATTTCTATCGTTTAAATATTTTATTATATTTTCTTTATCTTTTATAATGTCTGGAGGAACTTCACCAATAGTTACAAGTGATTCTAAGAGAGGAATCTCACTAAACTTGTCGAAGTTTATCTCTAACTCGCCATATGGAAGGATGCTAGGAAGGCTTAAATGCTCAAAAAGGTATTTAAAATACTCTTTTGTAATTTCTATAAGGTCTTTATAGTTTTTATAAGCCCAATAAAATTCTATAGAAGTAAATTCAGGATTATGCGTAGCATCCATACCTTCATTTCTAAAGTTTCTATTTATCTCAAAAACAGCTTCAAAACCACCAACTATAAGTCTTTTTAAGTAGAGTTCTGGAGCTATTCTTAGGTATCTATCGATGCCTAAAGCATTATGATGCGTAACAAACGGTTTAGCATTTGCTCCACCAGCAATTGGGTGCATCATAGGAGTTTCTACTTCTAAAAAGCCTTTGTTTTCAAAAAAGTGACGAGTTAAAGAGATAACTTTAGAGCGAATTGTAAATGTTTTTCTAGCATCGCCATTCATTATAAGATCAAGATATCTCTTTCTATATCTAATCTCTTTATCTGTTACACCGTGAAATTTTTCAGGCAGTGGCGAGATAGCTTTAGTTAACATTTTTACTTCAGTAGCATGAAGTGATAGTTCACCTTGACCTGTTATAAAAGGAAAACCGCCAACTTCAACTATATCTCCAACTTCAAAATGCTTTTTGAAAAATTCATTGTAAAAATCATCAGGAAGATTGTCTCTTGCTACATAGACTTGAAGCATTCCACTCTCATCTTCAATTTTAATAAAACTAGCTTTACCCATCATTCTAAAAAACTTTATTCTCCCACTTATGCGGTAGTAACGCTTTTCATCTCTTTTATTCTCTTTTTCTTCTATATCTGAGTTTACATACAAGTATTTTTTTATAGTTGCACTTCTAGCATTATCATTAGCATATGGATTAAATCCAGCATCTTTTAATATTTGCGCTTTTTCTATTCGTTGCTGTATAAGTTTGTTTTCAAAAGCCAATCTTTTTCCTTTTTATTAATTTATTACGCAAAACGAACAAAGTCCGTCTTGCTACGCTAGCCGCTGTGGCACTCATCGTGGAGAATGCTAACCATTGGCATTCTCCACAATGAGTCCCGCAAAAAAGGCGAGGCTAAAGCCTCACTTCCCAGAGAAGACTATAGTTATCTCACACTATCTTAGTCTGACAGTTTGCACAGATGCCATAGATTTGCATAGAGTGATCTTGCATCTTAAAGTTTAACTTATCTGCAATGGCATGTTGTCTTTTTTCTATCTCTTCATCGACAAACTCCACAATATCACCACACTCAGTACAGATAAAGTGGTCGTGATGCTCTTTAGCACCTAGCTCGTACTTTTTTCCTTGAGCACCAAAAGATAGTGAAGTTACCATTTTGGAGTCTTCAAGTAGAGATAGTGTTCTATAGACTGTAGCTATGCCTGTGTTTAAGTCAGGGAATTTTTCTTGTATGAGATGATGCAAGGCCTCTGGAGTTAGATGCTCATCTGAGTTATAGAGAGTCTCTAAAATAACTTCTCTTTGAATAGTGAATTTCAGAGAGTTTTTTTTCAGCAGTGCTTTAAAATCACTTAAAAGTTGCTCATATTCGACGGTCCTATCATCAAAATCAGTCGTTACTTTTGACATTTTCATCCTTTATTTCAAGCTTGTTATGTAGCTCTTCTTTTGTTTTTAGCACTATCTCTTCAGTAGAGTTTTTTATGCTTTTATCTAGTTCAGAGTTTACTTTTTGGGTTACATTGTCTATGCTTTTATTGATATCATCGCTTATTTCAACTGGGTCCAACTTCATAATAAAAGCACCAGTTTCAACTAAAACAGGAAATAAGAAGCTATTTTGCATAGGCTCTTCTAGGGTGGATTTTACAGCTTTTATACTATAAGCAGCGTGAGCAATTACAGCAGCGATAAGAAAAAACTTACTTGCGCCAAAGACAAAACCTAAGATTCTATCAAAAATGCCAAGACCACTTAAAAGGCTTAATTTTTTAAAGATATAGCCTATAGCAATCATAAAAACCCAAAATACACCGAGCGTTACTAAGAAACCTAAAAAGCTTATAGCCGCGCTGTTATCTAGTTTAAAAATCGCATCACTTAAGGCTTTACCAACGCTATCTCCAACACGAGATGCTACAAAGATACCGCCGATGATGCCAATGAGACCAAAAACCTCTTTGAAAAAACCGTTTATTATCCCTTTTAAACCAAGCATTAGTATAATTACTGATGCTACTAAGTCAAAATAATTAAATTCCATCTATTTGTTTTCCGAAACCATTTGATTTTTACCGCTGTTTTTAGCTTTATAAAGAGCCTTGTCAGCTCTTGCGATTATAGAATCTGGAGTATCTCCAGCACTATATTTAGTAGTCCCTACACTCATAGTAACTCTTAAGCCTTCGCCTTTATATATAAGTTTATTTGAGCTGATTATCTCAAGAAGCCTTTTTGTGATTTTTTCACATAGCTCAGAATCTACACGATTTAGAATGATTACAAACTCTTCACCGCCATATCTGAAGACTTTATCGCCTTCTCTTAGTGTCTTTTTAAAGATATTTGCTATAAAGATTAAAACTTTATCTCCAGCTAAATGACCATGTTTGTCATTTATGCTTTTAAAATCATCTATATCTAACATGAGTAGATGAAATTCATAAGGGAGATCACTATTTGAGCAGAGTAGCTTTAGATGTGAAGATAGTGCTCGTCTGTTATATACCTTTGTTAAAGAATCAAGATTTGACTTCTCTTCTAGAGTTTTAACCTGAGTCGTTAGTTGACTTATAATTTCATTTGCTTTTTTTACTTCTTGACTCATATGCAATTGAATTTCATTAAATTTTGATGTAAGTGATGGTAAGTCAATCTGTTGAGTATTACACTCCACAAGAGTTTTCTCTTGAAGTTTTGTTAGCTTTTCTATGTTTTCATTTGTATTTGCGTAAGAAGATATACTTCTCTCTGCTATCTCTTTATAAGCGTTATGAAAAAGTGACTCCACAAAACCTTCGCTAGTGATATCTTTATCGTCAAGATTCATGATGATTTGAGCAGATTCTCTTAAGTAAGTAGCTATCTGCTCTTTTGATGCATTCTCTTGCTGTTCGATGATAGTGGAGAGTTCTTTGCACATTTCATTTGCCAGAGATATTAGTTCATCTTTTCGCATTAGAGATATCCTAGTTAAAATATTGTGGTATTATACTTACCTAAGCATAAAAAAAGCTTTCACTATAAGTATAAAGTACTGCAAAAGTCTTGAGTAAGAGCATTTTTAGAATTTTTTCTGTAAAATAGCAAAAAATTATATAATCAAGGTTTTATTATGAGTACATGGAATCCAAAAAGTTGGAGAGAAAAGCCAATATTGCAGCAACCAATTTACCCAGATCAAGATGAGTTAAAGAGAGTTTTAAAAGAGCTTGGAAATTATCCTCCTTTGGTTTTTGCAGGGGAAGCAAAAAGATTAAAAAATCAGCTAGCAGATGCAGCTGAGGGAAAAGCTTTTTTACTTCAAGGTGGGGATTGTGCTGAGAGCTTTAGTGAGTTTCACGCTGATGGCATCAGAGACACATTCAAAGCACTAATGCAGATGGCAGTTGTGATGACTTATGCTGGTGGGGTTCCTGTAGTTAAAGTTGGTCGTGTAGGCGGTCAGTTTGCAAAACCTCGTTCAAGCGATACAGAGACACTAGACGGCGTAACGCTTGATTCTTACCGTGGAGATATCATAAACGCTATGGAGTTTACTCCTGAGGCTCGTACACCAGATCCACAGAGGATGATAAGAGCTTATAACCAAGCAGCAGCTACGCAAAATCTGCTTCGTGCCTTTGCAACGGGTGGGATGGCTGATTTGCATCAAGTTCATAAGTGGAACTTAGCTTTTACTAACAAAACTGAGATTTCTCAAAAGTTTGAAGAGCTAGCTCAAGAGATAGAAAATTCACTAAGATTTATGCAAGCTTGTGGGATAAACTCTAAGACATTTAGAAGCCTAGGTGAGACAGATTTTTATATCTCACATGAGGCACTTTTACTTCCTTATGAAGAGGCTTTTACTAGAAAAGACTCACTATCTGGGGATTGGTACGATACTTCTGCTCATATGCTCTGGATAGGAGATAGAACCCGTCAGATAGATGGTGCTCATGTTGAGTATTTAAGTGGTGTAAAAAACCCTATCGGCGTTAAAGCAGGGCCGAGTATGGATACTGAAGATCTTATCAGACTATGTGAGAAACTAAATCCAAAAAATGAAGCAGGAAGACTAAATATCATAGTTAGAATGGGCGCGAACAAAGTAGGCGACGGTATGCCAAAACTCATCCGTGCTGTTGAGAAAGAGGGCATGAAAGTACTTTGGAGTTGTGACCCGATGCATGGAAACACTATAAAATCATCTACAAACTTTAAGACGCGCCCACTAGATGCAGTGCTTACTGAGATGAAACAATTTTTCCAAGTGCATCGTGCTGAGGGAACAATAGCAGGCGGAGTTCATCTAGAGATGACTGGTAAAAATGTAACTGAGTGTATCGGTGGCTCATTTAGGGTAACAGAAGAGGATTTAAGCTCTCGCTACCACACTCACTGTGATCCTAGACTAAACGCAAACCAATCTTTAGAACTTGCATTTTTAATAGCAGATACTCTAAAAGAGTCTAAAAAATAGTTTTTGCTTAACACTAAAACGAACTCGTCCGTTTTTCTAAAGGAGCTTTTTTTTAAAAAGGCTCCGCTTTTTAAAGAAACTTCATTTTACCACAGTGGGCAAAGATCTCCCTCGCAGCCCATTATTATGGAGTATGCCATTGCTTAGCATACTTAAAAGTTATGAAAATAAATTTTAGAGAGCTACTATATGTAAATCTCTCATATCTAAAGTGACTCTATCTCTTCTTCTTTTTCTTGTATAGTTAAAAGCTCTTCAACCTTTTTCTCATAAAGCTCTTCTAGTTTTTCAAGTTCAGATGCAAGGGTGCTTATACCTATCTCTTCATAACATTTTGGATCTGCTAGGCATCTGTTTTTCTCTTGCATCAACTCTTCAAGAGCTTCTATCTCAAGTGGAAGTTTCTCTAGGGCAATTTTCTCTTTAAAAGTAAGTTTTAGTGTTTTAGGTCTTTCTTCTTTTTGAGCTGTAGGCTCTTTTGTTTTTGTAACTTCACTCTGCATAGCATCTAACTCACTAAGCTCTTTTTCAAGCTCTAAGTATTCACTATATTGCTGGTACGACTCTTCGATGCGTTTGTCATCTTTAAAGATAAAGAGTTTTTTAGCAATCTTATCTACAAAATATCTATCATGACTTACAATAATAACCGCACCGCTAAAGTTTGTAAGCTGCTCTTCTAGGATGTTTATAGTTGGAATATCAAGGTCATTAGTTGGCTCATCTAGTATAAGAATATCAACGTTTTTTGTAAAAAGGAGTGCTAACGCTATGCGATTTTTCTCTCCACCGCTGAGAGTTCCTACTTTTTTATCTAAAAACTCTCTAGGAAAGAGGAAGTTTTTAAGATATCCATAAACATGCATATCTCTTCCTCTAACACTAACTCTATCCCCGCCATTTGGACAAAATGTCTCTACAAGGTTTTTATCATCATCTAGCATCTCGCGATGTTGGTCAAAGTAGCCTACTTTAAATTCGCCTCGCTTTATTGTCCCACTTGTAGGCTCAATTCTGCCTAAAAGAGCTTTTAGGAGTGTTGACTTACCACTTCCATTAGGTCCAACTATGGCTATAACATCTTTTTGAAGTACAGTTGTAGTAAAGTCTTTTAGTAGTTCTTTGTTTCCTAAAGTTAAAGATAGATTTTTAACCTCAAAGAGCATCTTTTGCTTGTTGATGCTCTTATCACGGTTAAAATGTTTTGCCTCTCTTTGGAGCTCTAGTGACATCTTTTTTATCTTTGCAGGATTGACTTTTGCATCTTCTCTTAGAGTCATAAGTCTCTCTTTTCGACCCTCATTTCTCTTAAGCCTTGCACGAACACCTCTAGCAAACCACTCATTTTCTCGCTTTAGAACATCTAAAAGATTTTCATGCTGTTTTGCAAGAGTTCTAATGTACTCCTCTTTTTGAGTCAAGTAGTCGCTATATCCGCCGCTATACTCTCTAAGTGAGCAGTCATCAACCTCTATGCTCTTTGTTGCAATTTTATCTATAAAATATCTATCGTGAGAGATAAAGACAAGTGTAAATTTTTCTCTTAAAATCAGCTCCTCTAAAAACTCAACCATATAGACATCGAGGTGGTTAGTTGGCTCATCAAGGAGTAAAATATCTGGTTTTTGAAGCAAAAGAGAGGCTAGGGCGACTCGTCTTTGCTCGCCACCACTTAGAAGTGCTACAGGTCTGCTCTCATACTGCACAAGGTCGAAGTGTTGGATGATTCTCTCTATCTTGTCATCTAAGTTCCAAGCGTTGTGATGGTCTAGGTAACTTGAGAGTTTCTCATACTCATCGAGTAGTTTTTTGTTTTCATACTCATCTGCCAGCAGTAGAGAGAGTTCATCATATCTTTTTTTTGCATCATTTAATTCACAAAGCCCATCTTCAACAGCTTCTCTTACGCTATGCCCATCTTTAAAGTTTGGTCTTTGGTCTAGCATCTTTATCTCTAAGTCACTCTTTGTGATTCTCTCCCCAGCATCTTGCATAAGCGAGCCGTGGATAATCTTCATAAGAGTAGATTTACCACTACCATTTTTACCGATGATAACAATACGCTCACCCTCATCTACATGAAAATTCACATCTATTAAAATCTTTTGAGCGGAGTAGTGTTTAGAAATATTTTGTAGGTCAATTAGTGCCATATAAAGTACGCTTTTCTTTAAGTTGAATTTTAACGAATAATAGCGAGATGTTGATTAATAAGGACTTTGCTAAAGACTAGAGACTACATAAAAATGCCCAAATGATTTTTTTAAGCACAAATATGAAGGAACTTTATATGAGTATATTTGAAAATAATCTCAATAAAATTGTGCTATAAAGTTCTTTGCATCTTCATATATAAACCTCTTATGACTTAGCCGTTTAAGATTTTACGCTCTAAATATCTCTTAATCTCAACTACAAACATGACGCCAATAGCTATAGCTATAATTTGTAGCCATGTAGATATATCTAGTGGCTGGCTCTTAAAGATTGTGTTCATAAACTCTAAGTGAGTAAAAGAGATTTGCACTAAAATCATTAGAGTAACTCCAATAAGCAGATATGAGTTGTTAAAGATGTTTGTCTTAAAGACTGAACGTTGTAACTCTTTGCAGTTGAAGAGGTAAAAAAGCTCAATAAAGACAAAAATATTTACAGCTACAGTTCTTGCATACTCCTCGCTATAACCACTTGAGAGGGCGTAGTTAAACATAGCGTAAGATGCAGCTAACATATAAAATCCAACTACTAGCATCTGCCAAACCATCTCCAAACTTAGTATTGGCATCTTAGGATCCATCGCTGTTCTTTTCATAATC
>Ga0265294_10000785_pt1 | contig 43091 bp, 37 predicted proteins | sample MunlanPumphouse3_FD_192504 | JGI IMG/M metagenome (GOLD analysis project Ga0265294, IMG submission 192504) | Groundwater microbial communities from a municipal landfill in Southern Ontario, Canada - Pumphouse #3 | ecosystem: Environmental > Aquatic > Deep subsurface > Groundwater | place... | reverse complement strand
ATCGCCGACCCGCTCAACTACGACATCACGGTTAACACGGGAATGCTCTCTTTAGATCAAGCCGTGGATGTAATTTGCGCCGCTGTACACAAAGAGTAGTGTTAATTTTATATCAAAAGCGGCTTCCTGTTCCGGAAAAGCTGCCCGGAGCAGGAAGCCGATCCCGGTTCTGATGCATTCAGTGCTTCGGGCCTGTTGATGCGGGGGATGCAATCCGCCTTCAGAAGAACCGTATGAACATCAGCACTGTGTGTCCAGTTCCGAAAGCTTGAGATCAAATTCGGCCTGCTGGGCCCGGTGCGCTTCGGAGAGTTTTTCCAGCTCTTCAAAGAGTTCTTCGATGGCGCGCTCACAGCCGTGAATATCCTTGGAGATTTCGGCGATGCGCCGGCCGTCCTGACTTTCAACGGCCTGCATCACCGCCTCGTTGAGCCCCCGAATCCTGGATTCGTTTTGTTCGATCAGCGCTTCGGTGTGCGCGATGCGCGTTTCTACCGGCTTGAGCGCCCGTGAGCGCTGGGCGATGATTTCAGATCGCTGACGGCGCATCTCCTTCTTGTTCTTCTTGTTTGCCGGTTGGGCGTCCGGTGCATCGGATTTTTCGCACGCCTCCTCACTGGTCCATCCCACTTTTTCCAGAAAATCCTGATAGGAGCCTTCGAAAACACGGATCGAATTGTCCTGAAAAACCACCAGTCGTTGGGCTATGGCGTGGAGAAACATCTCATTATGGGTCACCATCGCCACCGCGCCTTCAAATGCGTCGACAGCCGCCAGCAGCGCGTCGCACGAATCCATGTCCAGGTGGTTGGTCGGCTCGTCGAGCAGCAGAAAATTAACCGGTGAGGCCAGGATCTTTCCCAGCATGACCCGGCTTTTTTCTCCTCCGGAAAGCACTGCGATTTTTTTCAGGGCCGCATCTCCCTCAAACATCATGGCGCCGCAGATGTTCCGCGCACGCTGCCGGTCCATATCCGGAAACGAATAAAGAATCTCCTCTTCGACGCTGCGACTGTCCACAAGACTTTGAATGTTGGTCTGTTCGTAAAACCCTTTTTCCGCATGAGGGTGACAGACGATCTTTCCGGATTGGGGCTTCAGCAAACCGGCCAGAAGCTTGAGAAATGTGGTTTTGCCTCTTCCATTGGGCCCGACGATGCACACACGCTCTCCGGCGGCGATGGCAAGGTCAAAATTCCGTATCAGTTCAGGATATCCCGGGTACCCAAAGGAAAGCGCTTCGGCCCGAAGAACGTATTTTCCGGAAAACGGCTTGGTGCGGAAGGAAAAATCAAGCGTTTTGAGTTCTTCCAGCTTATCGAGAGATCGCATCTTCTGCAGCGTTTTCACCCTGGACTGAACCATGTTGGCCAGCCTGGCTTTTGCCCGGAACCGACTGATGAACAGGGCGATTTCCTTTTTCCGCCGCTCATCGTTGATCCGGGTCTTTTCATGGATTTCCTCTTCCTGGGCGATCTGCGCATAGTATTTTTCAGTGGGGCCTTCGATCTTGCGCATTTTTTTCCGATGGATTCCCAGGGTGTGGGTAATCACACGGTCCATAAAACTTCGGTCGTGCGTGATGAGCAGCAGCTCTCTGGGCCAGGAAACCAGAAAGCGCTCCATCCATCGAATGGCGGTAATGTCCAGATAATTGGTGGGCTCATCGAGAAGAATCAGATCCGGCTCGGAAACAAGCACCTTGGCCAGGTTGAGGCGGACCTGGAATCCGCCGGAAAATTCATCCGGCCGACGATTCAAATCCTTTTCGCAGAACCCCAGTCCGAAGAGCACCTTTTCCGCCTTCCATGTCTGGTCATTTTCGGAAATGGGCAGGCCCCGCATCGCTTCTTTCAGAACCGTATCCTCGGCAAACGCGATTTCCTGTCGTACATAACCCAGGCAATAGTTTTTCGGAACCGAAATGACTCCCGAATCCGGCGTTTCCTCGCCGATGATCATTCGAACAAGCGTGGTCTTGCCGTCGCCGTTTCGGCCGACCAGGCCGATGCGCTCCCGGGAATTGATCTTTACGGAGACGTCTTCAAAAAGGCTCTGGCCGCCGTAGCTTTTGCTGAGATTTTCAATGGCAATCATGAGTGTTTTGTATTTGCGGCCTTTCCCCGCCGGGAAAAAAGCGGGTTTCTGTTAACCGGAAATTTTTTCCGCCAAATCTTCGAACAGAACCGGAATTTCCTTGGCAAATCCTCGAAGGCAATCCCGCATCAGGACACGGATCTGGGGATGCGCCGCCTGGCTGCATCTCAGATGAAATACGGAGCGCCATTCCCGGAGATTGGCGGTCATGACAATTTCGGTTTTCAGGGATTGCGGCAGCACCTCGCGCGCCTGTTCCGGTGAACTTCCGCTTTCAAGCAGATGCCGATAGCAGGATTCGGCGGTTTCCATGGCTTGCAGCCAGGTCTGCTGCTCGGCCGGGCTCCAGGCGTTCCACCAGACAGGTTGAATAAATTCCATCTGGTCGTAACGGACATATCGGGTGGATTCCTGGGAATAAGAAGCCAGGCGGTGTCGAACCAGTTCATGGGTGACGCCCCGGTTGGTGATAAAGCGAATCGAAGCCGTGCAATGCTCGATGACCGACTCGTGACCTAGGCTGACCAGCATGCGGGCGAATTTTTCCGAAGTGCCCGGACCGATGCGCTCTTCGGACTGATAACAGGTTCGGCCCGCCCGTTCGATCAGCTCCAGAGGCCGGGACGGCTTTTGAAGCCAGCTCCAGCTTTGCTCGATTATTTTCATGATCAATTCCTCAAGATTTCAGTCGTTTATAATAAATCAAATTACGGGCACTATAGATGAAAGCCGTGCGGAAGTCAACTTCGGCAAGCCCGGTTCAATCTTGAAGATGGAATTGCTTTGAATAAGAATTGCTCCGGTAAGTGTTTGACATTTTAAGGCCGCGCAATATACTTTTCAATATAATCTGCGCGAAACGATATCCTGAGGTCGGAGACGATTATGGCAAAGGACTATTACGAAATTCTGGGAGTTTCAAAGGATGCAAAACCCGATGACGTGAAAAAGGCCTATCGGCGGCTCGCACGCAAGTGGCATCCGGATTTGAACCCCGGAAACCGCGAGGCTGAACAGAGGTTCAAGGATGCATCGGCTGCCTATGAATGCCTGAGCAATCCGGAAAAACGCAAAATTTACGATGAGTTCGGCGAGGACGGACTTAGAGCCGGATTTGACCCGGGAAAAGCCCGTGAATACCGGAAATGGACCCAGGGCCATGGACCTGAGGCCGAGCCCAGCTTCGGGCGCTATCGAAGCTACGAGGATATCTTCGGAAATATGTTTGATTTCTCTAAGGCCGGTGACTATTCGGCACGCCGATCCCGGAAGGGAAGTGATATCGAAACCGGAATGACCATCGATCTGATCAGTTCTCTGAAGGGAGTGTCCACCCAGATCGCCATTGAAAAACCCGAAGTTTGCGGCGACTGCAAAGGCGCCGGCGTTCGTACTGACGCAGGCGCGGCCTTGTGCCAGGCCTGCCGCGGAACGGGGAAAATCAGCGTGGCCGACGGCCCCATGGAATTCACTCGGACCTGTCCGCAGTGCCGCGGAACTGGGAGAACCATAGCGGTCTGCGCCGGGTGCGGCGGCAGCGGACAGCGATCAAAAACCGAAAAAATCCGGGTGGATATACCGGCGGGAGTCCGTGAAGGATCGCGGGTGCGTGTGGCGGGAAAAGGAGAATCCGGTCCTGGCATTCAAACGCCCGGAGATCTCTATCTGATCATTCACATCGAACCGCATCCTTTTTTGAAGCGGGAAGACGACGATCTGCTCATGGAGGCGCCGGTGACCCTTGCCGAAATCATGGCCGGCGCCAAAATTGTTATTCCGACCATTGACGGACCGGTCACCCTCAAGATTCCGCCTCAGAGCCAGAATGGTCAGACTTTGCGGCTGAAGGGCAAGGGCGCAGTCAACCCCAAAACCAAAAAACGGGGAGACTTTCTGGTCAGGCTTCAGGTGCGGGTGCCGAAAACCAAGGATGAAAAAACACTTCAAGCCGTAAAAGAAATGGATCGCTTGTACGGAGAGGACCCTCGGGCGGGTCTTGAACTGTGATGGGCTATTCGTTTTTGAGCATGTCCTGAATTCGGCGGCTCATATCCTCCAGAATGTCGTCAAACTGCCTTCGCATTTCAAACATGTTCTGACGAAGGCGAAGAATGATTTCCACGCCCGGCAGATTGACCTGCATGTCCTCGACCAGAATTTTGCACAGACGCAGCTTTTCAAGATCATCGGCTGAAAACAATTTTTCCGGCGATTCGGCCCGGGAAACCGGACATAGAATATCCTCTTTTTCGAGATCGTCGAGAAAGCTCTCTTCCAGGCTGAAAGATTCGATCACTTCGCGGATTGTCCAGAATTGCTTTTGCATGGCAAAAAGCCCTTCAAGAAATATTTCCTTTAAATTACCACAGCCCGGTGCGCTTGGCAAGACGCCTTCAAATGCGTTTTTACGCTTTCCAGATCCATCCTTCGGGTCAGGACCGCCCCTGACGAATTCCTCCTTTCAACGGAATGTCGATTCCACGCATCATCACTCCTTGAGGCGAATATAAATTTCTCCCTGTGAAATCTTGATATCGGCGACGCCTTCATCGAAAAGTTTCCAGAAGCCTTCCTGAGAACCGAATTCCTTCATCAGGTTTTTATACTTCAGGTTTCCCAGCCAGGCATTGGGAAGCGGAATGCCTCCGAGGCTGATTCCCTGAAGCGCCACCTCGGGTTTGCCGTTTTCAAAGCGAACCGAAAGACCCGCGTGAAGCCGCAGGGTTTTTCCGCCCAGGAACAGAATATCCTTGTCCATCGGCATCAGCACCTTGATGCTGATCAGATCGTCCGATAAATCAATGGCCAGGCGCTGCGCTATTTCCGGCTGGTTCGCAATCAGAGCGTTAATCTCTTTTTCCGTAAACCGGATGGTGCGATCCGCTCCGGATTCGGTGTAAGCCTCGGGCTTTGAGCGAACGGAAGCATCCTTTTTCGCTGCCTCTGAGCGCGGGTCCGTGCCCTGAACCGCTTTTTCAAATTTTTGAAGTTTTTTATTCAGAATTTCCTGTTCACGCTGATCCAGCTGCGTGGGGGTAAACCGGGGCGCATAGATGTAACGATGGATCCACCAGGCTGAAAAAACTGCAAGAACGACCAGGACAATCGCAAGAATCAGTCCCCAGCGCCAACGGCCTCCGGGTTCCGGCTTTGAAGAAAAATCAGAACTGGAGTCCTCCTGTTGAATCGCCGGGACTTCGGCCGGTTTCACGCCTTCAGAATGGTTTTCTGTATGATTGTTCGGCATGTTTTTAATCCTTCCATCCTTCATTTGAATCGTCGATCATCGCCACCGCCCGCACCGGAGATCCTTCGGCGTGTTCGATTTTCAACGGAAAACACGAAAAAATAAAGCGCTGATGCAACAGCCTGTCAAGGTCGGCCAGGTTTTCAATCACGATCAACCCGCGGCCGAACAGAAGCTTATGAACCGGATAATCAACGGAATCGTACCGGTCGGCCGAAATCACATCCATGCCGATTCCCTTCAGATCAAAGCGGCCGAGCCAGGCTGCGGCTTTTCCGGTAAGAACCGGATATTCCAGAAAATACTTCGGGGTTCCCCAGAACCTGCCCCAGCCGGTGCGCAGCAATATAAAGTCGCTGATTTCCAGAACCTTATGACAGGGTACAAGGTCCTGCACATCAATGCAGGGTTTTTTGATCGAGGTTGCATCAAATACGAAAGCCCTGCCCGAATATCGGTCGATCGGCAGCTGATCCAGAGTTTTCCCGCCTTCAAGCATGTGCGCCGGCGCGTCGATGTGCGTGCCGGTGTGGGAACAGAGGGTGATCTGCTTTTCTAAAAAACCGTTTTCACGGATGCAAAAGGCTGTTTTAATCACAGGGGAAGGCGTACCGGGGTAAACCGGCATGGCCGGAGAAATCACATGGCTTAAATCAACGATGTTCAATAAAATTTCCTTCAGCACGATCAAGAATATAAAAAACGTTCTTATTTCGGTGCGTCAACTTATTTCAATTAGGATTGAACCGCATTTTAGCAGCGAAGCATCCATCTGGCGATAAAAAATTTAACGCCTCCCTGCTTTTCGGTGAAACGCGTTATCCTCCAGTGTAAAAGATGAAACGGCCTTCGAGCAGCGCTTTCACCTTGACGATTGACACCCGATGCCGGGTTTGTTAACGGTTGCGGAGAAAAAATACAAATCGACATTGCTGGCGCGGACGGAAAAAAGGAAAATGCCATGGGCAAAAAGATTCGAATCGGTGCATTGATTTCAGGCGGCGGCACCAACCTGCAGGCCATTATCGATGCCTGCGAGGCGGGCGCGATTGATGGGGAAATGGTTTTTGTTGGTTCGGACAATTCCGAGGCAGGAGGACTTGAGCGGGCGCGGCGCCATTCGATTCCAAGCTTTGTGGTCGATTACCGAAAAATCTTCCGGGATGTCAAAAACCAAGCCTCCCCCGAACTGATACCGGCGGATTTCAATCTTGCGGAAGCGGTTTCCAAAACCCGGTTGTTTGGTCCGGACGCGGAGCCGTCCAGGATCGAGACCTTTATGTTGACACGGGCTGCGGCGGAGGCAAAGCTCATTGAGGTCATGAGCGCCCACCCCTTTGATCTGCTAATATTGGCCGGCTTCATGAGAACCCTGACGCCGTATTTTATCGACCGGGTGAACACGAACCCCCAACATCCCAGAATTATGAACATTCACCCGGCCCTGCTTCCGGCCTTTCCCGGCGTGGACGGATACGGGGATACTTTCCGGTACGGGTGCAAGGTAGGCGGGTGTACGGTTCATTTCATCGATTATGGCGAAGATTCCGGGCCTATCATCGGGCAGAAATCCTTTGAGATTCTTCCGGAGGACACCCTGGACGACATTCGAAAAAAAGGCCTGCACCTTGAATGGAAACTTTATCCGGAATGCGTTCAGCTTTTTGCGGAAAACCGGTTAAAGCTTGTCAGACAATCCCGTACTTCCGATAACGGCGCCCCCGGCGAACGATGGGTCGTCAAAATATTACGGACTCCGGTACGGGAAAAATAGATCCCCGCATCAAAAGGCCTTGACCATCAGGGGAATGGCCACGAATGTACCCAGGGCGCTGCCCAGGTTGGTAAACACCACCACCAGCAGAATCCGTGTGACCTTGTTGCGCCAGAAACCTTTGATGGAAAGAATGTCTTCGGCCAGGCTTTCCAGATCCTTGACCCTGGGTTTCCGGAAGACCGCCTCCACCAGGCCTGAGACCCATCCGGCCGCAATCATCGGGTTCAAAGAGGTCAAAGGGGCTGCCAGCACCGAAGAGATGATGGTCAATGGATGTGCAAAAGCAGCCATGGCGCCGGCGCCTGCCAAAACTCCATTTGCCAGAAACCACCACTTGACCATATCGGCCCCTGTATGAAAACCGCCGGCATAAAAGCCGCCGACGATGAACATCAGGATCGCCGCAGGAAGGATCCATTTCAGAGCTTTATTCAGTTTCCCTTTGGGAGGAAGCACCTCCAGACGGGCGGTGTCGATATCCTGATGCCAGTATTTCTGTATGCCCGGCACATGACCCGCCCCAACGACCGCAACGATTTTCTTCCCCGGAGCAGTGCGTATTTTCTGTGCAAGGTATTGATCCCGTTCGTCGATCAGAATGTCCCGCAGCGCAGGGAGTTCTTTTTCCACATCGGCCAGAATGGACTCCAGAGCATCCTCCTGCTTCATTCTTTCGATATCCTCCTGCCGGATATTCGGGGTCTGGAACGCGGACCCGATGAACTCGACGAACAGTTTGATCTTGTCGCGAAACCGCATCATGCGCCAGGTTCGAGACAGGGTTATTCGAATATCCCGGTCCACGGGACAGACAGCAGCATTTAAGGTCTTGGCGCTATCAATGGCCTGAATCATTTCCTGCCCGGGCTGTACATCCAGCTGCCGGGCAATGCGCTTTTGAAAGGATGCCAGCAGAAGGTTGGCCAGGAGCAAAAATGTTTTTTTCTCTTTGATCACCTTGACGATGTCCATATTCCGCCATCGGTCTTTCTGGCTGATGGCCTGGTATCGGGAATCACACAGCTCCACGCATACGGTATCCGGTTTTTCGGATTCGATGGTACGGGCCACCAGTTCAGCACTGTGCCTGGAAACGTGGGCGGTGCCTACGATAAGAATTTCCCTGTCCCCGCTGCGAAGACGAAGAACCGGATCTGTCCCGCCGTTTTCCATTTGATTTTTCAGGTCCATAAAATTGATGCTTCGGGCAGGCCCGAAGTACTTGTCCTTTCAGCTTAATCCGCGGCCGTTCATCCGCGGGCAAGCCCGCGATACTGTATTCAACCGCATTAAAATCGTCGATCATCTTTATTATATTTGCGGACCTGCCGCAAGGCGAAATCAAAGCATAGCCTTTAAAGATATGCGATTGTTCTAGCTGGCGACGCGCTTACCCTTGACTTTGCAGGAAACTTTCCCTATAGCATTTCTATGTCAACATATATTTGAAGCCGAAATCCAACATCTAAATTGCCGTTTTTGTTAACACTGAATGATATACTTTCTTGAACTCGCCGGAAGACCCATTAAGCTCTTTGTTGAAGAATCCGGTAAAATTGTGCTGCTTTTCCTTTCCGCCCTGGCCTGGCTGGTTCGCCCCCCCCTGCGCCTGCGCCTGATTGCCAAGCAGATGGAGTTTGTCGGCGTTCAATCGCTTTCAGTCGTGATGATTACCGCCGCCTTTGCCGGCATGGTCCTTGCGCTTCAAACCTATTACGGTTTCAGAATGTTCGGTGGAGAGAGCCTCGTGGGCGCTACGGTGGCCCTGTCTCTGACGCGCGAACTCGGGCCTGTCTTTACAGCCCTGATGGTGACGGGCAGGGCCGGATCGGCCATGGCTGCAGAACTGGGAACCATGAAAGTGACAGAACAGGTGGACGCGCTCTACACCATGTCCGTCAATCCCGTTCAGTACCTGATCGTGCCAAGAATACTGGCAGCGGTCTTAATGGTTCCGATATTAACCATTCTTGCCGATTTTATCGGCGTTGTGGGAGGATATTTTGTAGGCGTCCATCTGCTGGGAATCAATTCCGGAATTTTTATGGCAAGAATCGTCGAATTCGTGGAGATGGACGACATAACGAACGGACTTATCAAATCGGCGTTCTTTGGGCTGATCCTTTCTCTGATCGGCACTTTCAAGGGGTTTTATACCACCGGCGGTGCGGAGGGAGTCGGAAAAGCCACCACCGAAGCGGTTGTTTACGCTTCGGTTTCCATTTTAATCAGCGATTACATTCTCACCGCATTGATGTTCTGATGATCCGACTCGAACAGGTTTCAAAAGCATTCAAAGGACAAATTGTCCTCGATCATCTGGACCTTGAAATCGAAAAAGGTAAAATTACCGTTATCATAGGCCAGAGCGGCGGCGGCAAAAGCGTTCTCTTAAAACATATGATCGGTCTGATCAGACCGGATTCGGGACATATCTATGTAAACGGCATCGACATCGTTTCTCTTGACGACAAAAAACTCAATGATATTCGAAAAAAGTTCGGCATGCTGTTTCAGGCTGCGGCGCTGTTTGATTCGATGAACGTCGGCGAAAATGTCGCGTTTCCCCTGATTGAGCACACCAGGCTGCCGCGCAAGGAAATCATGAAAATTGCTGAAGAAAAGCTTCTTCGCGTCGGCCTGAAAAACGTATCGCACAAAATGCCGTCCGAACTTTCCGGCGGAATGCGTAAACGGGTGGGGCTGGCGCGTGCCATCGCTCTGGATCCTGAAATCATTCTCTTTGATGAACCGACAACAGGTCTCGATCCGGTGATGTGCGACGCAATTGACCGACTGATCGTTGAAACTCAGAAGCAAACGGAGGCGACCTGCGTCATTATCAGCCATGACATCCCCTCCACGTTCAAGATCGCGAACAAAATAGCCATGCTCTACCAGGGAAAAATTATTGAAATGGGAACCCCGGATGAAGTAAGGTCTTCAACAAACCCGGTGGTTCAACATTTTATTGAGGGAAAATCCACATAGAAAGCCGGTGCTCGTCATCCGGTGAAAGTCAAAAAACGCAGCGAAGTTTAATTATGGAAAAATTCAGCAATGAGGCAAAGGTCGGCGTCCTTGTCGTTATAAGCATCATTCTTTTGGGATACATGGCGATGCGGGTTGGCAAATTCAGCTTCACCAAAGAAGCCGGTTACAACCTTGTTGTCTTTTTCGATTCCGTTGCCGGTCTTGCGCTGGATGTGCCGGTGGAAATCGCAGGCGTGGAAGTCGGACGTGTCCGAAATATTGCATTGGAAGCAAACCGTGCCATGGTGACCCTGATGATGCGCCCCGACATCCAGTTGACAAAGGATGCCAAAGCGATCATCAGAACCAAGGGAATTCTGGGCGACAAATATGTCGAGCTGATTCCGGGTTCCGATGCTGCGCCATTGATCGAACCCGGCGGACGCATTACACAAACCGTTCCGACCACCGACATTGACAGCCTGCTGAATGTTCTGGGTTCCGTGGCTCAAGACATCAAAAGTCTGAGCCAATCGCTCTCCAACGTGCTCGGTGGTGAAGAAGGGGAGCGATCTATGAGACAGATCGTCGACAACGTCCAGGAAATGGCGCAAACCCTCAACGACATCGTTCAGAAAAACAACGAGGATATATCCACAATCGTCGGCAATTTCACCACATTTTCCGAACGGCTTAAAGAAATTGGGAACGCAAACACGGACGATATTCGAAGCATTGTCGACAATGTTCGAAAGGCCTCGGAACATCTCGAAACCCTGATCACCGGTCTTCACGAAATTACGGTCAAAGTCAATGAGGGCAAGGGCAGCATCGGACAGCTGATCAACGACGATCAAACTGTTAAAAATCTGAATGAAGCGCTTGCGTCTCTTAAGGGCGTCACGGAAAAAATAAACAAAGGCGAAGGCTCCATCGGCAAACTCGTCAACGATGATCAAACGGTCGACAATCTGAACGACGCCCTGACCGGAATCAACGACTACATCAAAAAACAGGATACCTATCGAACCTTTCTCGACTACCGCGGAGAATATCTGTTCGGAAGCGAGGAAGTCAAATCCTATCTGTCTTTGCGAATTCAACCCCGAGAGGACAAATATTATCTTCTGCAGGTCGTGGATGACCCTCGCGGAAAAAAATCCACAACCGAGTACACCCGCACCCTTGACGGCGTGACCTCTCATGAGCAGATCGTTGAAATCGAAAAGGATGAACTCAAGTTTTCCGCGCAAATCTCCAAACGTTACTATGATATTGCATTTCGCGGCGGTCTTTTTGAATCCACCGGCGGAGTGGGCATTGATTACTATATGTACAACGACCGATTGACCTTTTCTCTCGAAGCGTTTGATTTTGATGCCGACACGAATCCTCATTTAAAATTTAAGGCCGACTACACACCGTTTCAGCATATTTACCTGACAGCCGGATTCGACGATTTCATCAGTGAAGAAGGCGATGAATCCTTTTTCATCGGCGCAGGCATAAGCTTTTCCGATGAAGATATAAAAACCCTTTTGTTCAACGTCCCCATTCCTAAATAATTGGGGCGTTTGATCTTTTGAAGAAGTCGATTATGTAAACACCGGGAGCTTATGTCCGCTTCGAACACAACCCAGAAGCTTGCTGAAGAGAAAATAAAACCATTTAGACTCGTCAAGTATTTTACCTTCACCAGTATGGCATTGATTTTTTTGGGCACGCTTTTACTATCCATGATCAACACCTATGGCGCCAGGACTCTGCTTTTACAGAAACGCGAAGCTTACGCACTGGCGCTGGTGGAAAATCTGAACCACCAGATTTTCCTTCAATTTGCCATTCCGGTTGCCTTAAAATACGGTAAAATTCAACTGAGACAGCCAGAACAATCTGAACGGATGGACAAGGTCATTCGCAGCACGCTGCACAGTTTTCAGGTGGATCTGGTAACGATTTACGACACAAACAACACGGTTTCCTATAGTTTCGATCCGGATCTGGTCGGCCAGAAAGACCTTGGGGGCTCCGGATATCAGCAGGCGCTGGATGGCCGGTCCAACTTCAAGCTGTTTCAGCGGGGAAGCTGGTGGAAGATTCTGATTGGATTCCCCAAGGAAAGCAAGCTGATTGCCCTTGCCCCGCTTCGTGCTGAAAAGCCGCTGTCCATTCTTTCCGGACCCATTCTTGGCATCGTCGAAATCGTTCAGGATATTTCCGAGGATTTTGAAACCATATTTTTCTTTCAAATTCGCGTCATCATCACCTGTGCAGCGGTAATGGGAATCGTCTTCATCGCGCTGGTTTTTGTCGTCAAAAGGGGAGAGGGCATCATTGAAAGGCGGGCGCAGGAAAGGCTGCGCCTGAAGGAAGATCTGAACCGCGCTCTTCATCTGTCTTCCATCGGGGAGATGATGGCAGGAATCTCGCATGAAATACGCAATCCGCTCGGCATCATCAAAAGTTCCGCCGAATTGTTGAAAAAGAAAATGGCCCTGCTGGACCCGTCAAACCCCATACCTGATGTCATCGTGGAAGAAGCCCGTCGCCTGGACAATATTATTACCGATTTTTTAAATTATGCCAGACCGAGAACACCGCATTTTGTTCCCTGCGATATCCGGGACATAATCGACAAAAATATTACCTTTCTGCTGACTGACAGCAGGCTGGACAATTTTACGCTTCGCAAAGAAGCACCTGAAAATTTGCCGGAAGTCAGCGCCGACCCCGATATGCTTTATCAGGCTTTTTTGAATATACTGATCAATGCGGTTCAGGCGATGCCCGATGGTGGAGAAATACGAATCGCTCTGAACAGCGCTTCGGACCGGGTTACGATTTTTTTTGACGACCAGGGCCATGGCGTTTCCGAAGATATCGCCGAAAAAATTTGGGATCCCTTTGTTACCACCAAGGAGACAGGAACAGGGCTGGGTCTGAGCATCGTAAAAAAAATCATTGAATCGCATTGCGGAAAAATCCGCATCGAAAACCTTCCGGACGGCGGTGCCAGGGTCGCCATTGAATTGCCCATCAAACAGGAAAGTTCTGATCATGGACACCATTCTGATCGTTGATGACGAAAAAAATTACACTCTGATTCTCAGTGCCGTGTTGCAGGACGAGGGGTTTGAAACCCTTACGGCCAACAGCGGGCAGGAGGCTCTTGAGACGCTGGCCGAATTCGACGTGAATCTTGTGATTACAGATATGAAGATGCCGGTCATGGACGGTATTGAATTACTGCGGCATATCAAGGAAAAATACCCGACGGTTCCGGTGATCATGATGACCGCTTACGGCACTGTGGAAAAGGCGGTCGAAGCTATGCAGCTCGGCGCTTTCAATTATATTACCAAGCCTTTTGACAACGCAAGGCTGGTCATTTACGTTAATAAAGCCTTGGAAATGCACCACATGGCCCAGGAAAACACCCGGCTTCGAAGCGAGGTGGAGGCCCGGTTTCGTTTTGACAACATCATCGGAAAAAGCAAGGCCATGCAGGATGTGTTTCAAATCATCCGTAAAGTGGCGCCCAGCGCAGCGACCGTTCTCATCGAGGGCGCCAACGGCACCGGCAAGGAACTGGTGGCCCAATCCATACATTACAACAGCCCCAGAAGAGACAAGCCCTTTATCGCGGCCAACTGTGCGGCATTTGCGGAAACACTGCTGGAAAGCGAACTTTTCGGCCACGAAAAAGGGGCCTTTACCGGGGCGACAGCCCTCAAAAAAGGGCGCTTCGAACTCGCCGATCAGGGAACGCTTTTTCTTGACGAAATCGGCGAACTCTCCGCCAGCCTGCAGGTCAAGCTGTTGCGCGTGCTTCAGGAAAGAAGTTTTGAAAGGGTCGGCGGCACAAAGTCGATTTCCGTGGACATCCGCATTATCGCCGCAACCAATAAGATCCTCAAAGAAGAAGTGGCCAAGGGTAATTTCCGGGAAGATCTTTTTTACCGTTTAAACGTGATTCATATCGTATTGCCCAGTCTCAGGGAACGTCCGGAAGATATCCGTCCTCTGATGGATCACTTCATCAATAAATACGCCCATGAGCGCAGAACCTCGGTTCCAGTGACCGGCGTCAGCGAGGAGGTTGAGCGGCTGTTTTTTGATTACCAGTGGCCCGGCAATGTCCGTGAACTGGAAAACGTGATCGAGCGGGCCATGATCATGTGTCCGGGAAATACGATTCAGGTTTCGGATCTTCCGAAAGAGTTTAAAGACAATGTTTACAACTCACTGCACATAACGGGCATACCGGCCGACGCCAATCTCTATGACACCCTGGCCATGGTTGAAAAAAAGATGATCGAAAGGGCCTTGAAAATTTCAGACAACGTTCAGGCTCATGCCGCGGCGCTTTTGGGAATCGGGAAAAGCGGGCTGAACCAGAAACTCAAAAAATATAAACTGGATAAATAACCACACATCCCCAAAAGTCGACGTACGCCTTTTCGAGGCCTGGCCTATCCTGAAATTTTTTCTCTGGCCGCTTCAAAATATATGGAATCCGGATCATCCGAAACCAATTGCTGATACGCGCTTCGGCTTTTTTCCATGTCCCCCGCCAGTTCATAAAGCCGTCCAAGGCCAAACAGGGCTTCGGATTTCATCAGGGCGCCGCCTTCGGAGACGATTCTTTCAAAATGCGCTGCCGCGTTTTTATAATCTTTTTTCGCCTCGAAGCTATAGGCTAGTCCGCTCAAAATCATGCTTTTATAAGGCTCCTGTCCGAAATCATTCAGAGCGCTTTGATACAATTTAAGCGCCTGATCGAACTGACCGGAATCATAACAGATGTCTGCATAAATCATCCGGGATATTCGGCTCGTTTCTCTGTCCGAATATTGATCCAATACCCGTTCAAAATCCTTTTTCACCGCTTGGTATGCGGCAGGGGGCCCTTCTTCGCGGGAAAGAACCTGGTACCTTGAAAATACCTCGTACATTGCGGCGAGCGCCCGGGCCTCGGCTTTACTCGAAAAATAAGAATTTGCCGCCCACAGCGATGCCGCGGCGATCACGGCGCATATAACGCCGATAATATGCTTTTTATACCGAAAGATGACCTGCAGCATGATGTTTGAAAACGTCATAATTTTATCTGGTTGGTCGACAAAATCTTTTAGCCCCATATTCTTCCTTTCCATCCTTTTTTCATGGATAGATCAAATAAAATCAGCCCGCGCAGGCTGAATCCTACCAAACCAAAGACCGATGAATCCAGCCTTTATCGCCGTCGGCATGTTCCACTCGCAACCAGTCCCCTTTCCGCTCCGAAACCTTGAACGGCACTCCTTTTTCAACGGAAAAAACCACATCAAAGTTTGTACCGGGACCTGACCGGATGTTGCACTTGTCTTGTACGGTGATCACCGCGTCGATTTTCCCGACAATATCCTGATGGATCCAGCCCTGGTCCCCCTCAAAGTCTCGAAAACGACGCCACTCTCCTTTTTTTTCAATTATTTCAATTGGATGGTTCTGTTCGACATTCCACAGAACCTCGTATCCCTGTCCAGGACCCGATCGAACATTTCCGATCTGCGCTTTTACCGCCAATCGCTGCGCCATGGCGGGTTGGGCACACAGTAAAACAGCTATGGCAATCAACAAACGTTTCATCCCTGCACCTGCCATCGTTGAATGTCCGATCAAATGCCTTCCTCTCCGGTTGCCTCCTGCGCCTGTGAGCGATCCTTCCGTGAAACAGGCGTTGGGTCTTCCTTTTAAAAGCATCAGGCGCCCGACTGGAAGCCCCGGGCAGCTATTCCCGGCGGCATCCTGAATCCTCGCATTTAATTCAAGATGTTTCCGCGCACCTATCCCAAACCCAAAAGCAACCCGCCCTGATAGACAAAAAAAGCGGCCAGCCACGCAATTCCGGTACTGTAGGCAATACTGAACGCCGTCCACTTGAACGAATTGGTCTCTTTTCGAATGGTGGTTACCGTAGCCAGGCACGGCAGATAAAGCAATACAAAAACCATCATGGAAAGCGCGGACAGAGCCGTCATCCCAGAATTTTTTAACGCATGCTGCAAGGCCTCGGCAGACCTGCTTTCCACCGCATATAAAATCCCCAGGGTGCTGACAACAATTTCCTTGGCCACAAAACCGGTCATCAGCGCGATGCTTCCCCGCCAATCAATCCCGATCGGAGCAAAAACCGGTTCAATTCCTTTGCCGATCCGCCCCATATAGGATTTTTCGGCTATTTCAGCCTTTTTAGCGGCCAGCAGAACGCTCAGTTCAGCCTCCAGGTTCGCGGCAAGCTCCTTTTGCAGCTGAGGATCCGCCACTGCAATCTCGCGCTCGAAATAATCCGAAATACTGTGAATTTGCCCATCATAATCCCTTGAATATTCGATGTTCCGGGGGAAGGCCGAAAGAGACCAAACCACGATGGAACCGACCAGAATCACCCCCCCCATCTTTTTCAGAAACATCTTGCCGCGGTCCCACATGTGAATCATCAGGCTCTTGAGCATGGGAATCCGATAGGGAGGAAGCTCCATCACAAAGGGAGCATCCTGGCCCCTCAAAAGGGTGGATCGAAACAGCCGGCCGGAAACAACAGCCATAACGATTCCCAGCAGATAAATGGAAAAAATCACGGTTCCGGCCTTGGCGGCAAAAAATGTCCCTGCCAGTACGATATAAATCGGCAGGCGGGCCGAACACGACATGAAGGGTGTGATCAAAATGGTCAGTATCCGGTCCTTTTCGCTTTCCAGGGTACGAGAGGCCATAATAGCCGGCACGCTGCATCCGAATCCCATCAGCATGGGAATAAAGGACTTTCCGTGCAGACCGATCAGGTGCATGACCCTGTCCATGAGAAAAGCGGCCCTGGCCATGTATCCCGTATCCTCGAAAAGCGCGATGCAGAAGAAGAGCAACAGGATGTTGGGTAAAAATACGACCACGCTTCCCACACCGGCGATAATTCCGTCGAGTAAGAGTTCCTTGAAAATACTGTCGGAAAGGGCTGCATTCAAAGACGCAGACAGCAGCCCCACGCCGCTTTCGATCCATGCCTTGGGATAGTCTCCAGCCGTAAAGGTCAGCTGGAACATGGCCCAGATAAACAGGATGAAAATCGGAAAGCCGAAAAACCGATTGGTCAGCACCAGATCGATATTTCGGGATATATCCACGCGCTGCTGCGTGGTAGTGGTCAGAACCTCCTTGACGATACCGGCAATAAAACCAAAGCGTTCGTCGGTCAGCAGGATTTCGGGCTCATCGTTGAACTGGTCCGTCAATTGTTTTCTCAGCCTCTCGGCCGTATCCAGAATCCGCCCGCCGCCATTTTCCAGCTTTTCCAGAACCCGCTCCCGTATCACCTCGTCGTTTTCCAGAAGCTTGATCGCCGTCCATCGGGCATGATACGGGAATGCAGCGGTGGTGTGCTCCTGGATTTCGGCCTGAAGCTTCCCGATGGCATCCTCGATATCGGCGCTGTATCGGACTCTGCGGTTCACAACTATCGGGGTTTCTGATTCCGCAAGTTCCACGGCGGTCTTCAGCAGATTTTCCATGCCTTCTTTCTTGTTGCCGACCGTAAATACCACCGGAACATCGAGAAGTTCGGAAAGTTTCTGTGCGTCAATCTTGATTCCCCGTCTGCGCGCCAGATCGGCCATGTTCAAAACAAACACAACCTTGCAGTTGATTTCCCTCAGCTGAACGGCAAGATAAAGACTGCGCTCAAGGTTGGAAGCATCGATGATATCCACGACCACATCGGGAGATTCATTGAGCACGAAATCCCGGGCCACGATCTCTTCGATAGAATACGGGGTCAGGCTGTAGGTTCCCGGTAAATCCACGATCATCAACTCGTGGCCGAACCCACGGATAGTCCCCTCTTTTTTTTCAACGGTGACCCCAGGCCAGTTGCCCACCTTCTGCCGGGTTCCCGTGAGGTTGTTGAATACGGTCGTCTTACCAGAATTAGGATTTCCAGCCAGTGCGATGGTGATGAAATTTTCAGTTACAGCGCTCATGGGTAAACCCGAAAAGGCTTTTTGATGTCTTTTGACGCCGATTTGTTTAAATATATTGGATGATCCGGCCTGTTTTCGACGCCAATTTATGGATTTATTCGATCAACTCGACAGCGATATGATGGGCTTCCTCAACACGAAGGGAGATATGATATCCTTTGACAATCAACTCCACGGGGTCTTTGAGCGGAGCGTATTTTTCCACATAAATTTCCGTTCCCTTCTGAAGACCCATTTCCAGAAGCCTTCTTCTCAGAGCCCCGGTAGAACCCACATGAACGATTCTTGCCCTGCTGCCTTCCCTCATTCCACTTAAAGTCAATTCCATGTTTTTCCACGTTCTGAATTATTGGACCGCTTCTACCTGTATTTTCTCAGCAAGCCCTCTTCCAAGCGCAAACCGCGTTCGGTCTGCGGCGATAACCACCTGGCCCTTGCTCGAATTGGTAATCACCTCGATTTCATCCCCCACCCGCAATCCCATCGCGCTCAGTCGGACGCGCGTCGTTGTACCTCCGGTAAATTCCCTGATAATCAGGCGCTGGCCCTGTTTGGACATCACCAGAGGAATGGACACCGTTTGTTTGGGAAAACACTGGGAACAAAGTCCGTACAACTCCATCTTGTGCTGAAGAATATGAAAACCGTGCCGCCCGGAAATGCGGACCTGAAGCGCCTCCATGTCGGAATCCTCAAACTCGAGAATCCGGCCGCACTTGATGCAAATCATATGATCGTGATGCTGTCCAAGATGTCTGTGTTCATATCGAACCAGGCCATTATTGAAGCGGTTCTGCTGCGCAAATCCGAAATAGCACATTAGATCAAGGGTTTGCTTGACGAAACTTTCTTCAAAATCAACCCCCTTGTCCTTAAGAACCTCAATGAACTCTTCAAGGGTAACATGGTTTTCTATTTGCAGAAAAACATCGAGGATTCTGTAGCAATCTTCAAAATTATCCAGCTTTTCCTGCAGGAAAAGCTGCTTGAACTGTTCTTTTTCCTGTTGGTGAATCTGCTTCATGAAGGTATCCTGTTGTTTAAAACTTTTATGAAATAATGCGAAACCATGAAATTGTCAACCAATCAGGTCAAAACAAGTTGAATACGGTATATTGAAACAAGCTTTGGATCCTCGCCGGCCGAATCCGAATAAAAAATCCCGGCCTGCAATGCGCCGGGATTTTTTATTCGGATTAAAAAAGAATATAAAGATCAGATATCCAGCATGCTCACCTCAAGGGCGTTGTTCTGAATAAACTCTCTGCGCGGTTCAACCTCATCTCCCATTAAAACCGTAAATATCTCATCAGCCAGAACCGCGTCTTCCACCCGGACCCGCAACATGTTGCGTTTCTCCGGATTCATGGTGGTTTCCCATAGTTGATCCGGATTCATTTCGCCAAGACCCTTGTACCTTTGAATGGAAATTCCTTTTTTGACGTCTTCCATCAGAAAATCCAGAAGTTGTCTTTTTTTCTGAATGATCACCGCATCGCTTTGCTTTTCGGTACTGGTAACGCAAAACGGCGGAATATCCAGCTCTGCTATTTTTTTCCCCAACGCATAAAGCCTCTGGTAGCTGGCGGAATAAATAAAGGTTCTTCCGATTCGTATGGGCTTGATATCCTTGTTGGAGGTGTTTTTCACCGTGATTTCAAAAACATCTTTTTCTTCGTCCCATACGGGATCCTGAGCGTCGTAGCCGGCCTGAACGAGAATGGCTTTAAGGTTCTGCATTTTACCGGAATCCGACAGATAGGCGCGATCCTCCACATTCTCCAGAATCAGGATCTCGAGTAACTCGGGATCAATGCCCTGAAGTTCCATCTTGGAAACAATATCAAAATAGTCGGATAAATTGCCCAAAAAAATATGCAGGGTATGATCGGACAAAATTTTGTTAAAGGACTGAATTTTCACCTGGCGCTGGGAGCTGATTTTTTGAAGCTGATAGTCTCGGTATTCCTGTTCGTTTTTGAGATATTGCGCGCTTTTTGCCTTGCCGACCCTGAAAAGCGGCGGCTGGGCAATGAACAAATACCCGTTTTCGATCAATTCCGGCATCTGCCGGTAGAAAAAAGTCAGCAACAAGGTTCGGATATGCGATCCATCCACATCCGCATCGGTCATAATGATGATCTTGTGATACCGGATCTTCGTGACGTCGTATTCGTCCTTACCGACCCCGGTTCCCAGTGCGGTGATGATGTTTTTGATCTCCTCGCTTCTCAATATCTTGTCGAAACGCGCTTTTTCGACGTTTAAAATTTTACCCCTGAGCGGAAGAATGGCCTGAAATTTCCTGTCCCGCCCCTGCTTGGCCGAACCGCCGGCAGAATCCCCTTCCACAAGGAAAAGCTCCCGGTCTTTCGGATCGGAAAGCTGGCATTCGGCCAGTTTTCCCGGAAGACTGGCATCCCCTAAAGCCCCTTTGCTTCGCGCCAGATCCTTGGCCCTTCTGGCGGCATCGCGGGCCCTGGCTGCATCCACGGATTTTTCCACAATTTTTTTAGCAACCGAAGGATTTTCTTCGAAATACACATTGAGCTTGTCGGCAACCAGCGATTCCACCAGTCCCTTGACTTCACTGTTTCCCAGTTTGGTCTTGGTCTGCCCCTCGAACTGGGGAGCTCTGATCCTGATGCTGATGACCGCGGTCAGTCCCTCTCTGACATCGTCTCCGGTAATCTTGGCCTTAAGACCCTTGGGAATATTTCCGGAAGCGGCATATTGATTGATCGCCCGTGTAAGTGCCGTCTTGAATCCGATCAGGTGAAAACCGCCTTCTACCGTGTTGATGTTGTTTGCAAAAGAAAAAATCTTATCCTGATAGGAATCATTGTACTGCAGGGATACCTGAATCTGAACATCGTTCTTTTCACCTTCGATGAATATCGGCGGGTGCAGGGCAATTGAACGCCGGTTCAGGTATTCGACAAAGGATACGATGCCCCCCTCATAGCAATAAGTGTTTTTTTCATCCGAGCGTTCATCCTGAATGGAAATGGAGAGGCCCTTGTTTAAAAAAGCCATTTCTCGAATACGACGGTCCAGGGTTTCAAAGACAAAGCTGTCCGTATTCATGATCTCGGTGTCCGGAGCAAAATGGACCTTGGTGCCCCGTCTGTCCGTGTTTCCGATCACCTGAAGCTCACTGGTCTTAACTCCCTTGGCGTAGGTCTGATGATAGATCTTTCCATCGCTGTAAATTTCCACTTCAAGAAATCTGGAAAGCGCATTGACCACCGATACGCCTACTCCATGAAGTCCTCCAGAAACCTTGTAGGAATCATTATCGAATTTTCCGCCGGCATGAAGCTTGGTCATGACAACTTCCACCGCCGGAACCCCTTCGGTTTTATGAATACCGACAGGAATGCCGCGACCATTGTCCACCACACTGACACTGTTATCCTTGTGAATAACGATCTCGATGGTGTCGCAGACTCCGGCCATGGCTTCATCGATGCTGTTGTCCACAACCTCGTAGACCAGATGATGAAGCCCTTCGAGGTCCACATTTCCGATATACATGGAGGGTCGTTTTCGAACAGCCTGAAGCCCCTCAAGTACCTTTATGCTGTCTTCCGTATATTTCGTCGCATCATTCATCATATTCGCATCGGCATAATGGCGCTTAGGTAGTTTGGATTATCCTTGTCTTCGATATAACAGGGTCTTTCCTGGCTGATCACAGTCACTCGAACATCCTCTCCATCGATCACATTCAGCGTGTCTAAGAAAAATCTCGGATTAAACGCCATTTTCATCGGTTCTCCGTTATAGTTGATCGCAATCTCTTCCCTGGATTCTCCGATTTCGGGATTGGTGATATGAATCGCCAATTTTTCATTTTCAATGACGAAAATAACCCACTTATAATCATCGGAAGATAGAATGGACATTCTTTTGAGCATCATGATAAATCGCTGCCGGTTCAGGTCGATGGTTTTTCCCCCCTCCTTGGAAATGATCTCGGAGTATTTCGGAAAAATGCCCTCCAGAAGACGAATGATGATAATCTCGGATTCTTTTTTGACAATGAAATGATTTTCTTTCACGCCAACCTGAACCGTGCCTTTTTCTTCTAGGAACTTATTGACCTCGGCCAATCCCTTTTTGGGAACAATCAATCCGGGACCCTCCGGAACAGGAGCCGACGGGTCAAAAATATGATCCACCTTTGAAAGACGGCTGCCGTCCGTTGAAACCATTCTGAGTATTTTTTCCTTATCGGTCAGGATTCTTTCCAGATAAACGCCGTTCGTATGCGCCCGTTTTTCATCGGAAACACCGATAGCCAGAGACTTCTCAATCATGCTTTTAAAGACTCCGGAATCAATGGAAAAATAATCGGCGTCTTCAATCTTCGGAATAAGGGGGAATTCCTCACAACTCATTCCCAGCAGATGATAGTCAACATTTTCATTTCCGATTTGAATCCAGCCATTCTCGATTTTGTTCACATAAACGGTTTCCTCTGGAAAATCCCGAATGATTTCATATAACTTTTTGGAATTCAACAAAACCGTTCCCGGCGTCTCAACCGCTGCAGGATAGATTCCCTCAAATCCGGTTTCCAGATCCGTTGCCGTGATGGCGACTGAGGCGTCCGACGCCTTTATCAGTACATTGCTGGTAGCGGCCAGGGTGCTCTTTCTGCCGGTTAACCCCTGGATCTTGGAAAGAATATCCACGATATCTCTTTTTTGTATTGTAAACTTCATACGTCAATCTCTTTATAAATTTAAACCTCTGGTTATTTTCGCTCGCTGGAGCGGATCCATTTCTGAATTTCTGGAACGATGTTCATGCTCCATGCTTCTGAAATTCTCAAATTGATGAATCGGTTAAAAGTTTTGTCTAAAAACGAGAACAGCTTTTCATAAAGATACCCCTTTTCCAGGATGGCGCCTTCAATATCCTCCTTTTTTTCGATCGGGGCTGTATCCGGCGTTTTAAGATTGGAAATTCCAAGACTTTCTCCTTTTAAACAAAAACGCCAGATCTGTTCTTCGGATTTGTAAGATAGATTTATTTCGGTAACAACGGCTCCTTTTTGAAGCGCCATATACGCTTCTTCAAGTCCGGCATCATCTCCTTTGATGGTGATGGTTTCAACTGTATGCGTCAGATGGTTCTGCAGAACCAGGCGGTTTCCGATTTCAACCAGTGCATCGGGACTCTCCGAATCGCTCAAAATATCTTTATCATTTTCTATAACATACCATAACCACGTAAGAAACTCATATCCAATAAACTTATAACGATTGTAGGACACCGAAACATCAAGCATTTATCTACTCCGCAAACCGGGTCGGCGTCAGCCGGGAAAGTTTGTCGCGTTGAACGGCTTCAAGGCCGCAAAGCAGGTCCGCCATGGTGAAGGGGAAGTAACGGATTAAACTCAGGTTGAATGATTTAAAAAACAGGGTTTCAAATGCTTCGCAGGCGGTCTTCTGGTGGGTGAACAACCAAACTGATTCCTGTTCGTGGCTCCAGATCACGTCATAAACATTCGGCGTTGCCGGAATGCGCAAGGTAAGCGTTCGGATTACCTGATCCTTGATTTCTTTTTTTTCATTTCGGCTCAGAAAGGCCTTTAAATTTTTAGCAAGCCTTTTGGCGCTCTCTATTGCGAAGTTTTTTTGAACCACCTTGGCTGGAATGCTTTTTTTATCCATCCGCATGGAGAAAATCAGGTAAGGTCCTACTATCAAAGAGGATGATTCGAATTTCGGCTGAAAAGGATCGTCAAAGTCTGTCCACCCGACCACCGTGTTTGCATCTTCGCCGTCAATATCTTGAATGACGTTTTTTTTTAAACCGGAGGTGATCGTTTCAATGACCGGATTCTGAATCCGTCCGTTGACTTTGTAGCGGGTCACAGAAACACTGGATGAAAGAAGTCCCATTACCGAAAAGATTCCAATTCGCAAAATATTGTATATAATAAGAAAAAAGTTAAATATATATAGTCTCTTTGATCGTGGATTACAAGAAAATTTTCCTTTAATCTCTTTCGAAGGGCTGATATTAAAAGTTTTAATTAATTTTAATAATCTTAAAGAAAAAAATCATACTAATAAATGATGTCAATAATTCTGACAAGCCAGCAAGACACTGAATTTTTAAAATAAAACAAGAAAAAAAATGTTTATAATCCTGTTTCTAAACTGTCTAAAGACGTTGATATCCGTCAGGGATTATTTGGTCTTGTCGATAATTCGCTGCTTATGAACAAGTTTTCAACTCAATTTTGACGACGCATCACTATGGAATTCATTGCAGATCTACACGTGCATTCGTGCCATTCCCGGGCAACCGCCAAAGATCTTAATCTGGAAAACCTTTATGTTGCCGCTCAGATCAAGGGAATTACCGTTGTCGGCACCGGAGATTTTACCCACCCCGCCTGGTTTTCCGAAATAGAGAAAAAACTTGAGCCAGCCGAAGAAGGCTTGTTCAAGCTGAAAGAAGAAATCGTCCGCATATGTGATCCGCGGGTTCCGGAGGGGCGGCGAAGACCGGTAAGATTTTTGTTATCTACCGAAATATCAAATATTTATAAAAAAAATGACCGGGTAAGAAAAAATCACAATCTCGTTTTTATGCCGGATCTGGAATCGGCGCGAAGCTTCTCTCAGAAGCTTTCCAGAATCGGCAACATCGTGTCCGACGGCAGGCCTATTCTGGGGTTGGACGCCAGAGATCTTCTTGAAATCGTTATTGAGACCAGTGATCAGGGATTTCTGATTCCGGCCCATATCTGGACGCCCTGGTTTTCACTGTTGGGATCCAAATCCGGATTTGATTCGGTAAAGGACTGTTTCGGGGATCTGATTTCCTGTATTTTTGCGGTTGAAACCGGGCTTTCGTCGGATCCGGCCATGAACTGGCGTGTGTCGGAACTGGATGGGCTCACGCTGGTTTCGAATTCCGACGCTCATTCTCCTTCCAAGCTGGGTCGGGAAGCCAATCTCTTTGATACCGGGCTTTCTTATTCAGATATTTTCGAGTCCTTAAAAACCGGCAAAAATTTTTGCGGGACCCTGGAATTTTATCCGGAAGAGGGCAAATATCATCTGGACGGACACAGAAACTGCGATGTTCGGCTTTGGCCCAAAAAAACAGCGGAGCTTGATGGAATCTGTCCGGTATGCCGGAAACCGTTGACCCTCGGTGTGCTGCACCGCGTGGAGGAACTGGCGGACCACGAGGATGGCCGTAAGCCTGAAAGGCACCATCCCTTTTATTCACTGGCGCCGCTTTGTGATATCTTGTCCGAAATATTCAAAGTGGGTTCCGGATCCAAAAAGGTGCAGAACGCCTACCAGAAGATTATTTCAGACACAGGATCGGAATTGGATGTTTTGCTCAAAATCCCCATCGACCAACTGAACAGAAGCTCCATCCCCCTTCTAGGAGAAGCGGTCAGAAGAATGCGGGAAAAAGAACTGTCGATTCTGCCCGGCTATGATGGATTTTATGGAAAAATATGTATTTTTGAACCCGGTGAACGCGAAAAAATTTTAGGCCAGCGCACCTTGTTCTCAATGGCTGGTTTGCCAGTTCGAAAAGATGCAAATGTTTCACGTGAAATCAAAAAACCCGCATCGAAGGCTTGTGATCCGAAAGAAGAAATTACTATCCTGACTCAGCGGTTAAAATCCGAAGATCTTAATGAAGACCAAAGAGCGGCCGTCATGTGCACCGACGGGCCCATGATTATCATTGCGGGACCTGGTACGGGAAAAACCCATACTCTGACCCGCAAGATCGCATATATGATTCAGGAAAAGGATGTTCCCGCAAAAAACATACTGGCCGTGACCTTTACCAACCAGGCCGCCGGAGAAATGAAAGACAGACTCCGAAGATTGCTTCCGGATGCCTCGATGCTTCCTTTGACCGGCACGTTTCATTCGATTGCCTATCGGATGATTCAGGATACCTGTCCCGATTTTGTTCTGGTTGAGGAGGTGGATCGTAAGATCCTGGTTCGGGAGGCGATGGCGCGGTTTGAAAATCAGGGAGTTGCGAAGAGTCTCGAATCCGCGGACCGGATGCTTGAAGCCCTGGTTCTGGCCAAACAGAGCCTGCTGGGGCCGGAAGACGCGCTGTCAGATCTTTTTCCGGAAAATGAATGTTCGATGATTTCCGAGGTGTATCGGCAGTATGAACATCTTTTATGCCTGAATCGTCTCATGGATTATGAAGATCTGGTGTTTAAGGCGGTCAGGCGTTTTGAAAACGAGCCGGACTTTTTAAAGAACTGTCAGAAAAGGTTTTCCTGTGTATTTGTGGACGAATATCAAGATGTTAACTATGCGCAATACCGGTTTATTCAAGCGCTTTGTCCGGAAACTGCCAATATCAGCGTGATAGGCGATCCGGATCAGGCCATTTACGGGTTCAGAGGTTCGGATGTACGTTATTTCGAGCGGTTTGCCGAGGATTATCCCTCGGCGCGCGTCGTTCGCCTGGGGCGGAATTATCGGTCCACTCAGATTATTCTGGATGCCTCCCGGCAGGTGGTTCGGGCGGACGGAAAGGATGCGAACCTTCGTCTTTACTCGGGAATAAAGGGGTATCCGGCGATCGGCATTCTGGAATCACCCTCGGAAAAAGCCGAGGCGGCGCTGATAGCGGGACTGATCGAAAAAACGGTGGGAGGCGCAGGTTATGATGCCGTGGATTTCGGAAGAATCGACGGCAATGAAACCGGCTCGCATATGGGATTTTCAGATTTTGCCGTATTGTACCGAACCGGGCGGCAAAGCCGGATTCTGGAGGAGTTTTTTAATCAGCGCGGAATTCCCTGTCAGGTGGTCAGCCGGGAAAAACTGTTTGACGACAGACAGGTTCGAAATCTGATTTCTTTTTTAAAAATTCTTGAGGGATGTGCGGCATATACGGATTTCGACCGACTGATTTCAGAAAAGCTGGTTTCCGTGGGATCCGGAATATCCGGTTTGTTTAAACGCTGGGCCTATTGCCGCCACCTGAAATTTAACGAGGCCCTGACAAAAGCAAAACGGTTTCCGATTCCGGATATGACCCGGAAGGATCAGATGCAACTCTGTGAATGGTTTGAAGCCTTGGAGCGGATGCAAAACGATATGTCCGGAAAGGTTCTGGAGGAAAAGCTGAATTTTCTGGTCCAGCATCTTCAATGGAACCGAATGGATCCGAACGGATTTCCGGAAATATTCAAAAGGCTGTTGGAAATATCGCGCTCCCATGCACTGGATGTGCCTGGGTTTCTGGTCCACATGGGTCTTCACAAGGATTCGGACACCTTTGACCAGCGGGCACAGAAGGTGACCCTGATGACTATGCATTCGGCAAAAGGGCTTGAATTTCCCGTTGTTTTTGTGGCCGGATGCGAATCCGGCCTGATTCCCTTTGACCGATCAGATGTCGAAGAAGAGCGCCGTTTGTTTTATGTGTCCATGACGCGGGCCCGCGAGCGGCTTTATCTTTCCTGTGCCGGCAGGCGCCGGGTGAATGGGGTGGTGGTTTCCAGAGAGCCGTCCCCCTTTCTGTGCCGGATAGAGACGCATTTAAAACAGACAGCGTCTTTCTCGGGACGCAAAAAGGCAGATGCCGGTCCCATGCAGCTCAATCTGTTTTGAAGATCGAACAATGAAAAAATAACTGCACGATGCCAAAAGAAAGGAACGGCAATATGGCTGAAACACTGATGGGGTCTCACAGTCTTTCCAATGGCCTTGTTCTTGAAATTTTTGATGGATCGCGTAAAATTGCAGTGGATCGCTGGCAGATTTTGATTAAAACGCGAATTCGAATTCCGATTTCCGATGGTTTGCTCGGAGAAGATACCGAAAAGATTAAAAAAGCTTTGGGTGCATCCGTTGTTTTTGAAAAAAAAGAGGTTCGAAATTTTATTGATGAAAATCAAAAGGATGATATTGTTAACTCAATATGCGAGGTTATCAAAGCATACGGTCTTTCTTATTATGCCCACCCCCAATTCGGGTCGCGGTATGTTTTGAAAGCTTACCGGGAGTACGAAAGGGCCGCCATTCGAAATTCCAGAGTATCCTATGAATAGAGCCATATTAAGAACCGGAAGTTTTGTCTGGATCGTTTTCTTTTCACTGATGGCGCTGTATGGAACCGCGCGGGCCGATATATATAAATATATCGACAGTCAGGGGGTGCTTCACTTTACCAATGCGCCTACCAATGGACGTCAATGGCGCGTGTATTTAAGAGAAAATACGGCCAGGGTCTCCGGCCGTGAAAAGCGGGTCATCAGTCTGTATGACGATCTGATCAACGAGGCGGCCGTAACGCATGGTGTGAAATTTTCCCTTTTAAAGGCCCTGATCAAGGTGGAATCGGATTTCAATCCCGATGCGTTATCACCCAAGGGCGCGATGGGCTTGACCCAGATCATGCCGGAAACGGCCAAAATCCTTCGGATTCAGGATCCTTTTGATCCATCGGAAAACATCATGGGGGGTGCGCGCTACCTCAAGCAGATGATCGAGCGTTTCGGCGGAGAGCTTCACCTGGCTCTGGCTGCTTACAATGCCGGACCCAAGGCGGTAGAGCGTTATCAGCGGATTCCCCCCATTCCGGAAACCGAAAATTATGTCGAAAGGGTGATGCGTTACTATGATGCCTATCGACAATGACCCGGTCAGGCAAAAACTCTTTCACCCTCGATGATGCTTCCGCTGGAAATCACCACCTGAGACTTTGTCCGGTTTCGAATTGCCACCTCGCCTTTGAGAATCACATCTTTTTCAAAGGCCACATCGCCCTCGACCGTCAGGCGTCTGCAGTCGATCAGGGAAGGAACCCCGTTTGGAAACCGCTTTTCATATTCGTCGATTTTCCTGTATACTTCCGGGTCCAGGTGAATCGTTATCATATCGAGCGTTCTTTTCGGGCTGATCGTCAGTCTTCCGTTGCCGCAAAATTCAAAACAATCCGATTGTACAGCCAGAAGCTCGCTGCAGGTTTTGACCGGGAAAAAACGGGAACGTGGAACCCGAACGGCCGCTGCGCCTTCGAAGAGCGAAATGGCCGATCCCATGGCAGTTTCAATCTGATAAACTTTCGGGCTGGTTTCGTCTCTGGGATCCAGGTTTTTGGGATTGACGATTATGGGAAGATGAATGGATTGTCTGTGCGTCACCAGATCCTTGAGATAGCCCAGATGAATCCAGAGATTGTTGGTGTTGAAAAAGCAATGGGTGTCGATGTCCTCAAAAAAACGTCGGTCCTCTTGAGGGCACTGGGCGGCTTCGCGCAGGATCAGGCGTCCGGACTTCATACGGGCCAGGTGCCCGCCTTTTTTATCGGAAGCCGTTCGTCGGGTCACTTCCATCATAAAGGGGAAATCCTTTTCGGAAAAATACCCCAAAAGCCCCGGATCCAAGCTGGCGCCCAGATTGTCGGAATTGCAGATAAACGCATACGAGATCCCCGACGCCAGAAGCTTGTCCAGAATGCCCGATGTGATCAGCGCCATGTATACATCGCCGTGCCCGGGAGGGTTCCATTCCAGACCTGGATTTTGGGGCCAGGATGCGGGTTCAAGGGTCTGTTGAAGTATTTTGGGGAACTGGTGCTGCAGAAACAGCCAGGGGCAGAGCTCGGGTTTGATTGTCGAAAGCGCTGACACCGTGTCATCATGGGTGTTGAAGCTGTTCATCAATGCCAGCCGGACGCCATTGTCAGCCGCCTGTTTCAGGATGATATCGAGAAAGGTTTTGCCTTCCCGGACATGAATCAGGGATTTAGCCTTGGTCAACCCCATGCTGGTGCCCAACCCCCCGTTTAAAACGATCATGACGGCTTTGGTGAGAGCTCGTCTTCCGGCCGCCTCAAATCCGGTCAGATGTTCGGCATTCGCGAATTCATCGGCTTGGGCCGCAACAATTTTGTTTTCTGCGATCAGTCCGTCCTCACCGCTCAAAAGGGTTTGATAATAATTGGAAAAAGTTTCAATAACGATCGGTTGCAGGCCCGCAGATTTCATCTTCTCAACAAAAAGCGGCAAATGACCGGTTTCCGGGTGCACCATGAGGATCCTCCTGTTTATTAGGTGTGTGACAAATTTGAAAATACTGAAATTCAGGTAGAAATGCAAACGGTTCGAAATACCGGCAACGATTCCCGGTGAAAATTTTCAGTGGTTGAGGCCAAAGCGTCCGGGCAAACCCGAAAAATATTTTTCATGAACAGATTCCCACAAAAAACATATCCCCTTGTTTTTATTTATAATATTTTACCCGATCCTTCCGTAAAGAACCAGGGCTGCCCCATCGAGCACAACTAGGGTCACGGTCGGCAACATCTTTCGATGATTTTTCTAGTTCTGAACCTGCTTGCATTTTTTGTTCATCAGATCCTGGAACTCTGCGACCTGCCGTACCAGCGGTGCCTGGAAAAGTTTTCTTCCCGACGAAAGTACCGGAACCAGTTGCGACATACCTTTCGAATACTGCTATTCAAAGATTTTTACCACCTGCTTGATTTCATTTTTAACCCAGACTGCATGACTTCTGTCGCTCTGTTATGGACGCTATTACATAAAATAAGAGCAAAACCGCTCGCCCGTTCTCTCCAAACCCAGCAGAACAATGCGCCGGCGGTCCCCAAAACCGGTTCATTAATCATAACCGGTCTTTTTGCTGAGAATTGCTGTACACTGTGAACCGAACTTGACTTGGCGATTTGGTTTTTCTATAGTTAAAAAGCTATTATTTGATTTTTGCTTTTGATCTGATTTTTTTTCTGAAATAGTTCCAGGGCGCTGATTGCAATTGCATGAGCAAACCCGGGTTCAGGGTCTGCAATCGCAATAGACTTGTTTGTTTTCATCCTACAATCTGCAGGAGGACATCATGGATCAACCAAAACTGGCCAAGATGCTGAATCAGGATCTCGCCGACGAACACGCCGCCATCATCCGCTATCTGGTGCACAGCTATCTGGAAGGAGAAGACACGCCGATCGGCGCCGGCCTGCTTTCCCGGGCAAGAGAAGAGATGTGGCACATGCACTGGCTGGGAATGATTCTGGGCCGCATGGGCGTGGAACCGGAACTGATCCCGGCGCCTTATTCTTACGACCCGACCAGCCGGGCCACGATCTTTAAATCCTATATCGCCTATGAGCAGAACCTGATTCCTCTTTATCGCCAGCAGGCTGAGGCCGTCGATGATCCCCATATCAAGCGGGTGCTTCAGCGCGAGGGCTGGGAATCGGCCATGCATGCGGGCAAATTTCAAAAGGTTCTGGACAAACTGACTCCGGAGCAGGCCGCCGGTCTTCCAGGCGGAGACAACGAGCTTCCCGATCAGTTCATGGATAAACTGCAAAAACTTGTCGCCGGCAAATACACCCAGATGCTTCAGAGTCTGAGAAACGCCTGGATGTTTCAGCAGGATGGACTTCTGGGCTGGAAGATCATGGATTTTTCCATGACCAAGATGAAACAGCTGGCCCATCTTGCGGAAACCGTAGCGGAAAACGGCATCGTTCCGCCGCTGCTGCCAGGCGCCATTGATCGGAGCACGGCGGTAGGGAAGGCACTTCAGCTCGCCCTCGAAAATCTCAAAGCTTCTCGCGAAATCCATCTGGTTTTTTCCAGGGAAGTCGATCTGGAAACACACGCAGGCCTTGCTAAAAATGTAAACCTGATCATCCGGCAGGAAGAGTTTGAATCCCAGGAGATCGAAGACTGGATCAAATCCGGCTCGTCGGAATAAACTGCCGTATGAATGAGTCCGCCCCCGTATTGCCGGAAATTGTTTCCCGAATTCAGGTCCGTATTCCTCTGAACGTGCTTCTGAGCCGGCCGGTGAATGGATTTATTCAGGCCGGCCTGAATCCTGAGATCGGCCTCAATGCTCTGGATCTGATCTTGAATTCCTCTGACCGGATCGGAGAGGCTGCGCAGCAATTTCGTAAAGCCGGGCGTCGAATCACCCTGCATGCCCCCTTTGCGGATCTTGCGGCAGGATCTTCCGATCCGGCGATCCGCACCGTAACGCGCCATCGTTTTGCCCAGATGTTGCGGCTTCTGCCGGTGCTGAACCCCGAAACGGTGGTGTGCCATACGGGCTACGACTGGCGGCACCACGGGTATTTTCGCCTTCAATGGCTAGAAAAAAGCCTCGAAACATGGATCTGGCTGGCGACTCAGGTTCGAGACCTCGGCAGCCGCCTGATGCTGGAAAACGTTTACGAACAAAACCCGGAAGAGCTGCGGGCGCTTCTGGAACCGCTGTCGCCCTGCGGCGTCGGATTCTGTCTGGATACGGGGCATCAGGCAGCCTTCAGCAATGCAACGATGGATCAATGGCTGGACGCCCTTTTGCCCTATCTCGGACAGGTTCATATTCACGACAACCGGGGCCGTAAGGATGAACATCTGGCGCCGGGATGCGGGCATATCGATTTTAAGCGTCTTTTTGACCGGCTGGCGCTTCTGAATCGCCGGCCGACCGTAACGCTTGAAATCAACAGTGAATCGGATCTACCCGCGAGTTTGGAATATCTTGGCGGAATATGGCCCTGGTTCTGAAGCAAATGCTTTCCCGAATCGCTTTTACTAGTTTGATTGGCGCTTGAATTCAAAGGGCGATTTCACACGTTTACGGACCTTCTTGCAGCCCCTGAGGCCTGTGAGAAAAGCCGGGGGATTTCTGCATGCTCAAAACCGCTCCCTCACTTCATGGATCTTTGCTGTCAAAGGAATCCCTGAAATCTTTTGCGATCAATATCGGGCTGATTTCCGCGGGAAGCCTGATCTATGTGTGGGGACTCAAGGCCCTGATCATGCCCCAGCATTTTCTCACCGGAGGCATCAGCGGCATCGCTGTCCTGCTCGTGTATATTTTTCAAAAGCCGGATCTGGGCGTTGCTTATTTTCTGCTGAACATTCCACTGGTCCTGCTGGGCTGGTTTTTTATCAGCCGCCGTTTTATCCTGTATTCGATTTACGGAATGGTTTTGTTTTCCGTTATCGCGATGCTCATTCATCCACCGCATCTTTCCATAACAGATCCGATTCTCGGGGCGCTTCTTGCCGGAGTAATCTGCGGCGCAGGCAGCGGCCTGATTCTGAGATCCGTCGGCTCTGGAGGCGGACTGGATATTCTGGCCATTTTCCTGAACAAAAAATACGGTTTCCGGCTGGGTATATTTTCAATTATCGCCAATAGCGGCATTCTTTCGGCCGGCGCTTTTTTTCTGGATCTGGAAAAGGCCCTGTATTCCATCGTTTTGGTTTATACTGCCGGTCATGTGATGGATGCGGTTCTGACCGGATTCAACCGCAAAAAGTCCCTGATGGTGATCTCGGATCAGGCCCAGATCATTGCCGACGCGATTCTTGGACGCAAAGGCGGAAGGGTCACTTTTTTAAACGGGGAAGGCGCTTTTTCCCGAAAGCAGAAAAAGGTTATTTTCACCATCATCGCACTGACCGAGTTGCCGAAAATCAAGGAATTGATCCTGCAAAAAGACCCGGAAGCCTTTATTGTGGTCAACAATACGCTGGAAGTGCTGGGAAAAGATCTGGGCAGAATGCGGATATACTAAATGGAATGCGGTTTGCCCAATTGCTCAGGCCGAATCCAAAGCGCACCGGACCTCATCGAAAAAGCGGCTCTGCTGGTGGTACTCGCCCTTCCGATAGTGGGCCCAGCTCAGGTAAAGGTACTTTTCCGCTCTTGTCAGGGCCACATACATCAAGCGCCGTTCCTCCTGAAGCCCCTTGACGGAATCCATGCTGCGCCAGTGCGGGAAAAGCGTTTCCTCGCATCCGGCGATAAATACTGCCTGAAATTCAAGCCCCTTGCTCGCGTGAACCGTCGACAGCTTCACGCCGAATCCCGGTTCCTCGTCGTCATCGGTGCGATCCTCCTTGAGCAGGGCCGCCTCTTCCAGGTAATCGACCAGGTTGTCGTTCTGGGAGGCCGAATAAATAAGCTGATCGATGTTTTCCTTTCGGGCGATAAATCCCATGGAATCTCCCTTGCAGTACTGGCGCAGGTACTCCAGATAGCCGGTCTGATCCAGGACCCGGCAGACAGCCGCATCCGGCTTCATGGAACGGATCTCTTCCAGAAGCTGCATCAGGTCGAACAACGCCTGGTAAAGCTTCTGGGTAAAAATCCTTTCGTGCAGGGCACGGCCCACCGCTTCCTGAAGGCTTACATCTTCAGCGCGCATCCGGGAGATTTTTTCAAGGGCGCCCGGACCGATTCCCCGCCTGGGCGTGTTGACAATTCTCTCAAAGGAGGCGTCATCTTTGGGAAAAACAGCCGCCGCGATATAGGCGTTGAGGTCCAGAATTTCCTTTCGTTCAAAAAAACCTTTTCCGCCGAGCATCTCATATGGGATCTTCATGGAGCGAAAGGCCTTTTCAAAGGCCAGCGAACAAAATTTGGTCCGGTATAAAACCGCGATCTGGTCCGAATGGATTCCAAGATCCTGCAAGGACCGGATCTTGGCGCCGGTCCAGCGGGCTTCCTCCTCCTCGGTGAAAAACTCGTGCAGTTCAACAATGCCGCCGCATTTTCGGGAAAAGCAGCTCTTGTCCATCCGGTCGGGATTGTTCTGAATCAGGTCGTTGGCCACCCGGACGATCTCGTCGAAAGACCGGTAGTTCTGCTCCAACCGAAAGATTCTGGCATCCGGATATTGGTCCGAGAAGGCCAGAAAATGGTCTACATTGCTGCCTCGGAACGCATAGATCGCCTGCCAGTCGTCTCCCACGCAGAAAAGGTTGCCGTCTTTGACCAGAAGACGTGTCATGGACTCCTGAATATCGTTGGTGTCCTGATATTCATCGACCAGAATGAACTGAAAGAACTGCCGGTAATGCTCCCGAAGGTCCTCGTGATCCCGAAGCAGATTCCGCGTCAGCAGAAGAATGTTGTCGAAATCCACGGCATTTTTCAATTTCAGAAGTGTTTCGTACCGATTGAAAATATCAATCAGGCGAATGCCCCCCACCCGCGGACGCCGGTCAAAATAGGATAGGGGGTGTCCTGTGTTTTTGGCGTTGGAGATTTCGGCGGCCACCTCCCCGAGATATTTTTTGTCCGAGTTGAGTTCCCCGACCAGAATTTCCTTCAGCAGGCTCTGCTGCTGATAGGAAGCATAAATTTGAATCGGCGGCTTGTAACCGACCCTTTCGCAGTGCTGTTTAAAAATTCGAAAACAGGCCGAGTGATAGGTCCGGACCCACGGGAAGCGTTTCAGTTGAATTCCCGTTGTTTCCACGAGGCGGTTTTTCATCTCTTCGGCCGCCTTGTTGGTGAAGGTGATGGCCAGAATACGGTCCGGCTCATATCCGTTCTGCAGCAGATGCGTGATCTTGGCCGCCAGGGTGCGGGTTTTTCCGGCGCCTGCGCCGGCAACCACCAGAGTGGGCGATCCAATATATTCAACGGCAGCCTGTTGCTGCGGGGAAAGGGGCATATCCTTAGTCATAACGATTTATTGTTCTCAACCCGGTTGAAGGTGATTGATGGATAACGTTCCAGCGTAGGTCTTTATAGGAAACTGCAATAGGAGTGTCAAAGCAAAAAGGGTTTAAACGGAAACAAAGTCCGCCGGATTCATCTGCCCGGCAATTGCCGTACGGGTGAGAACGAAATCATACCGGACCGGATCCTGCGGCACGATCTTTCGAAATCCTTCGGTCACTTCGAGGGCGGTCCGGACACCGGCCTGCCTGCGCGAGGTCATGCCCGCCCCCAGTCCGAAACGGTGCATGTGAGTGTCCAGCGGAATCACCAGCTTGGACGGAAGCACGGCATCCCAGCCTCCGGGGTCCACGGCATCCTTTCTCACCATCCACCTCAAATAGAGATTCAACCGTTTGCAGGCGCTTTTTTTGCCCGGAACCGGAATCAGATGTCCGGGATTCATGTCCGCACAGAATGCCTTGATTTTTGCGGAAAATGCCTGCAATCCATCCCAGACAGTGGCATGCTCCATCCGGAATCCGGCCAGAAAACAGGCCTGCAAGGAGCCATAGGTCATGATCGAGCGCTGAATGCCCGCAATCAATGCGCAGATATGGGTATCGGATGCAAAACGATGCACAAATCCTGCAAAATCGGCCTCAATCGATTTCAGCCCGGTCTTTTCAACATAGCGTCGCGGACTTTTTCCCATGACCTCAAGAACGCGGGATATGCTTTTTCGAATCTGCGCCACGCGGCCATAAGCCAGGGAAGAAGCCACCAGCGCGGCGATTTCCCTGTCGGCCGGATGATCGTATCGGTATAAAAACTCCACCGGATCCGAACAGGCAAATCGTTTGTGATTATATGCCTGGTAAAGTTTCTCGAGTTTGTCGGAATCGATCATGCCGTAAACCTCCTGCGGGTGGGGTACCCCCTGTCATGAAAATGCCTCGTCATTCGGGTGATTTTTGCCATGATTGTCGAAGCGGTGAAAAACCTGGATATGAGATCGGTATATGGCGCCCCAAAAACCGCCCGTTTTATTGAGACGCCATTAAGGAAAGCACATCATTCAAGATAAAACTGATCGATCAACTCATTGAGAATGACGGGGACGAACAGTGCTACATCATCTTATCTTCTTCAAACAGACGTTTCCAGTGGCGTTCAAAGATCAGCAATGAGTGCAACAGGCCCTCGATTCGAAGCTCGATCTCTGTATTGGCAAAACCAAAACGCTTTCCATAAAGTCTGGATTCAAAAGCGCGGATTTCTTTAACCAGTTCGGCATACCCGGGATAAGGATACCGCTGCCGATCCGACAGGTACAGACGAACCTTGCAATCCATGTCGATAATCTTTTTTTTATAATCCTGTAACTTATTGATGATGCCTTGGGGATCGGGAAGCATGTAACACTCTTAAATTTCAGTTTTATTGTTTTAATCAATAGCAACGTAATGCATCATAAGCAAGCCTCATGCGCAAAATTTTTTATAAATCTTTCCCGGGCAGACCGCACCGACCGGATATCGATGTGATTGAACAAGAGCGCCTGATATGTTGCCGGATCAAGGATTGAAGATGCCGCCGCTCATGTAAAGAAAAAACAGCCGGAACAAAAACAAAGATCATCAATCTGGTCAATCCACCAGCGGCCTACGGCTCTGTCTTGGCCGTCCGGGTCTCCGAAACCTCACCCGCCGCGGGTGTCCGTTGCGGACTTCCGGGCCGGAATGTGTCGCGGAAAGCGCTGAGAAGGTTGACGGCCTGGTCGCATATCTTCTGGGAGTTTCCGGAAAGCGCGTAGAACAGGATGCTCAGGCGGGTTTTGGACTGCTCGGTTTGAATGCGCTTAATCTGGTTCCGGTCGAATTTATCGATCATCGCTTTCAGGGATTCGTTCTGGGCCAGAATGTCTTCAATGGCTTCATGGTCCAGGGTGTTGCGTTTGACAAGCAGCACCTGCGAAGCGTTTTCCAGCAGTTTGTCAACGCACGCCTGGATCTGCTTCAATTCTTCGATCTGGACTTCCAGAAGTCCCCTGTGCTGGTTGGAGTGGTGCAGGTAGGAGCGAAGCAGGATGTCGCGAAGACTTTCCGTGATTTCCTGAAGCGCGCCGATGGTCTGGGAATACTTGTGCGCATGGTCCATGTCCTTTTTGTGCAGCAGGCGAAGGGTCTTGAAGATGTTGGCCACAATGATGTTGGACCATTCCTGAAGCTTTTTGGTTTTCTTTCGGCAGACTTTGAGCTGTTTGAGATTTTCGGAGAACAGGGCTTCGCAGCAGGCGTTGTATTTATCCCGGACCACGTTGAGAAAATATCCACTGTGCTCGAAAGAGGTGTTGATGGCTAGGTTTGCATCGGTGACCTTTTTCAGGTTGAACACCTCGATCTGCCGGGCATCGGTTTCCCGCTGTCCATGAAGTTGAAGGTTCCGCCATATGATAAAAGCTACCAGACCCAGCAGGGCGATGACGGCGAATACCTTCAAGTAACTGATGGCAAAGGCGAAAATCAGCGATACGGTAAACGCCATCAGGGCCGTGAAGAACCATCCGCCGATGACCATCAGAACGCCGGTGACTCGGTATACCGCACTTTCCCTGCCCCAGGCCTGGTCTGAAAAGGAGGTCCCCATGGAAACCATGAAGGTAACGTAGGTCGTGGAAAGCGGCAGCTTCATGGAGGTGGCGTAGGCCACCAGGGCACTGGCGACAATGAGATTCACGGAAGCGCGGATCAGGTCGAAGGTTGGAGGCCCGCCGTCGCCGGTCAGCGCGGGCGAATTGTTGACATCCAGGCGGCGGGCGACTTTTCTCCGCAGCTTCTTGGGTATGATTTTCAAAATGAGATCAAAAAGAGTGGTTGACATGCCCACGATGATCTGGGCCAGATGCGAGGACTCGAACCGTTCAACGCCTTCGGACTGTCTGACCAGGCTCAATTCGGTTTTGGTGACGGTTCGCGCCTTTCTGGAAAACCACAGGGTGATGACCATGATGACGCCGGAGATGAGCAGATAGATCGTATTGGACTGGATGGGTCTTTGAAGCGCTTCCATGTTGGCGGTCAGCGGCTGTCCGGTGGCAACTGCGGCCGTGTACCCGTTTAACCCGGCCAGGGGAACGCCGATGAAATTGACCAGATCATTGGCGGCGAAAGACATGGCCAGGGCAAGGGTGCCGATCAGGATGATGGGTTTAAGGACGTTGATCCGGGTAAAGAACATCAGGATCTGAAAGATGCAGGTAAAGACAACGAAATTGACCGCCAGCAGGGTCCAGGTATGGGTATTTATCCAGGCGATCGTTTCCGGAATAATAAAAGAAGCGCCTTTGGCACCTTTGATCAGGATGAAATACGCGATGATTGATAGAGAAATGCCCCCCCAGGCCGCTCCGTAACGCCTGAGGCGTTTCGGGTAATCAAAGGTAAAAAGCAGGCGGGTGAAAAACTGAACGATTGCACCGACGATGAAGGCCAGGACCACGGAAAGCAGGATGCCGGATATGATGACAAGCGCCGTTCCTGTGTTGATATAACGGGCCAGGGTGAGAAAGCTTCCGTCGCCGGTATAAAGCTTGACGCAGGAAAGGGCCACGGAAGCGCCCAGAAGACCGAACACCACGGAAACTGTCGTGGAGGTTGGAAGCCCGAAGGTGTTGAAAAGATCCAGCAGCAGGATGTTGGCAAGCATGACCGATAGAAAGATTGCCATCAGTTCGGGCATGGTGAAAAATATGGGATGAAAGATCCCTTTCTGGGCGACCTCCATCATTCCGCTGGAAAAGGTGACCCCCAGAATGATGCCCAGGCTGGCGACGATCATGATGACGCGTCGGGGAGCGACCCTGGACCCGATGGAGGAATTTAAAAAATTGACCGCATCGTTGCTGACGCCGAAGATCAGGGCCACTACGGCTAAAACCATTAAGACGCCTACGGCAAACGCGTAAATGCCCATTGAAGTTCGTCCTATTTTGATGGGGTTTCTGATTTTTATGGTGCTTTTTATTCTGGATGATGCGGCGGGTCAAGAATTTTATGAAATCATCTTTCCGGCGGTCATCAGCAACGGGTAGCCATCGCCCGTGCCCTTGCGATGCAGCACGGAACCATGCTGTTTGACGAGCCGACCTCGGCCTTGGACCCGGAGATGATTCAGGAAGTGCTGGATGTGATGCGCAATCCGGTCCGGGACGGAATGACCATGGTGCGGTCACCCATGAAATGGGCTTTGCGAGGGGGGCGGCCCATTCCATTGTCTTTATCGCCGATGGACGGATCATCGAAAAGAAAAATTCCGACGATTTTTTTACCCGGTCGGAAAATGAGCGTATCCGGCTCTTCCTGAGCAAGATCCTTTCTCACTGAGTTTCAGCGATTTTTCAGGGCCTTTCGGAAAAAATCGTTGGCCTGCTCCACATACATGTCCCTGGGTAGCAGTTCGCGGCCGATGGTTTTAAGCAATCCGGCGGAGATTTTGCCTTCCTCGATCAGTTGCCGCCCGGCTTTGTGCGCGGCTCTGAAAATGTCCGCAACCGGCAGGCCCATTTCCATCATCGGTTTCAGGGCCGGTCCGTGAGGGCGCAACAGCGCGCCGGCATACTGCATGCCGGCGTTTTTGCATACCGCCTTGATGTGGGCCAGCAGGGGGTTGAAATTGTCCATTTCCCAGAAACCGCAACTGGCCACCAGAACCAGCCGGCCGCTCTTGGCTTCCGGACGACCGGGATGGCGGCAGTGGCCGCGGCGCATTTCGATCAACGGTTCGCTCAAGGGAATCGTCCGGTCCAGAAGGTTTTTCAGAGGACCGGTGAGGCCGTCCACATAAAGCGGGGTGGCCAGCACCCGGATATCCGCCTCGGCGATTTTGGGAAGCAGCCAGGCCATGTCGTCCTGTTGAAAACACTGTCCCGGCGTTTTCAGCCAGCAGTTAAATTCTCCCAGGCAGGGGTTGACGGTCAGCCGGCGGGTATATAAGGCTTCCACGACGGCGCCGGCTTCCCGCATGCCGTCCAGAAAGGGGTTCAGTATCAGGGCGGTGTTGCCCCTGTCCATGTTCGGGCTGCCGTTGATTGCCAGAACTAGAGCTGGTCTGGGAAAACTGGACAGGTGCATAAGTGTAAAAGCTGCTCTATAATGAACGGAAAAAAGGAGCGATTATGAGCAGGAGACCGAGAAGAAATCATGCACCGGCATTCAAGGCGAAAGTGGCGTTGGATGCCCTGAAGGGCGATCAGACGATCGTTGAGTTGTCCCAGCGGTATCAGGTTCATCCGAACCAGATTACAGAGTGGAAGAAGCAGCTTCTGGAGCGCGCGGCAGACGTTTTCAGCAAGGACAGGAAACCCGAACAGGGGCCGAGCGTCAAGGAGCTTCACGCCAAGATCGGGCAGTTGTCGATGGAGAACGATTTTTTATCAGGCGCGCTCGGTCGCATAGGCGATGCGAGCGCCAGGAAATGATCGACAAAGAGGAAAAACTGCCTGTAACGAGGCAATGCAAGCTTCTGGAACTGAACAGATCCGGCGTCTACTATAAACCGGCGCCTCTGAGCGAGCGAGATATTGAACTGATGCGTCAGATCGACGAGATTCATCTGCAATGCCCGTTCTATGGCAGCCGGAAAATTCGCGACGAGCTGTGGTCAAAGGGCTATGACCTGGGTCGAGACAAGGTGCGCCGTCTGATGAGATTAATGGGCGTCGAGGCGCTTTATATCAAGCCGAAGCTTTCATTGGGGCATCCTGGGCATGTGAAGTATCCGTATCGGCTCCGCAATGTTGAGATCGATCGTGCGAATCAGGTGTGGGCCGCTGACATCACGTACATTCCCATGGCAAAGGGGCATTGTTATCTTGTGGCGGTGATGGACTGGACGAGCCGGATGGTTCTCTCCTGGCGTCTGTCGAACACCCTGGACAGTTCGTTCTGTGTGGACGCCCTGGAAGAGGCTGTTGCCGGATACGGCTGCCCTGAAATCTTCAATACGGATCAGGGCAGCCAGTTTACTTCGGAATCGTTTACAGACGTTCTTCATACAAAAAATATAACGATCAGCATGGACGGCAAGGGCCGGTGGATGGACAACGTTTTTATTGAAAGAATCTGGAGAAGCGTCAAATACGAGGATATCTACATGAAAGCATATGGATCAATGACCGAATTGAAGCAAGGACTTTCTGTCTATTTCAAGTTTTACAACGAAAAACGGTGGCATCATAACTTTGACAGAAAGACCCCGGCTATGGTTTACTTCGATTCGCTGCATCAAAAACAGGCTGCGGCATGAACATGAACCCAGGGCAGTTTCACACTTATAAATCCCTGTTTCCTGTCCGAAGAACCCAGACCACCTGTACTTTCATCTGCGACCTCCGTTCTTTTACATTGGTGGGTTTGTATAAATGCTCAGGCCTTTTGCGGCCCTTTGTCGAAGGATGTCCGGGGCATGGCGGCGATATCTCCGCCGTGTCGAATTTAAATCGGGCCGCGCCATTGCTCATGCATCGGATTTTTCCGACAACCGGGAATTCCTTTCAAAGTTTGCCTTAATTTATCGCTCTTTACAAGCGCCGCATAATTTTTTTGGCTCTTTAATAATTGCTTGACTTGGGTTTAAAAGAAGGTATAGATGGCGCAGAATCTTAATGGTTCGTTGTGTTTGCGGGCCGGTTCATTCTGAAGGAAAGACCCATTTGTCACAAGTGGCGGCCGGAAGTAAAGAACCGAGAAAATTTATTGAAAGGAGGGCGTCACAATGGCGAATGGAATCGTAAAATGGTTCAGCGACAAAAAGGGCTTTGGTTTCATTGAACAGGAAGGCGGAACGGATGTTTTCGTTCATCATTCCGGCATCAATGCATCCGGATTCAAGACTCTTCATGAAGGCGACCGGGTTACTTTCGACATCATGCAGGGCAAAAAAGGTCCTGCGGCTGTCAACGTAACAGTTGTCTAGTCTGTTTGAATACCGAAATTTACAAGGGCGTCTCCTTAATCGGGAGATGCCCTTTTTGCGTTCCGGGGTCTGTTGGCGCTTGATTCACCGAAGATGCGCCTGTGTCCTCAGCCGGCGGGTGATACGGGTGATGACCTCTTCTGCGCTGGATTCGACCGGTTTGTTGGTCACGTCGATAACGGTAAACCGGTGGCGTCTAAAAAGGTCGTACGAGAATTCTAATTCTCTGGTGATTTCCATCCGCGAGCAATAAGCGCAGGAGCTTGTGATGCCCAGCCGTGTCTGCCGAATCTTGCGATGGGCTATCAGTTGTTCTTCGCTGATGATCAAGCCGAACACGCGCCGGGGATCCATGGAAGCAACTTCCGCGGACAACGGGGCGTCTCCTATGATCGGGACGTTGGCCACCTTCCATCCCAGGACTGAAAGGTAAATACTCAGCGGGGTTTTCCCCACCCTGGAAACGCCTACAAGGACTATTTCGGATTGATCCAGAGTCCTGGGATTCATGCCGTCGTCGTGAAGCATGGAAAATT
>Ga0265294_10000784_pt1 | contig 43091 bp, 41 predicted proteins | sample MunlanPumphouse3_FD_192504 | JGI IMG/M metagenome (GOLD analysis project Ga0265294, IMG submission 192504) | Groundwater microbial communities from a municipal landfill in Southern Ontario, Canada - Pumphouse #3 | ecosystem: Environmental > Aquatic > Deep subsurface > Groundwater | place... | reverse complement strand
TACTTCAAAAATCAAACATCAGCAAGAAATATTTACTTGCAAATGTTCTTTAAAAATATATTGTTAATAAAATATTGCCTTTTTTAATTTTCTCTTCATTTTAAGTTATTCTTTATAAAAAGGCTTTAAAATTTATTTTTCATAATTAAATATTGACTGTTCAACTTTTCTTATAAATTCATCATTCATAAAAAATGTTGCATAATCAAAATTTTCATCCATCAAGTCATATCTATTTTCAATTTCAAGCATAATAGATTTCCATTTCCTCTTACCAATTTTATTACCATCAATTACTATATTCTTTTTATTAAATATAACTGGAATCTCAATTTGATTTCCCCACTCATCATATACTGCAATAATTTGTTGTTTTCTATTTTTAATAAAATTCTTTTTCATAAGATATTTCTCCTTTTTATTATAATTTTAATTTTATTTCTATTTATTTATATAATTCAGTTTATTTTATTCTTATCATTAGATATAACTATGTTGAATTAGGAGGGATTTGAGTTCGATTTATCATTGGAAATAACATCAAAATTATCTCAAAATAATATTTGTATTGTTAGTGGAGCTGCTATGGGAGTTGACAGCATTGCACATAGTGCAGCTGGTTCAAACAATACTATTGCAGTTGTTGCGAATGGTTTAGATATAAGATATCCAAGTGTAAATAGAAATCAAATTGCGGATATTGAAAAAAATGGTCTTATTATTTCTAGTTTTAAAGAGGGTGAAAAAGCTAGAAACTACACATTTGTTTTAAGAAATGAGATTGTTGTATCTTTAGGTGAGAAATTAATTGTAACAGAGGCTGATTTAAATAGTGGAAGTATCACTTCTGTAGAGTTTGCACTAAAACAAAAAAAAGATATTTATGTATTAGCACATAGAATAAATGATAGTTTAGGAACAAATAATTTATTAAAAAAAGGTTTAGCAAAACCTATTTATGACATTGATGAGTTTATTGAAGATTTTGTTGGTATTGGATTATTAAATAAAAATTTAAATATTATTGATGAAGTTTTAGAGTACTGCAAAACTTCTCCTAGATATGATGATGCTATTTTAAAATATTCAAATAAGATTTTAGAGTATGAGTTGGATGGGAAGATTTATATAAAAGATGGAAAGATTTTTTGTAGTTAATAAAAAAGAGCTAGAAGCTCTTTTTATGCTTTTACGAAATAATCGCCATCAAAGCTCTCTAAAGCATAGTGTCTATTATCTCCAATAGCCTTAACTAAATCTTCAATTGATAAATACTCTAAGCTATCAGCCTCTATATATTTACAAATCTCATCTTTAGTCATTCTTGTAGAGATTAACTCCTCTTTTGTTGGAGTATCTATTCCATAAAAACAAGGAAATTTAATCTCAGGACTTGCCACTCTAAAATGTACCTCTTTAGCACCTGCCTCTTTTAGCATTTTTACTATTCTTTTTGAAGTAGTTCCTCTTACAATTGAATCATCAATTACAAGTAAAGATTTCCCAGCAATAATTGAACTCATAGGGCTTAGTTTCATTTTAACCTTGCTATTTCTCATCTCTTGAGTTGGTTCAATAAAAGTTCTTCCTATATAGTGATTTCTAATAATTCCATATTTAAATGGTATTCCACTTTGTGCTGCATAACCAAGAGCTGCTGGAACTCCACTATCTGGAACTGGAACAACCATATCATATTTTATTTTACTATTAGAATCATTTTTTGCTAGTGCTTTACCCATATTCTCTCTTGTTGTATATACATTTTTACCGTCAATTACAGAATCAGGTCTTGCAAAATATACATATTCAAATGCACATGGTCTAAATTCAGGTTCAAAAAGTTGAATTGATTCTATATCAGACTCTTCGCTAAATATTAACATTTCACCAGGTTTAACATCTCTAATAAATTCAGCATCTAATAAATCAAAAGCACAAGTTTCACTTGCAACTATATATCCACCACTTTTTAATTTTCCTAAAGACAGAGGTCTAATTCCATATCTATCTCTTATTACAAACTGTTTGCTTCTACTTTGAATTATAAAACAGTACGCTCCAATTGTTCTATTTAAAGCTTCAATAATTCTATCTTTTAGATGATCTTTTGTGTTTTTTGCTATTAGATGAATAAGATTTTCAGTGTCCATTCCTGTTTGAAATATTGCACCTTTATCAATTAAATCTTGTCTAACCTCATCTTTATTTATAAGATTTCCATTATGAACAATTGATATTTCACCCAACTTATATTTAGCATAAACAGGCTGTGCATCCAAAACAGAATCGCTTCCAGCTGTTGCATATCTGTTGTGACCAATTGCCATATTTCCTTTTAAATATGCCAAGGCTTCATCATTAAACACTTCAGAAACCAAACCTCTATCTTTTTTTGTATATATTTTTCCATTACAAGATGATGAGATACCTGTTGCCTCTTGACCTCTATGTTGCATTGCAAAAAGAGCCATGGACGCTAATCTTGCGGCATTATCATTTCCACAAATTCCTACTATTGCACACATTTGTTATCCTTTTTATAAACCTAAAGCATCATTTATAGAGTAAAGATTTACATCTTTATTCACAAGCCATTTTGCAACTTTTAATGCACCTTTTGAGAAAGTATTTCTAGCTGTTGCTGTATGGTTTAACTCTAAAAACTCTCCATCATTATAAAAACCAACTGTGTGCCTTCCAACAACATCTCCACCTCTTATAGCCATAACAGCTATCTCATCTTTTGTTCTAGCTCCAATTTGTCCATCACGACCCGAAATCCTAACTTCATCTAAATTTAAATCTCTAGCATTTGCTGCATATTCACCTAAAGTAAGAGCTGTTCCTGATGGTGAATCAATCTTATTTCTATGGTGTTGTTCAACTATTTCTATATCAAAATCTCTTAAAGTTTTCGATGCAAGAGCAACAAGTTTATTTAAAACAGCAACTCCTAAACTCATATTTGTAGCATATAAAATAGGTACTAGCTTACTAGCTTCAAGAAGTAAGTTTTGCTGGTGTTTGTTTAATCCAGTTGTTGCAATTACAAGAGGTTTTCTTTTTTTACCTTCTACAACAGCATTTAATAACTCTTCAGTTGCAATAGGTTGTGAAAAATCTATTATTACATCACTCTCATCAAACAATACATTTATATCATTTGTTACAACTGTATCTTCTGGTAAAATCTTATCAATCTTACTAAAAACATGAACACAAGCTAATTTTGCCTCTTTATCATTTTTTAAATCATCGATTAATAAACTTCCAACTCTTCCTGAACTTCCTAAAATACCTATTTTAACCATATATTTATCCTAAATACTCAATTATATCAACAGCTGCAGTTGCACCATCTGCTGCTGCACAAACAACTTGTTTTGCTGCATCAATTCTAATATCTCCAGCTGCCCAAAGACCTTTTACACTAGTTCTCATTTTTAAATCTACCACAACTTCACCATTTTGGCTCATTTCACATAAAAATGATCCATCAGCTTGTTTTAAAGGTGCATTTAAAACATTTCTTCCAACAAATACAAAAACACCTGGAGTTGGTAAATCTCTAATTTCACCTGTAACATTTGATTTTACTTTTAATCCTAAAACTCCACTCATATCTCCATAAACTTCTTCAACTGAAACATTTGTAACTTCTTCAATATTTTCTGTATTTTTCACATGAGCTATTGTACTTGGAGCGGCTCTATATGTATCACGTCTGTGTACTAAATATACTTTTTTACACATTTTTGATAAGTAATAAGCCTCTTCTAAAGCTGAATCTCCACCACCAATTACTGCAACCTCTTTTCCTTTGTAAAAAAATCCATCACAAGTTGCACAAGTTGAAACTCCTCTTCCAAAAAACTCATCTTCACCCTTAAATCCAGCTCGTCTTGGAACTGAACCTGTTGCAAATAGAACTGCTCTTGCTTCAAACTCTTTTTTATCTGAAGTTGTAATTTTAAAAATATCTCCAACTTTTGTTACATTTGAAACTTCTGCCATTTCATGTTTTAATCCAAATTTTTGACACTGCTCTGGCCAAGTTGCCATTAAATCCATACCACTCATAACAGAGCCTTGTCCTGGATAGTTTTCAATTTCAGATGAACCTGTAATTTGTCCTCCTGGCATTCCCATTTCAAACATAACTACATCTTTTAATCCACCTCTTGTTGCATATAATCCAGCTGTAAGTCCAGCTGGTCCACCACCAATAATTGCTAAATCTAACATGTTAACTCCTTTGTTATTTAAATTAATGGAAAAATTTTATCATTTAATATTTTATATCTATCTTAAATGATTTGAATTAAAAAAAGGAAGATGTAAAACACCTTCCTTTCTCCTTATCAAATATATAATTAAATATTATAATAAAGAGTTAATTTTATCAGTAAATGCTTGTTTTGAAGATGCACCAATTAATTGGTCAACAACTTTTCCATCTTTCATAAATATAATTGTAGGAATAGATCTAACACCGTATTTTACAGCTAAATCTTGCTCCTCATCTGTATTTACTTTACAGATATTTGCTTTTCCATCGAAATCTCCTGCTAATTCATCAATAACTGGAGCAATCATTCTACAAGGTCCACACCAAGGAGCCCAGAAGTCTACCATTGATACACCTTTGCTTGTTACTTCATCAAAATTTGCTGCTGTTAATTCTATATATTTTGCCATTTTTTATCCTTTTTATTAATTTTTAATTTCACTCATAAGTTAAAATTATATTCCTATAACTAAAACATAAGATTATAACTTTAAAAAACTTAAATTTTGTTTTATATTTAAGCTTTTTAATAATTTTTCTATTTTACTAATAGAAGCTAAATCAAAATTTAGATATATTTGCGCTTATTTAAATATATGGAAAAATTAATGGATATAAGAAAAGAGTATTTAGAGTTTTTTAAAAGTAAAGGTCACGAAGTTGTATCTTCAATGCCACTGGTTCCAGATGATCCAACGCTTATGTTTACAAATGCTGGAATGGTACAATTTAAAGATATTTTCACTGGAAGTGTTCCAGCTCCAGAAAATAAAAGAGCAACATCTTGTCAGCTTTGTGTAAGAGCTGGTGGAAAACACAATGACCTTGAAAATGTTGGTTACACAGCACGTCATCATACACTTTTTGAAATGCTTGGAAACTTCTCATTTGGTGATTATTTTAAAGAAGATGCAATTGCTTATGCTTGGGAGTTTGTAACAGTTAATCTAAAGCTTCCAATTGAAAAACTTTGGGTTACGGTTCATGAAAGCGATGATGAAGCTTTTGATATTTGGTCTAAACATATAAATCCAAATAGAATTATGAGATTTGGAGATAAAGATAACTTTTGGTCAATGGGAGATATAGGCGCTTGTGGTCCTTGTAGTGAAATTTTCTATGATCAAGGAGAAGAGCATTTTAACACTCCTGAAGATAAGATGGGTGGAGATGGTGATAGATTTTTGGAAATTTGGAATCTTGTATTTATGCAATATGAAAGAACAAAAGATGGAGAACTTCTTCCACTTCCAAAACCATCTATTGATACAGGAATGGGTTTAGAGAGAGTTATAGCAATTAAAGAGGGTGTATTTAACAACTTTGACTCTTCAAACTTCAAACCTATAATTGAAGCTTTAGAGAAAGTTGCAAATAAAAAAGCAACTAAAGAGAATATTGGATCTTATAGAGTTATTGCAGACCATTTAAGAGCAACTTCATTTATGCTATCACAAGGGATTTTGTTTGGAAATGAAGGAAGACCTTATGTTTTAAGAAGAATTTTAAGACGTGCAGTTAGACATGGATATTTAATAGGTCTTAGAAAACCATTTATGGCTAAACTTGTTGATACATTGGTTGATATCATGGGTGGACACTATGTTGAATTAAAAGAGAATGCAAACTATATAAAAGAGCAACTTACTTTAGAAGAAGAGAGATTTTTTAAAACTATTGATGCTGGAATTACACTATTTAATGATGAATTAGAAAATACAAAAGATATATTTAGTGGAGAAGTTGCATTTAAACTATATGATACTTATGGTTTCCCTCTTGATTTAACACAAGATATGCTAAAAGACAAAGGTCTAAAAGTAGATTTAGATAAATTTGAAGAGCTTATGACAAATCAAAAAGCTATGGCAAAAGCTGCTTGGAAAGGTAGTGGAGATAGTGCAAATGAGGGAGATTTTAAAGCTTTAATTGAAAAGTATGGAGAAAATGAGTTTGTAGGATATACAAATACAACATTTAGCTCAAAAATTAAAGCTTTATTAGATGAGAATTTTAAAGAGGTAAATAGTTTAGAGAATCAAATTGGTTGGGTACTTTTAGATAAAACTCCTTTTTATGCAACAAGCGGTGGACAAAATGGAGATATTGGAGCAATAGAGTTTGAAGGTAAAAACGCAATGGTTTTAGAAACTTCAAAATTCCATAATCTAAATCTATCAAAAGTTGATGTTAAAGATGCAAAACTAGTTCAAAACCAAAATATTGAAGCAGTTGTTATAAATAGACACGAGGTTGCAAAACATCACAGTGCTACTCACTTACTTCAAGCAGCTTTAAAAATGGTTTTAGGAGATAGCGTTTCTCAAGCTGGTTCATTTAATGACTCATCAAAACTTAGATTTGACTTCACATACCCAAAAGCTATGACAAGTGAGCAGATAAATGAAGTTGAAGATTTAGTAAACTCTATGATTGCAAGAGCATTAGAAGGAGAAGTTGAAGAGCTTCCACTTGAACTTGCAAAGAAAAAAGGTGCGATTGCTATGTTTGGTGAAAAATATGGTGAAATTGTGCGAGTTGTAAGCTTTGGTGAGGATGTTTCTATTGAGTTTTGTGGAGGAATTCATGTAAAAAATACATCTGAAATTGGAAGTTTTTACATAGTAAAAGAGCAAGGTGTTAGTGCAGGGATACGAAGAATAGAGGCTGTTGTTGGAGCTAGTGCATTTAGATACACAAAAGAGCAGTTAAATAGACTAAATGAGCTTCAAGCTGAGATTAAATCAAACGATTTAATAGCTGGTGTAAAAAAACTAAAAAATGAGATAAAAGAGCTTAAAAATGAGCTTAAAAACTCACAAAATCAAGCATCTACAACTTTAAAAGAAGAGTTAATTGGTGATGTAAAACTAATAGTTAACATAGTTGAAAATGGTGATTTGAAAAAAATTGTTGACGATAGTAAAAATGCAAATGAGAAATTAGCAATATTACTACTTCAAGTAAAAGATGATAAGGTGACAATAGTTGCAGGAAGTAAAAATACATCTATAAAAGCTGGTGATTGGATAAAAGAGATTGCAACAATCCTTGGTGGAAATGGTGGTGGAAGACCAGATTTTGCAACTGCTGGTGGAAAAGATGTTAGTAAAATTGAAGAGGCTAAAGAGAGAGCTATTTCTTGGGCAAAATCTAAATTATAAAAATAGAGTAAAAGGAGATTTATGATTGAAATTTTTGGGAAATATCCATCTTTAATACTCTTTTTACATCTTATTTCTGTTGCTATTTGGATTGGTGGAATGATAGTAATGAGATTTGCTGTTCACTACTCTATACTAAAAATTGATGAAGCAAAAGTTAGATTGGAAAGAACCTTAGAGAACTTAAAAAAGTTTTTTTATATGGTTATTATTTCAATTGTACTTATATATTTTAGTGCTATTGTTATGCATATCTCTTTTGATTTAAAAGCAAATAGTTTTGCTATAGCTAAAGAGATTATACTTCTAGCTATGACTCTAATTTTTATATTTATTTTTATTAAACGACACAAAGCAGAAAAATATTTTAAAAAAAATGAGTTTGTTTTAACTAAAAAAACTTTAGAACCTATTTCAAAATATCTAATACCTATAAATATCTTTTTAGGTTTAATTGAGATTTATTTAGGAATTGTTTTAAGAGGATTTTAAAAGACTCAAGAAAAATCTTCTTGAGTCTTTTAAGTTTTAGAATGTGTAATTCATTGATACCCACAATCTTCTATCTTCAATGTTAGGCTCATCTGCTACATATTTTGTATCTACACCATCTTGATAAGAGCTCCTTTCATAAAAATCTTTATTAAATAAATTATAAATAGTTGCACTAAAAGTTAAATTTTTAGTAGCTTCATAATTTCCCCCTAAACTAAATAAACTATATGCTTTTTTATCTCCTAATTGATCATAAATATTTTTTTCAGAAGCAGTTAAATTATCGTATGATTTTGTATATCTTTTTCTTTCACCTTTGTATTCACCTTTTAACCATACATTTAATTTGTTGCTTGCTTTCCAATTTAATTTCGCATTAACTGCATGCTCAGGAGTATTAACAAATGCTCCACCTTTATCAGAACCCTCTTTTTTCTCTGTTTTCATATATGTATAATTCGCACTTAAATCTATATAATCATTAAATGGAATTTTTGTTCCAAATTCTAAACCTTTTGTTTCAGCCTCTCCAATATTACTATTTTTAGCATATGATCCATTTGGAATTGTTGGATGCCCACTTATAGTAACATTACCATCTCGTTCAATTTTATCTTCATATAGATTATAAAAAATTGTTGTATTTGCAGAAAAGCCACTATCTGAAGTATAATATATACCTGTTTCATAATTTGTAGATTTTTCAGGTTTTAAATCAGGATTACCTATTGTCAAAGTAGCACCTTGAGCAGTTGCTCCATTTATTCCATCATGTAATTGTTGAACTTGTGGTGCTTTAAATCCTCTTGAAACTCCACCTTTTATTGTCCAATTATCATTTGCAGTATATACTGCATAAGCTCTTGGACTAAAATTTCCACCAAATTTATCATGATAATCATATCTTCCTCCTAAAGTTAAAATCAAAGAATCTGTTATAGATATTTCATCTTCCAAAAACAAAGCCCACATATCCTGCTTAAATTTTTCTTCTACTAAACCATCATTAAATTCTGAATTCCAAAATTGTCCACCAATAGTTATAATATTTTTATCTAAAATATCAGTAACAAATTTTGTATCAAAAACTGTATCTGTATTTTTCAATTCTCTTTTATTTCCACCAATGATACTTGGCATTCCAACATAAGGTGTACCTATAGTACCAGGTATTAATCTACCTAATTTTTCTGTTTGAGTTCTCATAATACTTGATTCTAAAGTACCTATATCAAATCTTGAGTTATGTCCTATAGTAATCTGTTCTCTTTCAAATCTAAGCTCTTTATCATAACCAGAAGATTTAGTTGCTGTGTTAAGAGTTCCTAGTTGAGCTTTATCATTATTATATTTTTGTTTAGATGTAAAAGCATCAATAAAAATGTCATGATATTCTGTAGGTGTATATGTCAATTTACTTCCAAAAGACCAATTTATTCCCTCAACAGGCGAATTTCCTCTCTTGCTTACATCATCTCCATCATCATACTTTATATTTGATGCACTTCTATCGTAATAACTTCCTCTTAGAGCTAATCCTAACTTATCTTTTATCAATGGACCACTTAAATATCCATTTGTTGTATAACTATTTCCAAAATCAGAATTTCCCTGAAATGTTCTATCAACACCTATAGAACCTGTCCACTCATCTGATACTTTTTTTGTAATAATATTTACAACTCCACCCATAGCATCACTTCCATAAAGTGTACTCATAGGTCCACGAATCACTTCTATTCTTTCAATGGCAGATAGTGGTGGTAAAAAATTATTATTAGTTTCTCCAAAGCCATTTGGAGTATTATTACCTGATGAATTTTGTCTTCTTCCATCAATAAGTATCAAAGTATTTTCAGAACCCATACCTCTAATACTAATATTTAAACCACCTGTTTTTCCTACTGAAGTTCTATCAACATCTACACCTTCAATATCTTCAATAGCTTCAGCTAAATTTGAAAATTTTTTATTTTTAAGATCCTCTTGAGTAATAACTGAAATCGATGCTGGTGCATCTGTTATTTTTTGTTCATATCCTGAAGCTGATGTTACAACTTGCACAGAGTCAAGTTTTGTTGTCTCACTTGCATTTAAAGCAACTCCACCAAAAATTAAAGTAGCAACACTTAGAGCTAATTTTATTCGCATATTTATTCCTTTTAATTCTAATTATATTTGAGATAATTATTAATAATCGATATTAATTATTAATAAAAGATAAATGGAATAATATAATTAAAAACTTAAAATAGCTTGAAAATGATAGTAATTATTAAAAATTTATATGATTATTATAAAATAGTTGTAAGAATCTTTATGAAGATACTTTAATTTAAATTTATGTAAGTTTACAATAGTTTTTACAATATAAAGCCCCAAGCCAAATCCACTACTTCTTTTCTCTTCTTGATAGAAAGCATCTGTATAAAATGATAAATCATTTTTCAAAGCACTCCCTTTTGAAATAATTTTTATTGATTTTGAATCTGCTTCAACTATAACTTTTTTATCTGTACTAAATTTAATAGCATTATCAATTAAATTTTTCAAAGCAATTGATATCATATATGTATCGACTTCAAACTCAAAATCTTCTATTTTTTTATCAATTTTATCTTGATTTATCATTAAAAGTTCAATTGATTTTTCAAAAACTGTATTAAAATTTATTCTCTCTTTATATAGCATCGTATTTTTTGAAGTTAATTTTTCAACAGTTGCTAACTCTTTTATAATATCATCCATTCTTCTAAAAGCTTTTTGAAGACTCTCTTTGGTTTTATCATCTTCTAAAGTTTCAGCAATAAACATAGCTTTTGTAATAGGAGTTTTAAGCTCATGCATCATATTTCTCATAAATAGATCTTTTGATTTTGATTGATTATTTATTATATTTATAGCTTCATTAAAATTTTTTGCAATAGTGCCTACCTCATCACGACTCTTATACTCTAACTTTATATCTTTATTTCCATTTGAAAACTCTATAATTTTTCTATTTAACTCTTTTAGAGGTCTTAGTTTTCTATTTATAATCTCATAAAGAAGTAAAAAAATAGCAATTGAGAGTATCAAACCAGCAACTATAAAAGCAACATTGTAATTGTACTGTTTGGAGTCTTTTATCATCACATTGTAACCATACTGTTGCACATATACATAATACATATTATCAAACTTATAGACTCTATAAGTTCCTGAATAGTTCTTATTTATTGTTAACTCTTGAGCATTATTAATAATTTCAAGTTTTCTCTCAACACTATTTATTGGTTTTACATTTAATTTTTTATATAGTTCATCTAACTTTGAAGCAGTTGGGTGATCTTGAAAAAGAATCAAAAAGTTTTCAGCGATTAGCTCATATCTATTTTGTAAATTTAAATCGTGTCTTTGTTTGTCATATCTTATAAATATTGCAAAAGTTATAAAAATTCCAAAAAAAGCAAATGCAAATATTATATTTACAAATGTAGATATAGAGATATTTCTTATCATATTAGTTGATAACCAATACCTCTAACCGATTTAATATATTGTTGAGAATCATCAATTTTTGCTATCTTTGTTCTAATTCTTGAGATAATCACATCTATATTCTTTAAAGATGAATCATCTTCTATATTATCACTTGTATATATAAAATCTTCTCTTGAAACAACACCTTTATTTCTTTGAATAAGTAGTTTTAATATATCATATTCTGCCAATGTTAAAGAAAGAGATACACCTTTAAATAATATTTGCATATCTTTCTCTCTTAACTCAAATGGTGAATTATTTTTATCTTTTTTTATACTAGCTTGTGAATCAACTCTTTTTAAAATGGTTTTGATTCTTGCTTGAAGCTCTCTTGGATTATAAGGTTTTGGCAAATAATCATCAGCACCTCTTTCTAATCCCATAACCTTATCCAAAATATCATCTCTAGCTGAACTTATAATAATTGGAATTTGAGATTTTTCTCTAATTTTTGGAATAAGTTCCAAACCATCAATTTCAGGTAGTGTTAAATCCAAAATTATAAGTTGAAAATCTTTATTTATATCAAGCATAGATAGTCCAATATATGGACTATCTGTATTTGTAACATCTATATCAAACGATTTTAAATAATCTGTGATGATTTGAGCTAACTCTAAATCATCCTCTATCATAAGTACTTTTATTATGTGTTATCCTTTTTATTGAGTTACAAGCATTAAAGTTTGACCATATCTATTTACATAAACTCTTTTATAATCATTTTTATACTTTTTTAAAGCTGTTTGAATATTTTCAAAATTTTTAATTTCAATATCCTCTATTTGAATTATAATATCCCCAGCTAAAAATCCAACTTTCTCTGCTTTTGATTTTGGTTCAACTTCTGTTATTAGCATTCCATTTATATCTGAAGATAATCTATATTTTTTTATCATATCAGCATTAATTGTGCTAACTTTTAATCCATCTAATATTTTTCTATCACTTGAAGATACACCTTCAATTGTTGATCTGTCACCTAATACAACCTCTATTTTCAAATCTTTTCTATCTCTTTCTACTCCAAATACAACTTTCTCATTTGGTTTAAAAGATGCTATTACATTTTGTAAAGTTGTTCTATCTTTTATAACTTTATCATCTATTGAGTATATTAAATCTCCTCTTTTTAGACCATATTGAGCAGCTGGTGTATCTGCTGAAATATCTAAAATAATAGCCCCCTCTTTTCTTTTATAAACTTGCTGAGTATCCTTATCTAAATCAGCAATCATAACCCCAAGATATCCTCTTACTACTTTACCATCAGTTACAAGTTTTGTTACAACATCTCTTACCATATCAACAGGAATAGCAAAACCTATTCCATCATTTCCACCACTTTTTGATAATATCGCTGTATTAATTCCTATTAAAGCACCTCTACTATCAACTAAAGCACCTCCACTATTTCCAGGATTTATAGATGCATCTGTTTGAATATAGTTTTCATATTTATTGATTCCAACTTTGTTTTTATTTAAAGCAGATATTATTCCCATTGTAACAGTTGTTCCAACTCCAAAAGGATCACCTATAGCAAAAGTTACATCACCAACCAATAAAGTGCTTGAATCACCAAGTTTTATTGGAGTTAGGCTCTTTTTTGTATCAATTTTAATAACTGCAATATCACTATCTTTATCTCTTCCTATTAAAGTTGCACTATACTCCACTGGATCATTAGCAATAGTTACAGATATCTCTTCTGCATTTTCAATTACATGATTATTTGTAATAATGTAACCATCTTTTGTAACAATTACACCCGAACCTAAAGATCTTTGTACTCTATTTTGTTTAAATTGATTAGAGAACTCATCACCAAAAAATTTCCTAAAAAATGGGTCATCAAGCATCTGAAATGGAACATTAGAAGCTGCATTTACACTTCTTTTTGTAGATATATTAACTACTGAATTTAAAGAAGAGTTTATACTGCTATTAAAAGATAAAATCTCACTTTGTGAATTTGGTGCTACTCTATTTGGATTTTTATCCATCTCTTCAAACTCTATATTTTTTGATAATAGCAGAGTTGATAAAATCAAAGAAACAACAACTATCTTCTTAATCATTTTAATCCTTATTTGATAAATTATTAGAAAATTATAGTGCTACTATGTAAACTGTTTTCCAATAAATAATTAACATATAGTTAATTATTTTGTTATAAATCTGTTTTTAAAACAGCTCCACTACTTGCATTTGTTACTAAAGCTCTATATTGACCTAACCATGATGAATTGATTGGTTTTTTTAAAGGTATAAATTCAGCTTTTCTTTTCGCAATCTCTTCATCGCTTAATTCAACTTCTAAAATATATTTATCAACATCGATATGAATAATATCTCCATCTTTTAATAATCCAATCATTCCACCCTCAGCAGCTTCTGGGCTAACATGCCCAATAGAAGCACCTCTTGTAGCTCCACTAAATCTTCCATCAGTTATAAGTGCAACCTTATCTCCAAGCCCCATTCCCATAATTAAACTTGTAGGAGCAAGCATCTCTTGCATTCCAGGTCCTCCTTTTGGACCTTCATATCTAATTACAACAACATCACCAGCTTTTACTCTACCTTCAACAATTCCTTTTATAGCTTCAGCTTGCCCATCAAAACAAACAGCTGTTCCTTTTAAAGCTCTAGCTCCTGTAATTCCAGCTGTTTTTATAACAGCACCTTGCTGTGCTAGATTTCCATAAAGAATAGCTAATCCACCAACTTGTGAATAAGGATTGTCTATAGTGTGAATTATATTTGTATCTTTTATATTTGCATCTTTAATTCTTTCTAGTACTGTTTCACCTGTAACTGTAAGGTTATCTAATAAAATATCATCACCTCTTTTTGTCATCTCTTTCATAACAGCATTTACACCACCAGCTTTATTTATATCTTCCATGTGAACAGTGCTTAAAGATGGAGAAATTTTTGCAATATGTGAAACTCTTTTTGAAATAGCATTTATATCTTTTAATTCAAAATCTACTCCTGCCTCTTTTGCAATTGCAAGCATGTGTAAAACAGTGTTTGAACTTCCACCCATTGCCATATCAACAGCAAAGGCATTTCTTACAGCTTTTTCATTTAAAATATTTCTTAATCTAAATTTTTCAATATTTGCTTTATCAAGAGCAATTTCGCAAACTCTTCTTGCTGCTTTTCTATATAACTCTTCTCTCTCTTTTGTAAGTGCTAAGATTGTTCCATTTCCAGGTAGTGCAATTCCCATGGCTTCCATAAGTGTATTCATAGAGTTTGCAGTAAACATTCCAGAACAACTTCCTCCATCTGGACATGCATTACACTCAATATCTTTTAGCTCTTCTTCACTGATTTCTCCAGCTTCAAATTTTCCAACAGCTTCAAAAGCAGTTGCTAAATCTATTGGTGTTCCATCTTTTGTGTAACCTTTTTGCATAGCTCCACCACTTACAAAAACAGTTGGAACATTTACTCTTAAAGCTCCCATAATCATACCTGGAACTATTTTGTCACAATTTGGAATAGCAATCATTGCATCTAGTTTGTGTGCATTCATAACAGTTTCAATAGAGTTTGCAATTAATTCTCTACTTGGAAGAGAAAACAACATTCCATCATGACCCATTGCAATACCATCATCAACACCTATTGTATTAAACTCAAAAGGTACACATCCATTTGCTCTTATCTCATCTTTTATAATCTTTGAAACCTTATCTAAAAAAAAGTGTCCTGGAATAATCTCTATAAAAGAGTTTGCAACTCCAATAAATGGCTTATTAAAATCTTCATCTTTTAACCCTGTTGCTCTTAATAAAGATCTATGTGGAGTTCTATTATGACCCTTTTTTATCTCATCACTTCTCATAACTATCCTTTTGTGAATTATTTTAAAAATTTCATAGATTATACATATATTACTTTTCATATTTTATTAAATAAAAAATATTTTAAAATTTTTTTAAAAACTCTTGACAAATGAAAAAAAAGCTACTATAATTCCAGTCCATTTTAAGAAGTAACTTAAAATAGAGTTCTTAAAATTATGCGAGTGTGGCGGAATAGGTAGACGCGCGGGACTTAAAATCCCGTTCCGGTTTCGGAGTGTGAGTTCGATTCTCACCATTCGCACCATTTTTTAAATGATGGAGAGCTGACAGAGTTGGTCGAATGTACCGGTTTTGAAAACCGGCGAGGTGAAAGCCTCCGAGGGTTCGAATCCCTCGCTCTCCTCCATTTGCTTACATACAAATGAATAAATCCAATTTATAACTTACTGTTGGAGGTATAGCAAAGTTGGTAATGCCTCGGATTGCAAATCCGACATGCGTTGGTTCGAGTCCGACTACCTCCTCCAAATCGAACTTCAATACTACTTTAAATAAATTTTAAGCTTATTAACTACTTTTTTTGATATAATATCACTTTTAAAATTTTGGAGGGGAATATGGCAAACAAAAGCCAAATTGAAGAGTTAAAAGAGATATTGCTACAAAGAAAAGATACTATTTTTACAAATGTAAAAAATAGTAGAGATAGTATAGAACAACTAAAAGATCAAGACTTAAACGACGATTTAGATTATGCTGATTTTGTTAGTGATTCATTTACACAAGGTATGATTGCTAATCATCAACTAGAAGAATTAAAACAGATTGAAACTGCTCTAAAAAAAATAGCAGATGGAAGCTACGGAATTTGTGATATGTGTGGAGTTAATATTCCAATTGGAAGATTAAAAGCAAAACCATTTGCTAGATTTTGTACAGAGTGCAGAACAGTTTTTGAGCAAGAAGAGCAAAAAAGAGCAAAAGCTTGATAAAAAGAGAGTATTTTTTACACGATAAAAAATTAAATTTCAATTTTTTTCAAAATATTGAAGACTTTATAGTTGAAGAAGAGCCTATAGAGTTTTCAGGTTTTGGGAACTTTTTAATACTAAAAATAGTAAAGCAAAATTGCGATACTTGGGAACTTATAGATAAAGTTGCAAAACATCTTAGAGTATTTTCAAATGAGATTGGTTATGCTGGATTAAAAGATAAAAATGCAACAACAACTCAATATATTTCAATACCTAAAAAATATCAAAAAGATATCAAAAATTATAAATCTAAGAAAATAGAGATTTTTGAAATAGGTTTACACAATAAAAAACTAAATATTGGTGATTTAAAAGGGAATCGATTTAAGATAAATCTAAAAGATGTTGAACTTGAAGAGCTTTATACTATAGATAAAGTTTTAAAAGATATTAGCAAGTTTGGTATGCCAAACTATTTTGGATTTCAAAGATTTGGAAAAGAGGTTGAAGAGAATTTAGAAAAAGCAAAACAACTACTTTTTGATGATTATAAAGTAAAAGATAAAAAAGTAGCTAAGATGCTTATAAGTGCTTACCAGAGCACATATTTTAATGCTTGGTTGGTTGAAAGATTAAAACTAAACAAAAGTGAATTTAAACTTTTAAATGGTGATATATTTTATGACATAGAAAGCTCTAAACTTTTTACACCAAAAGCTATAAATGAAAAGATTATAAATGATTTTAAAGATAAAAAAATAACTCCAACAGGACTTCTACCTGGAAATGATGTTTTTAAAGCAAGAGATGAAGCTTTAAAAATAGAGCAAAAATATGATAATAGTGATATTAGAGAAAAAGGTTACAGAAGAGAAGCTATTGTATTTCCAGAAATTTTATCTACAAAATATAATAAGGAGAAAAAAGAGGCTCTTTTAGATTTTATACTTCCAAAAGGCTCTTATGCTACAGTTTTAATTGAAGCTTTAGCCAATAGAAATTTTGGCTAAATACTTAAGGAAGAGTTATATATCTATCTTCATAATATAGTCTATTTTCAATAGCTATAACTCTTTGTTTATTATCAAATTTAAATCTATAAATCTCATTTTTATCTAAATTCTCATCAAGTTTAATCAAATAACCTTGAGATTCAAGAGCATATAAAGATGTTCCAAAAGCTAGAGCAAAAAATTTAGCATACTTAAACTTAACACTTGACAACTCTTCTAGTGAACTATTTAATTTAAAAATTTCACCTTCTATATTTGCTAAATAAATATAGTTATCTTTAAAAATAACATCTCTAATATTATAATCTTTTGTAAATACTTCTCTTGGAGATATAGATACAATTTTATTTGAACTTGCAACTACTAAACTCTCACCACCATCTACAAATCCTAAAGCTATAATGTTATTAAACTCATTATCTGGGTCTATTGCTATGTTTCTTACAATCTCATTTGATACTAAAGATACTATTACCAATCTTCCATTTAAAGTTGGAAAAAGAACCAGACTTCCCATAAAGTAAGGGTTTGTAACTCTTGTATCATTTGCTAAAGACAGAGGAAAATACTCTTTAAATAGTGTTTTATTTGTATTTACATCAACCAATTCAATACTATTATTTGAGTATAAAATTGCTAATTTATCTTCAACTAAACTAGCTGCAACAACTGGATTTGAAGTTGTAATCTCTATTTTGTCAATCAAAATTTTGTCTAAATTGTTTGTTGCTATAATTTTTTGATCATCTGTTAAATTTATAAAATCAAAACCCTCTTTTAGCTTATCTTCGCTAACTCCTAATTTTGTTATAAACTTACCATCTTCTAAAGTTGCACCAATTTTATTCATTGATTTTATATCACTTTTTATAGAGTTTTTTTCAAGATTTAAACCTTTACTTAACTCTTCTGGTTCAAAATATTTTTTACCCGAACAAGCATTAAAAACAAAAATTATAAAAATTGCACTAATTATATATCTCATATTTTACTTCGTTACTAGATTATGTTTTAATAAAATTGCCAGTTCATAAACTTTTGAATCTTGATTTATCTCTTCTAAGATAGCTTTTGCTTTTTCATACTCTTCTTGATTTACTAAAATAATAGCTTCATGTAGTATCGCATAATCTTTAATCAAAAAATCATCATTTTTTCTTAAAGCATCTAACTTATCAAAATTCATCTCTTTTGCAGCAATTTGATACTCTAATAGCTCTTTTAAATATTTTGAAGAGATATTTATTTCACTTAACTCTTTTTTTGCTGTTAAAAAAAGTGCCACTTCATACAAAGATTGATTTTTATTTTTCAAATACTCTAAAGAGCTCTCGTCACCTTGTTCCAAATAGTTATTTAATGCTATATTTGCTTTATATAAATTTGATTCATCAATCTTATTTTTTGTAAAAATTGCAATAGGAGTAATAATTGCTAAGAGTATCAACACATATATAATTTTTTTATATTTTTTGAAAAATCTCTCTAGCTTTACAAAATTCTCTAAAAGTTTCTCTTCATTGTTTAATTCATTTTTTAGATAGTTTACATCATCTTTTATACTCATTTATCTAACCTTTTTTTAAAATAAGCAATATTCTACAAAAATATTGATAAAACCTTACTTTTATTTTTTTTCTTGTATAATTGTAGCCATTAATTTTAAAGGTAATTTATTATGAAAAAACTAATTATAACTTCTATTTTATCACTATTTTTAACAATTTCTTTATTCGCAAAAGAGAAAAATGAGACAGCTACTTCAGACCAAACAAGATTTGAGTCTTTAACAAAATTAACAAAAGTTATTGGAACAGTTGAAAAGTATTATGTTGATGATATAAAACTTCAAGAGATTATTGATAAAGCTTTAAAAGGTTTAATGCAAGAGCTAGATGCTCACTCAAGCTATTTAGACAAAAAAGCTTCAAATGAGATGAGTATTACAACAGCTGGAGAGTTTGGAGGTTTGGGAATTACTGTTGGAATGAGAGATGGTGCATTAACTGTAATTTCACCAATTGATGACACTCCAGCATATAAAGCTGGTGTTAAAGCATCTGATATAATCTTAAAAATTGACGACAAAGCAACTTTAGGAATGACTTTAGATGAAGCTGTAAGCATTATGAGAGGAAAACCAAAAACTGATATATCTATTACAGTTGTTAGAAAGGGTGAATTAAAACCAATTGAGATAAAGATGCAAAGAGATATTATAAAAGTTCAATCTGTATTTGCAAAAACAGTTGAAGATGAAGATCTTTTATACATTAGAATCTCTAGTTTTGATGCTAAAGTAACTGAAGAGCTACAAAAAGCTATTAAAAATAATCCAAACGCAAAAGGTATTATTTTGGATTTAAGAAACAATCCAGGTGGACTTTTAGGTCAAGCAATTGGGGTTGTTGATCTATTTGTAAAATCAGGAACAATTGTTTCTCAAAAAGGGAGAGACAAAGAGTCTGAAGAGAAGTTTGAAGCAACTAAATTTGGCTTTAAATCAGATTTGCCACTTGTAGTTTTAGTAAATGAGGGTTCTGCTTCAGCTTCAGAGATTGTTAGTGGTTCACTACAAGATCATAAAAGAGCTGTAATTATTGGTGAAAAAACTTTTGGTAAAGGCTCTGTTCAAGCAGTACTGCCAATAAATGATGAACAAACTGAAAATATTAAATTAACAATTGCAAAGTACTACCTTCCAAGTGGAAGAACTATTCAAGCTCTTGGTGTAACTCCAGATATAATTGCAAGTGCTGGGAAAGTTACACAAGATGAAGATTCTGCTTTTAGAATAAAAGAGGCTGATTTAAAAAGACATCTTGAAGGTGAGCTAGATAAAGTTGATAAAAAATCAAAAAATGATTCAAAATCATCAAAAAATGATTCAAATAAAATAGTTTCAAAAGAGGAGCTGCTAAATGATAACCAACTAAATACATCATTAGCAATTTTAAAAAGTTTAATAATTATGAAGAAAAATTAGGAAGAAAAATTAGGAAGAAAAATGAATATAGAAAAAATAAAAGAGTTAAAACTTTGGCCAGACAATAAAAAAACAACTACACAAAAAGGTTTTGATGAGCTAGAAAATGCTGGATATAAACTTTTTTATATAGGTAAAAATGCAGACCTTTATAGTTGCCCAGGAGATGAACCTAAAACTCTACTTGTAAGAAGTGATAGAACATCTGTTTTTGATATTCCACTTAATTTTCAAATTGAAGGTAAAGGAATAATTCAAACTCAAATATCAAATTTTGGCGCAGATTTTGCAAAAAAAGCTGCAATAAGAACAGCGATATTAGATGAAAAAATTTCAAATGATATTTCACTTTCACCAAGATGCCAGCTTATGAAACTATGTAAACCTCTTGAAGCTGAAATTGATGGAGAAACGGTTCAATTTGAGCTAATATTTAGAAACTATTTAACAGGTTCGCTATTTCAAGCTCTACAAGAGAATAAAGACCCTTATGGATTAAATCTTCCAAATGATTTAAAAGAGTGGCATAAATTTGAAAATCCTATCTTTACTCCTACTACAAAAGGAATTAAAGATGAGCCTTTAAATTCACAAAAAGTAAAAGATAAGTTTCCTGAAATAATCTCAAACTTAGAGAGAGTTTTTAAAGAGTTTACATCTTTTGCACAAGCTAGAGGAATTGTTGTAGTTGATACAAAATTTGAGATTTTTGTTGATGAGAGTGGAAATTGGGTTTTAGGAGATGAAGTTTTAACACCTGAAAGCTCAAGATTTATAGCATTAGAAGATTTTGAAAAAAATAATTTCATATCTATGGATAAGCAAATTCTAAGAGATTTTGGTAAAAAAGATAATTGGAAAGAAAAAGCTAAATCTTTAAAAGCTGGTGAAAAGTTAGAAGTTGTTGTTCCACAAGAGATTAAAGATAAAATTTTAAATGGATATAGAACAATTTTAGAAAGATTAAGCAAATAAAATATTAGATATAATCCCAAAAAAATATAAGTAAAGGTATAAAATATGAAAGCAATTGTAAATGTAGGTTTAAAAAAAGGTGTATTAGATGATCAAGGAAAAGCAATAAATCATGCTTTAGGAACTTTAGGATTTAAAGATTTAATATCTGATGTTAGAGTTGGAAAACAGATTATTATTAAGTTAAATTCAAACGATAAAGATAAAGCAAAAGAAGAAGTTACAAAAATGTGTGAAAAGCTTTTAGCAAATACTGTAATTGAAGATTACACAATAGAAATAGTTGGTTAATTATGAAAGTAGCAGTTCTACAATTTCCAGGAACAAACTGTGAATTTGATGCAAAATATGCATTTGATAAACTTGGTTGTGAAGTTGAAGTTATTTGGCACAAAGATACAAAGCTTCCAGAAAATACAGATTTAGTAGTTGTTCCAGGAGGTTTTTCTTATGGTGACTATTTAAGAAGTGGTGCAATTGCTAGATTTGCAAATATCATGGAAGATGTTAAAAAATTTGCTTCAAATGGTGGAAAAGTATTAGGAATTTGTAATGGTTTTCAAATTCTTTTAGAAGCTGGTTTACTTCCAGGTGCAATGAAAAGAAATGACACTTTACACTTTATATCAAAATATCATCACTTAAAAGTTATAGATAATAACAATGAATTTTTAAGACTTTTAAATGTTGGAGATATAGTTAATATTCCTGTAGCTCACCATGATGGAAACTACTATATTGATGAAGCTGGATTAAAAGAGCTTGAAGCTAATAATCAAATATTATTAAAATATTGTACAAAAGATGGTGAAGTTACAAATATGAATGGAAGTGTTTCAAATATCGCAGGAATTTGCAATAAAGAGAGAAATGTATTTGGTTTAATGCCTCATCCAGAACGTGCAATTGAAGATATTTTGGGTTCAACAGATGGTATTAATATGTTGAAAGGATTTTTAAAGTAGATTTTTCTACTTTAAATAATATGAAAAAATTAATATCTTTATTTATACTTTTTTCAACTCTTCTTACTGTAAATCTATTTGCATCAAAAAATCTCTATTTATCATTTTCTAAAATACCAAAAAATATATATGCCAATCAAAAATTTGAGATAAAAGTTGAAGCTTTAGTAACAACTTCAAATTTTACAGATTTAAAAACTGAATTCTTTGAAATGGAAGATATAGATATCATAAATCCAAACTCTCCTTGGAAAAAAATATCAAATAATAAGTATGAAAATAGTTACTATCTTCAAGTTTTAAGCCCTAATTTTAAACTTCCAATTATAAATATCTCACTTTTAAACTATAATGAAGTTATTGATAATGATATTTTAGAGTTAAGTAGTATAAATTATTTAGAGATTGGAAAAAGTGATAAAAGATTTACAAATATTATTGCTGATGATTTAGTTATAAAAGCATATAAAACAAAACAATATAACAATAAAGATGCTCTTACAATTGTAGATATAGATGCAATAAACTCAAATTTGGGAAACTTTCATTTAAATGAGATAGAAGAGCAAGGAATCTCATCAATTAAAGAGATAGAGAATATTGAAAATTTAGTTTACTATTTTGTAACACCAATTTATCAAAAAAATCTTATATTTACATATTTTAATAGCAAAACTAATAGTTTTGTGGAGATGAAGGTTCCACTTATTTTACAAAATGAGTTAGTAAGTACACAAACTGATTTAAATCCAAATGATTCAACATTTGAAAAATATAAAAAAATCGCTGCCATTGTTGTTTTTGTAATATTTTTCCTACTATTTATTTGGAAAAGAAGAAACAAAATTATATTTACGCTTATGTTTATTTCACTTATATTTGCAATTATTTATAATTTTCCAAATCAAAAAGGTTATGTAAGCGAGGATTCATTTATATATATTCTTCCTACAAAAAACTCAACAATATTTTTTAAAACAACAAATAAAGAGAGAGTTGAAGTATTAGAGAAAAAAGGTCAATTTAAAAAAGTTTTAGGTTTAGATAACAGTTTTATTGGCTGGATTAAGGAGGAGAGTTTTGAAAAAAATTAGAGGTCTTTTTGTAGCAATTCAGTTTTCAATAACTGTTGCATTTGTTATATTTTTTATGTACATATTTAGAAATAATACACATAAAGTTATTAAAATTTGGATGACTATTCAAATGTACTTTTTGGGAATTAAGCTTGAAATTGAGGGTAAACTTGATGAGAGTTGTGATTTAATTTTAATAAATCATCAATCAATGCTTGATATTATAGTAATGGAGTATATTCACAAAAGAAACATAGCTTGGGTTGCAAAAAAAGAGATAACTGATATGTTCTTTTTTGGTCATATTATAAAAGCTCCAAGAATGATTAGTATTGATAGAGAGAATAAAGCTGGTTTAATTCATCTATTAAGTGAAGCAAAAGATAGGTTAGATAAAGGTCGTCCAATAGCAATTTTCCCAGAAGGAACTAGAGGAGATGGAACTTTTATGGGTGATTTTAAAGCAGGAGCTAAAATGCTTGGAAATAAATATAACCTAAAAGTTCAACCTGTTGTTATGTTTAATACTAGAAATATTGTTGATTCAAAAAGATTGGAAGCATCTTCAGGAGTTGTAAAAGTTGTATTTTTAGAACCAGTTCTTGCTAGCAAAGATAGCTCTTGGTATGAAGATACTGAAAAAAATATGAAAGAGGTATTTTACAAAGAGTATAAAAACTATGTTTCTTGAGTTTAAAACTCTTATTGCAATTGGTATTGGTGGAGCAGTCGGCTCGATTTTAAGAGCCATAACTGTTTTTTATCAAACAAAATATTATCCAGTTGATTTTCCTTTAGGCATTTTAATAGTTAATATATTAGGTTCACTAATACTTGGTTTTGTCTATTTTTATATATCTAATTTTATTGTTTCTGAAAACGTACGATTTCTTATAATTACAGGTTTTTTAGGTGGTCTTACAACATTTTCAACTTTTGCACTTGACAGCTATTTACTATTAAACTCTTCTTTAAATTTAGCAATATTAAATATTATTTTAAATATTTCTGGTTCTATATTTGCAATTTTTCTTGGTGTAAAAATTGCACAATTTATTTTTAAATAGAAAAAAATTTTAAGCTACAAAAAGATATAATATTCTTTATCTTAAAAAAAAGGAATTATTATGGGTATGCCAAGTGGTATGCAATTACTAGTAATTGTTTTAATTATACTAATATTATTCGGTGGTAAAAAAATACCTGAACTTGCAAAAGGTTTAGGAAGTGGTATTAAAAACTTTAAAAAAGCTATAAAAGATGAAGATGAAGAGAGTGCTACAGCTTCAAAAATCGAAGATAGTGAAAAAAAAGCTGATAATAAAGTAGAAGCTACTAAAACTGAAGACAAAACAAAGGCTTAAGCCTTTGTCTTAAAACACCTACAAAGAGATTAAATTGCAAAATATAGTTAAAGATTTTATTGAAAAAAATTTACAAAAAGATATTGTATTAGAGAAGCCAAAAGATAGCTCACTTGGTCATTTTGCAACACCAGTTGCATTCTCTTTAGCAAAAGAGTTAAAAAAATCTCCTATGATTTTAGCTGAAGAGTTGGCTGTAAAGTTGCAAAATCCAAATATTTTTGAAAAAGTTGAAGCTGTAAAAGGTTTTATAAACTTTAAACTATCTAAAAAATTTATAGAAAAACTTACAAATGAAGCCTTAGAAAAAAAAGATGATTTTGCAAAAGGTGATAAAAAAGATGAAAAAATACTTCTAGAGTATGTAAGTGCAAACCCAACAGGTCCTCTTCATATTGGACATGCAAGAGGGGCTGTTTTTGGAGATACTTTATATAAAGTTGGAACATATTTAGGATATCCTATAACAACAGAGTACTATATAAATGATGCTGGTGCTCAAATGCAACTTCTTGGAATTAGCGTTAGTTTGGCTGCTAGAGATTTTATATTTAATGAAACTGTAGAGTATCCAGAGAGTTATTACAGAGGCGAATATTTAATAGAGATTGCCGAAAAAATTATAGAAAAATATGGAAAAGATATTATCTATGATGAGAGTAGATTTGAAGAGATGGCAATTTTTGCAAAAGATATAGTAATGCAAATAATCATAAAAGATTTAGGTGATTTAGGAATAAGTTTTCAAAATTTTGTATCCGAAAAATCACTTTATAGCTCATGGGAAAATACAAAAACTGTTTTAGAAAAAAATGGTTCACTTTACACAAAAGATGAAAAAGTTTATCTAAAATCAACACAATTTGGTGATGATAGCGATAGAGTTGTTGTAAGAGAAAATGGAATTCCTACGTATTTAGCTGGAGATATAATCTATCACAAAAATAAATTTGATAGAGAGTTTGACAAATATATAAATATTTGGGGAGCTGATCACCACGGTTATATTACAAGAGTAAAAGCAGCTATTGAGTTTTTAGGAAATGACTCTTCTAAACTTGAGGTTATTTTATCTCAAATGGTTCAGCTACTTAAAGGTGGACAACCTTATAAAATGAGTAAAAGAGCTGGTAATGTTATATTAATGTCTGATATAACTTCTGAGATTGGAAGTGATGCTTTAAGATTTATATTCTTAACTAAAAAAAGTGATACTCACTTGGAGTTTGATATTGATATGTTAAAAAATCAAGACTCAAGTAATCCAATTTTTTATATAAACTATGCACACGCAAGAATAAATCAAGTTTTTGTAAAATCAAATTTAAGTTTAGATGATGTAAAAGATGAGAGCTTTGAAGCTTTAAATAGTGAAGCTTTAAATTTAGTTTATGAATCACTTCTTTTAAAATCTGTTTTAGAGGATGCATTTTCTAAAAGAGATATGCAAAAAATTACTGAATACTTATACAATCTAGCTTCTAGCGTACATAAGTTTTATAATGAACATAAAATTATTGGAAGTAGTGAAGAAAAAACTTACTTAAAAGTTCTAAGTATGGCAAAATTAAGTATAAAAACAGGACTTAAACTTCTTGGAATTGAAGCAAAAGAGATTATGTAATCTCTTTTGTATGATTTTCCCACTCTTTTAAGAGTTTATAAAATTCTTTATCGGCTTGACTATCCTCTTTTCCAGTAAGATATTTTTGCATTAGTATTAGTTTGATTAATTCAAAATCAGTTGTTCCATACTCTTCAAATAAACCTTTTGCTTCAGATTTTAAACTATCCAAAGTTAGAGTATTTAAATTTAAAGCATCTTTTATAATATCTTGTTTATCTTCAAGATTTACACTATCTTGTCTATAATTTTTGAAAGCTTCTCCTAAAGTTTGAGATTTTGAAGCTTTTAACTCATCTATCCATTTTGTTTTTCCCATTCCAAAATTTTCACTTTGTCCTACATCATAAAAACTTCCATTTTTATAATCTATTGATAAAACCAAATCAGGTACATTTTCAAAGCCTTTTTTTGCAAGTTCTGATAAATTCGCACTATAACCATCAAAGGCAACTCCCTTGTATTCCTCAGGAATATTTTTACTATTTATAACACCAATTCTTAGTAGCTCCATAACATCTGTTCCATCTTCTGTAATAAATTTACCATCTACATTTTCCAAATCTCTTAAGTCATAGCCAGTTAGCTCTTTTACAGTATGATATATAGAATGTTTCATTGATTTATCTTTACTAAATTGTATTGAATCATCTATATAGCTTGAACGACTAAGTGAAATATGACTAAATAATTCTTTTGAGTTATCTCCTGTATTTAAAACATCTTCTATTAAACTAGATAGATTTTTATCATCAAGTCCGCTAACAGTTACTTTATAATCATAAGGTTCAATTGTAAATCTAAGATTACTATCTTTAGGAATAGAAATACCATATTTATTTAAAAGTTGTTGGAACTGCTCATTAACCATATCTCTATTAAATGCTTTTTTTTCAGCACTCTCTACTCTATCATTCATTGAATTTAAATCTTTTATATTTGGGTCAATAAAGCTTATATTTCTTAACTTCCCATATTTTAAATAATCCATTTCATGTTTATGAGCTACATCTCTTTCTATTCGACTTAATCCTTCTATATAATATGGTGAAGCTTGTGAGTAATATTTATCACTAATATGTTGCTCTGGATTTGCAAATTTTTTATTCTCTTTTGTTGCTTTTGAGTAAACTTCTTCTAGTCTATTTCTAACAGCTTTTTCATCATCACTTATAAAGTTGTTGTAGCTTTTAATAAAAGTTTCTTCATCTAAAGATGAAAGTAGATTTAAGCTATTTAAAGTATTTTTATCTATATCAATATTTACTGCTTCACTATTTTTATTAGTTTGTTGTGTATAATTATTTTGTGTTACTTTTATTCCACTTAACGAACTAAACTGCTGAATATTAGTGTTTATCTTCATAACAATTCCCCTTTTTTTATTATTACATTTCTTTAATTTAGATTAATTTTATCAAACTAATCTTTATTTAACTTTAACAATCATAAAATCAAATATCTTATATACAAGGAGACAAAAATGATGTTGAAAAAAAGTTTTAAACAGATACTAAAAGCTGTTTTAGTAATGTTTTTTGTTGGTTTATTTGGTATAACAAATGTTTCTGCTACAATTACAGGCAATAATACATTAAATGATGCCTATGTAATGGGTTATTGGGAATATTATACTCCAGATACTACTTGGCTAGAACCAAATATAAATGAAGCTTATTATAAATTTACAGCAAGTGCTGGAGATAAAATATATGCTAGAACTTCCTACAATGATAGCTATTTAGGTATGACAATAGAAACACTTGATAGTACTGGCAAAAGAATTAATCTAGGAGATACTATAATAAATACTACTTCTAATTACTTACCATTTCTTTTTGCAAATGCAGATGCTGATATAAATGCACAAACATTTTATATAAAAGTTACTAGAGGAAGTTATACTGGCGATATGTATTTTACGGTTACAGTTGAAAAAAGAATATATTCAGCTAATGGAACATTTGATTTTGTAGGTACTGCTTCAAATCCTGGAAATCCAGATATATTAACAAACCCAAATGGTGTTGATTCTTCAATTATTAATATGAATTTAACAAATAATTCATCTATTCCAAATGGTGCTATTGTTAAATCTATTACAACAACAGGTACAGTAACTCCTAGCAAAGGTGGAATACTACACAAAATATCTTCAAGTCAAAACAATATTTGGTACACATCAAGTGTGCTTGGAAGTAATTATCCAATAACTGTTAATGATGACTTAGAAGTAAAAAAAGTTTGGTCTTTTAAATATAATCAAAAAGCATTAGGAGCTTCAACTATGAAAAATGTAAAAGCAACAATAAATTATGAGTATGATATAACTGATGGGTTTTAATCTAAACAAAAGATAGAGATAAATCTCTATCTTTATTTAATTTTTAGGCTTTGCAAAGCTTTCTAAAAAATCTTCTAAGTTATATTTTTCTCTATATTTTTCACTCATTAAATGAATAAAAATATCTCCTAAATCAATAACAGTCCAATTCTCATCTTCATCAACTCTTAAAAACTCTTCACCTTTTGGTTTTAAATCTGTTTTTAAATAATCCAAAAGTGCAGCACCATGTTTTGGATTTAAAGTTGTAGCAATTACAACATAATCAACTAAATACTCTTTTGATTTCAAATCAAAAAGTTCAACATCAACAGCTTTTTTATCTTCTAAAATAGCTTTTATATTCTCTACTCTATTTTTCAATTTTTTCCTTTTTTAAGTTTTTTAAATCTTCCCAAATAACTTTTGGAACATAGTTTAAATCTAATTTTTCACGCAGTCTTGTAGAGCTAATATCTATATTTATATCAAGAGTTTTAAACTCACTTGATAAGAGATTATATCCAGCTCTTTTAGCCACAACAAACTCTAAATTCTCTTTTAGCTCATCAATATTGTGCCATCTATAAAGAGATTTTAGATTATCTTCACCTATTATGAAGTAGATTTTGCTAGGATTTAATAAACTTTTAATATATCTAATAGTCTCATAAGTGTAGCTTAGTTTTTTTTGCTTAATCTCATAATCACAAACCTCAACCCTTTTATCATCTTCAAAAACTTTTTTTAAAAGCTTGAATCTAATCTCTGGCTCAAATAAAAAATCTTTTTTAAATGGATTTAGATAAGTTGGAACTATGATTAATTTATCAATATCTAAAACTTCTAGTGCAGTCTTAACTATCTTTTCATGTGCTAAATGTATTGGGTCAAAACTACCACCAAAAATTGCAATTTTCAAAAAAAACTTACCTCAAATTATGAATTAAATTATATTATAGCAATTTTTCGATAAAATATTTGCTATTTAGAATTTTTATAAAGGGATTAGATGGCTATTAAAGTTGCAATAAACGGATTTGGAAGAATAGGAAGATGTGTGGCTAGAATTATTGCCAACAGAGATGATGTTGAACTGGTTGCTATTAATGATACTGCTGAAGCTTCAATGCTTGAGTATATTACAAAATATGATACTGTTCATGGAACTTTTAATGGTGATGTTAAAGTTGAGAATGGTTACTTAAAAATGGGTAAAATTAATGCAAAATTATACTCAACTAGAGATGCAAATGAGCTAACATTTACTAAAGATTGTGGTGCAGAGATTGTTTTAGAGTGTACAGGAGCATATTTAACAAAAGAGTCTTGTCAAGTTCATATAAAAAATGGTGCTAAAAAAGTTGTTATGAGTGCACCTGCAAAAGATGATACAAAAACTTATGTTATGGGTGTAAACGAGTCAACTTATGGTGGTGAAAATATAGTTTCAAATGCATCTTGTACTACAAACTGCCTTGGACCAATAGCTAAAATTATAGATGATGCTTTTGGAATTGAAAAAGGTTTAATGACAACTATTCACTCATATACAAATGACCAAAATATATTAGATGTAAAACACAAATCTGATAAAAGAAGAGCACGAGCTGGTGCTGCTAATATGATTCCTACAAGCACAGGTGCAGCTAAAGCTATGCGACTTATTATGCCTCAACTTGATGGAAAACTTCATGGTCAAAGCGTAAGAGTTCCAACTCCAAATGTATCTATGGTAGATGTAAACTTTGTAATCAAAAAAGATACTACAAAAGATGAGATAAATGCTTTATTTACTCAAAAATCAAAAGAGTTAGCTGGTATTGTTGCAGTTGATAATGAAATGCTTGTATCAAGTGATTTAATAGGAAATACAAACTCTACAATTATTGCTACTGATTTAACTCAAGTTATTGGTGGAAATATGATAAAAGTTATGAGCTGGTATGACAATGAGTGGGGATATTCTGCTAGACTTGTAGATTTAGCTGTTTATATATCGAAAAAATAAGGGATAAAATGAAGTTACAAGAGATTAAAAATATAGATATTGCTGGTAAAAAAGTTTTTATTAGATGTGACTTTAATGTTCCAGTTGATGAGTACAATAACATTACAGATGATAGAAGAATTAGAAGTGCTTTGAATACAATTAGATATTGTATTGATAATGATTGCTCTGTTATATTAGCTAGCCACTTTGGAAGACCAAAAGGTGGTTTTGAAGAGAAATACTCACTAGCACCAATTGCAAAAAGATTACATATTTTATTAAAGCAAGAGATAAAATTAGCTCCAAATGTAGTTTGTGAAAAAACTCTACAAATGGCAAAAGAGTTAAAATCTGGTGAAATAATGCTTTTAGAGAATATGAGATTTGAAGCTGGTGAAACAAAAAATGATGAAGAGTTAAGTAAAAAATTAGCTTCAATGGCTGATGTTTATGTAAATGATGCTTTTGGAGTATCTCACAGAGCTCACTCATCTGTTGAAGGTATTGCAAAATATTTTGATATAAATCACAAAGCTGCTGGATTTTTACTTGCAAAAGAGATTAAATTTTTCCACCATATTGTTGAAAATCCTAAAAGACCATTTGTATCAATAGTTGGAGGATCAAAAGTATCTGGAAAACTTGAAGCACTTTATAATCTTGTTCCAAAAGTTGATAAAATTGTAATTGGTGGCGGAATGGCATTTACATTCTTAAAAGCTTTAGGATATGAAATTGGAAAATCACTTGTTGAAGAGGATTTAATTCCTGAAGCCTTAAAAATTATGGAATTAGCAAAACAAAAAGATACAAAACTATATCTTCCTGTTGATATTGTTGTTGCTGAAGCTTTTGATGCTGAAGCTATTGCTAAAATTGTTCCAGTTCAAGAGATACCAAAATCTTGGATAGGGCTTGATATAGGACCAGCAACTGCCTTATTATTTAGTGAAGTTTTAAATGATGCAAATACTATTTTATGGAACGGTCCAATGGGTGTTTATGAGATGGAAAAATTTGCAAAAGGAAGCACAAAAATATCTCACGCAGTAGCAAGTTCATATGCGACCACTGTTGTTGGTGGAGGAGATACAGCTGATTTAGTAAGAATTACTGGTGATGAAGATGATATGACATTTATAAGCACTGGTGGTGGAGCATCTTTAGAGTTAATTGAAGGAAAAATTCTTCCTGGAGTTAAAGCTTTAGTTATTGAGGATGATAAATAAATGGCAATTATTGCAAGTAATTTTAAGACAAACCATACAAGAAAGAGTACTAAAGAGTATATTGAAAAATTAAACTCTTTTATGATTGAAAAAAGTATTCAAAATGAAGTTTTAGTATTTCCAACTTCATGCTCTTTAGACTCTTTTAATATAGTTTCAAATCTTAAAATTGGTGTTCAAAATGCTTATGCTGTAGAATATGGCTCTTTTACAGGTGAGATTGGAAGTTTACAAATTGATGAGTTTGGAATCAAAACTATATTAATAGGTCACAGTGAAAGAAGACATATTTTAAATGAGTCTCAAGAAGAGATTGCAAAAAAATATCAGTTTTACAAAAACTTAGATTTTAAAATAATCTACTGTATTGGAGAGCCTTTAGAGGTTAAAAATGAAGGTTTAGACAAAACTTTAGAGTATATTTTTGAACAATTTGTTGGTATTGATACAAGCTATGAAAATTTAATTCTTGCTTATGAGCCTGTTTGGGCAATTGGTACAGGTGTTACTGCAACAAACGAAGATATCAAAAAAGTTCACAATGCAATAAAATCAAAAATCAACAAACCTCTTCTTTACGGTGGAAGTGTTAAAGTTGAAAATGTAAGAGAGATTTGCTCTATTAAAAATGTTGATGGAGCTTTAATTGGAACTGCATCTTGGCAAATAGATGATTTTATACAAATTTTAGAAAATACAAAGGATTTATAATGATAATGAAGGGTAAAAAAGGTGTTATTTTAGGTGTAGCAAATGACAAATCAATTGCTTATGGAATTGCAAAAGCTTGTCATGCACAAGGTGCACAAATTGCATTTACATATTTAAATGATGCTCTTAAAAAAAGAGTTGAACCAATAGCTGCTGAGTTTGGAAGCTCTAATTTAGTTTATCCTTGTGATGTTTCTAAACCTGAAGAGATAGTTGCTTTAAGAGAATCTTTAAAAAAAGATTTAGGCGAGATTGATTTTATTGTTCACTCAATCGCTTTTGCTCCAAAAGAGGGTTTAAGCGGAAGATTTCACAATATATCAAAAGAGGCATTTGATATAGCAATGGATATATCTGTATTTTCATTAATTGAAGTTACAAAAGAGTTAAAACCTCTTTTATCTTCTAACTCTTCAATTTTAACATTAACATATTATGGTGGAGAAAAATATATTCCAAACTATAACTTAATGGGAGTTGCAAAAGCAGCTTTAGATATGACTACTAAATATCTAGCAGAAGATTTAGGAAAAGATGGAATTAGAGTAAATGCTATTAGTGCAGGTCCAATCAAAACTTTAGCAGCTGCTGGAATTGGTGATTTTAGATTTATGCTTAAATGGAATGAAGCTCACTCTCCATTAAAGAAAAATGTAACAATTGATGAAGTTGGAAACTCTGGAATGTATTTACTTAGCGATTTAAGTAGTGCGGTAACTGGTGAAATTCACCATGTTGATAGTGGATTTAATATAATGGGTATGCCAGCAGTTGAGTTTGAAGATGGAAAACCAAAAATTGCTTGGAATGGAACTGATAAATAGATATAAACTTTAATTAGGAGAATTATGAATATAGATTTTAAAACACTTGCACAAAAATATCAAACACCATATTATGTATATGATTTTGATTACATTAAAAAACAGTATACTGAGCTTAAAGAGTCATTTAGAGCAAGAAAATCTCTAATAGCATATGCAGTTAAAGCAAACTCGAATTTAAGTGTAATACAACATCTTGCAAACTTAGGAGCAGGAGCTGATTGTGTTAGTATTGGAGAGGTAAAAAGAGCTTTAAAAGTTGGAATTCCTTCATATAAAATTATCTTCTCAGGTGTTGGGAAAAGTGATGAAGAGATAAAAGAGGCTTTAACTTTAGATATTTTACTTATAAATGTAGAGAGTGCTGCTGAGTTAAATAAAGTTGAAACAATAGCAAAAGAGTTAAATAAAGTTGCAAGAATCTCAATAAGAGTAAATCCAAATATTGATCCACAAACTCATCCATATATCTCAACAGGTCTACATGAAAATAAGTTCGGAGTAGATATTGATACAGCAAAAAGAATGTATATTCAGTGTAAAAATAGTGATTTTTTAGAGCCAACTGGAATTCACTGTCATATTGGATCGCAACTTACTCAACTTCAACCAATTAAAGATGCTGTTAAAATTGTGGCTGATTTAGTAAGAAACTTAAAAGCTATAAAAATTGAACTATCATTTATGGATGTTGGTGGTGGTTTAGGAATTATCTATGATGAAGAGAAGCTAATTGATACATATGAGTATGCACAATCAATTTTAGACTCTATGTTTGGTCTTGATTTAACTGTTATTTGTGAACCAGGAAGATTTATTGTTGGAAACTCTGGATATTTTGTAACAAAAGTTTTATATGAAAAAATAAACGGAAATAAGAGATTTGTTATTGTTGATGGAGCTATGAATGATTTAATAAGACCTGCTTTATATAATGCTTATCATAAAATTGAAGTTTTAAATGATAATAAAAACTTCTCAAATTGTAACATTGTAGGACCTGTTTGTGAAAGTGGAGATTTTTTTGCAAAAAATATAGATTTACAAGAGACACAAAGTGATGATTTAGTGGTAATTCACAGTGCTGGAGCCTATGGATTTACAATGTCTAGTAACTACAATACAAGAGGAAGAGTTGCAGAGATTGCAGTTGAAAATGGTGTTGATAGATTAATTAGAAGAAGAGAAAAATTTGAAGATTTAATTGCTTTAGAAGAAGAGTTTATAAAATAAGGATTTTGAATGGCAAGTTGTGAAGATGGCTTACTTGAATTAAGAAATAAGCTTGATAATATTGATAATAGACTTCTTGAACTTTTAGATGAAAGAATGCAGCTAGTTCATAAAGTTGGGGCTTTAAAAGCAAAAAGTGGTGGTGCAATATATAGACCTGATAGAGAGAAGGCTATTATTGATAGACTTGATAAAATTAATAAAGAAAAAAATGGTCTTTTAAATAGAAGTGCTATTGAAGCTCTGTTTTTAGAAATCTTTGCAATATCAAGAAATATTGAACTACCAGAAAACATTGGATATTTGGGTCCTCAAGGAAGCTTTACACATCAAGCAGCTGAGAGTAGATTTGGAGCTATGAGCTCTTATGTATCTATTAGCTCAATTTTGGGAATTTTTAAAGAGTTAGAGTCAAAAAAGATAAAATTTGGTGTTGTACCAATTGAAAACTCTTCAAATGGAATTGTAAATGACACAATAAATGGTTTTACAAATTTTAACTCAAAAATAGTTGCTGAAGTTGTATTAAACATTCATCACACACTTGCAACAACTTGTGATAAAATAAGCGATATAAAAAAGATATATTCAAAAGATATAGCATTTGATCAGTGTAGAAAATTTTTAAATAATTTTGGACTAAATGAAGTTGAATTAATTCCAGTTGAATCAACAACAAAAGCTGCAAAACTAGCAGCAATTGAAGCAAATAGTGCGGCAATTTGTTCTCATGTTGCAGCAAAACTTTATAATCTTCCAATCTTATTTGAAAATATTGAAGATAAAGATAACAATAAAACAAGATTTTTCATATTAAGTGATTTTGAAAATTCTCAAAGTGGAAATGACAAAACATCTATTTTGGTAAATCTTCCAGATACTCAAGGAGCACTTGTAAAATTTCTAAATGATTTTAACGATGCTGGAATAAATTTAACAAAAATAAAATCTCATATTGTTGAAGGAATATCTATATTTTTCATAGATTTTGATGGACATAAAGATGATGAAAATGTTAAAGAGGTTTTAGATAAACATAAGAGTAGTATAAAGGTTTTAGGATCTTATGTAAAAGAGATAAAAGATATATAAATTAAGCAAGGAGCAAAAATGAAATTTAATAAAGTGTTGAAGAATTTATCAACTTATGAGGCTGGAAAACCAATTGAGTTAGTTGTAAGAGAGTATGGAATTAATCAAAAAGATGTTGTAAAACTTGCATCAAATGAGAATCCTTATGGGACAAGCCCAAAAGTTGTTGCAAAAATAGAGAGTCTTGCAAAAAATATGTACTTATATCCAGATGACTCTATGTTTGAATTAAAAGAAGCTTTGGCAAATAAGTTCAATCTTAATAGCAAAAATGTAATTATTGGTTCTGGAAGTGATCAAATTTTAGAGTTTGCAGTTCATGCAAAATGTAAAAAGAATTCAAAAGTTTTAATGGCTCAAACAACATTTGCTATGTATGAAATATATTCAAAACAAGTTGGTGCAAAGATTATCAAAACAAAATCTTCTCAACACAACTTAAAAGAGTTTAGTAAACTTTATAAAAAACATGGAGCTGATGTAATTTTTCTTTGTCTTCCAAACAATCCATTAGGGGAGTGTTTAGATAAAGATGAAGTTTATGAATTTTTAGAAACTATTGATAAAAACACATTAGTTGTAGTTGATGGTGCATATCAAGAGTATGCTAGTTTTAAAGATGAGAAAAAAAGAATCTCTCCAAAAGATTTAATAGAAAAATTTCCAAATGCAATCTATCTTGGAACTTTCTCAAAAGCTTATGCTCTTGGAGGAATGAGAGTTGGTTATGGTTTAGCAAATGAGGATATTATTTCAACTTTTTATAAAATAAGAGCTCCTTTTAATATTACAACTTTAAGCTTAGCAGCAGCTATTGAAGCTTTAAAAGATCAAGAGTTTGTAGATGATTGTATTGAAAAAAACTTTAAACAGATGAAAAGATATGAAAAATATTGCCAAGACAATGGTTTTGAATATATACCTTCATATACAAACTTCATTACGATTTTATTCAAAAACTTTATTTCAAAAGAGATTGCTCAAAAACTTTTAGAAAGAGGGATGATTATTAGAGATTTAACAGGTTATGGTCTAAATGCAATTAGAGTTACAATTGGTACTCAAGCACAAAATACTAAGTTTTTTAAACTGCTGACTGAAGTTTTAGAAGAGTTAAAATAGATTTAAAATGCAAATAAAAGATAAATCAATCGAAGAGTTAAAAGAGCTATCTTGCAAAATAAGAGAGCGAATAATTGATGTAGTATCAAGAAAAGGTGGGCACTTCTCATCAACACTTGGTGCTGTTGAATTAACTATTGGAATGCACAAAGTTTTTGATGTAAATAGTGATCCATTTATATTTGATGTTTCTCATCAATGTTATCCTCACAAACTTTTAACTTCTAGATGGGATGAGTTTGAAACAATTAGACAATTTGGTGGATTAAGTGGCTTTACAAAACCAAATGAGAGCTCTGCTGATTACTTTGTAGCTGGTCATAGTTCAACTTCTATCTCACTTGCAGTTGGTGCAGCAAAAGCTATAAAACTAAAAGGTGAAAATAGAGTTCCAGTTGTTATGATTGGAGATGGTTCTATGAGCGCTGGAATGGTTTATGAAGCTCTAAACGAATTAGGAGATTTAAAACTTCCAGTTGTAATAATTTTAAATGACAATGAAATGAGTATTGCAAAACCAATTGGTGCAATTTCAAAATATCTATCAAAAATATTAGCTGGAAAAACTTATCAAAGTTTTAAAGCAACAGTTGATAAGTTTATACGAAACAATATGCCAGAAGGTACAACTTATTTAGCAAAAAGAATTGAGAGCTCAATTAAACTAATAACTCCTGGTATTTTATTTGAAGAGATGGGAATTGATTATATAGGTCCAATTGATGGACATGATCTAAAAGAGATTATAGAGACTTTAGAAATAGCTAAATCTATGAATAAACCAGTAATTGTTCATGCAAGAACTGTAAAAGGAAAAGGTTATAAAATTGCTGAAGGACAACATGAAAAGTGGCATGGAGTTGGTCCTTTTAATGTTGAAAATGGAGAGTTTATCAAAAAAAGTACACAAATAAGTGCAACTGAAGTATTTTCTAACTCTTTATTAAATTTAGCAAAAAAATATGAAAATATTGTTGGTGTAACTGCCGCCATGCCAAGTGGAACCGGAATGGATAAATTAATGAAAGAGTTTCCTTCTCGTTTTTGGGATGTAGCAATTGCTGAACAACATGCAGTTACTTCAATGGCAGCTATGGCAAAAGAGGGATTTAAACCTTTTGTTACAATCTACTCTACATTTTTACAAAGAGGTTTTGATCAGATAATTCATGATGTTTGTATTATGAATCTGCCTGTTGTTTTTGCAATGGATAGAGCTGGAATTGTTGGAAATGATGGTGAGACTCATCAAGGAGCTTTTGATATTAGTTTTTTAAGATTTATTCCAAATATGATTTTATTTGCTCCAAGAGATAACGAAACATTGGAACTATCTTTAGAGTTTGCATATACTTTAAATAGTCCTTGTGCAATTAGATATCCAAGAGGTTCATTTAAAGATTTAGAGTACAAAGCTTCTAAATTTGAGTTAGGAAAAGCAGAACTACTTAAAAATGGAACTTCAAATAAACTTTTCATTGGATATGGAAGTGGTGTATCAAAAGCTATTGAAGTTGAACAGCTTCATAGTGAAGATATAGCAATATTAGATCTAAGATTTATAAAACCAATAGATAAAAATATCTTAAAAGATTTATCAAAAAAATATGACTCTTGGTATGTTTTTAGTGATTCACAAAAACAAAGCGGTGTAGCAAGTGCTATTTTAGAGGCTTTAAATGAAGAGAGTATAAAAAATATCTCTTTAAAATCATTTGAATTTGAAGATAACTTTATAGAACACGGCGACACTAAGCTTGTTGAAGACTCTTTAGGTCTTCTTCCAAAACAGTTAGTTGAAAAGATAAAATAGGATATTTTATCTCCTATTTTATAAGTAAAAATTATAATATTATTTATAAAAACAGATAAAACTAAGCTCTAATTAATAAAAATTTTCCTATGATTTCTTAAATCATTTAGGAGGATTTTATATGAAACTAAAAATTTCTTTAGCACTATTTTTAGGTGCAACTACACTTTTTGCTGATCAAGCATTAATCACAAAATCAAAAAACTTTGGTTTGGAGCCTATCCCATCAGATAAAAAAGCTTTAATGAAATTAATTGATGATAAAGCAGATCCAATAACAGATGCAAAAGTTGAACTTGGAAAAAAATTATATTTTGATCCAAGACTTTCAAGAAGTAATTTAATATCTTGTAACACATGTCATAATCTAGCACTTGGTGGAGCTGATGGTGTTCCTGTTGCAATTGGACATGGATGGACTTCAAATCCACACCACTTAAACTCTCCAACAGTTTATAACTCAGTATTTTTTAAAGCACAATTTTGGGATGGAAGAAGCCCTCACTTAGCTGATCAAGCAGCAGGTCCAATTCAAGCAGGTCCAGAGATGGCTGCACCTCCAGCACTTGTTGAAGAGAGAATTAATTCAATTCCAGCTTATGTAGATGAGTTTAAAAAAGCTTATGGGAAAAATACAAAAGTTGATTTTGATAAAATCACAAGTGCAATTGCTACATTTGAAAGAACTTTAGTTACACCATCAAGATTTGATAAATTCTTAGAAGGTGATGCTAATGCTTTAACAAAAGCTGAAAAAGAGGGATTAGAATTATTCTTAAATAAAGGTTGTACGGCTTGTCACACAGGAATTGCTCTTGGTGGAACAATGCAACCATTCCAAGTTGCAAATAAATACAAATTTATAAGCGTTGGTGACTTTGCAGGTGATGAGAACGGTATGGTTAAAACTCCATCTTTAAGAAATATAACTGAAACAGCTCCATATTTCCACAATGGACAAATCTGGTCTTTAGCAGAGGCAGTTAAAGAGATGGGTTCTGTACAATTAGGAATAGAAATTTCTGATAAAGAAGCTTCTAAAATTGTAACTTTCTTAAAATCATTAACAGGTGAAAAACCAGCTATTGTTTATCCACAACTTCCAGAATCAAACGATAAAACTCCAAAACCTTCATTTGATTAAAAACTAGGGATTTTTCCCTAGTTTTACTATTTTGCTTAACTTTAAACAAATATTTTTAAGAGTAGAATTAGCTTTTTTAAAGGCTAGGTAATCTATTTTGAAAAGTAATCTATTAATTATCATATATGGACTAATTGTTACAATGTCTGTAATGTATGCAACTCAACCACTTCAACCACTTTTAGCCACAAAATTTAAAGTAACTATTACAGAGGCTTCACTTTTTACAGCTGTTATTTTGTTCTTTTTAGCAGTTGCACCAATAATATACGGTTATATTTTAGAGAAAGTTTGTGCAAAAAAGATGTTAATAAATGCATCAATAGTTCTATTAATCACAAACATATTTTTAGGTTTATCAAATAGTTATGAACTATTTTTGTTTTTTAGAGTTTGTGAAGCATTAGTAATTCCAGCAATTTTAACTTCACTTATGAGTATTTTGGCAAATATAGATAAAGATAATATTAAATTTAATATGTCTATTTATGTTGCTGGAACAGTTTTTGGAGGACTTATTGGAAGAGTTTTTTCAGGGTTTATTGCAACAACTTTTTCTTATGAATATGTATTTTACTCTTTGTCATTTGCTATATTTATCTCTATTTTATTAATTAAAAAACTAAACTTTAATGGTGAAGCCAATATTATAAAACCAAAAATTTCAGATGTAGTAAATATATTAAAAGATAGAAGATTTGTAATAGTATATTTTGTAATGTTTTGTATATTTTTTGTATTCTCAGGTGTTTTAAATGTGCTTCCTTTTAGAGCAAAAGAGTTATCAAGTGATTTTTCTGAGTTTCAAATTGCTCTTTTATATTTAGGATATGGAATGGGAATTTTAGTATCATTAAACTCTAAAAAAATAGTAAATTTTTTCAAGGGTGAAATAAATACCATATTATATGCAACAATATTTTTTATCTTTACTATATCATCACTATTTATAGAAAATATTTTATATCTTTTTTTACTTCTATTTTTAGTTTGTATAGGAATGTTTACAGCTCATACAGTTAGCACTCAACTTGCAAACTCTATGCAAAAATCACAAAAATCTTTAACTTCTGGAATGTATTTAACCTTTTACTATCTAGGAGGAGCAACAGGCTCACTTGTTCCATCAATGATATACAAAGCATTTAATTGGAATATAATGCTAATTGTATTTGTGATTTTACTTTTAGTTGTAGCTTTAGTTGTAGCTTTAAACAAAGACCTTTTTAAAACTTTATAGTTTTAAAAAAGGTATTAATTTTTCAATACTAAGTCCCATAGCTGTAGTTTCAAGACCAGATACCTTTTTTATATAAGGTTTGCAAAAACCTTCAACCATAATTGCTCCTGCTTTTCCAAAGCACTCACCACTTTTTAAATAGTTTAAAAGATCATCTTCTCTAAACTCTTCAAACTCATAACTTGTAATAGATATATCAATTAACTCAATAGATTTTGATTTATAAATCATACAAGTAATTACAGAAGTTTCATTTCCACTTTGAAGTTCTAGCATATTTTTTGCATCTTCATAATCTTTTGCTTTTCTTAAAAGTTTACCTTCACAAGTTACTACACTATCAGCAACCAAAAGTGGTATTTCAATCCCATATCTATTATACAACTCATCAAATTTTCCCTTTGTAGCAGCATAGCAAAACTCTTTAGGATTTGAAGTTGTTATACTATCCTCATCAAAACTTCCACCACTTTGTATAAAATCAATCTTAAAATCTTTTAGTATCTTTGCTCTTGTTGGCGAATTTGAACCAAGTCTTATCAATTTTTTCCTTTTTTCCTTGAATTATACTAAGTTTTAATATAATACGATTTTAAGATATAGGATTTTTATGTTAGCACTTTCAAGATTTTCAGGATTTTTAATATTTTTATCGTTTATTTTTACACTCTACTCATACTTTTTTAATGAAAATCTTCAAATAGTGGCTGTTGTATCAATTTGGATAGCTGTTACAATTTTGTTTTTTACATTAAAAAAGAGAAAACTTATATCAACACTTCTACTTTTATCCTTTTTATCCCTTTTATACTGCTATTTTAATGATATAAAAATAGATTTTTACAAAGCATTTAGTATAAATTTATATCTTCTAAATCTTTTAATAGCAGTTGGATTTTTAAAACTTATTGCAACTCCTAGAAGTGAAAAGAGTATTGAACTTCCAAGTGGAAAAAGCTCATTTATAAAAACATATTTAAGTATTCATCTATTTGGTTCAGTTATAAATCTATCAGCCCTACTTTTGGTTGCTGATAAAATGTACAAAAAAGGGAAATTGAGTACTTTACAAATAGTTTTACTTACTCGATCATTTGCAAGTGATGCTTACTGGTCACCTTTTTTTGTGGCATTTGCAGCTGCTATTACTTATGCTCCAAATTTACAAACGCTTACAATAATCTTTTTTGGAATATTTTTAGCAATAGCAACTTTTATAATTACGCTACTTGAAGTAAACTACAATAAAAAGTTTGATTTATCAACATTTCAAGGCTATCCTTTATCTTTACAAACACTTTTTATTCCACTTCTATTAGCTATTTTTGTTCTATTTACTCACCATTTTTACGAAGATCTTAAAATTATTGTTTTAATCTCACTTTTCTCTTTACTTCTTACTCTTTTTATTTTACCTATAAAAAAAGGTTTTTTTGAAAGTTTTAAAATATTAAAATTTTATATAATTGATGATTTACCAAAAATGAAGAGTGAATTAACACTATTTTTAGTAGCTGGTATTTTTGGAATTTTTATAGGAACTACTCTTTTATCATTTGATTTTAAACTCCCTTTTGAAATTTTTGATTACAAAACAGCTTCAATTGTTTTACTTACTTTTATAATTTTAGGTTTTATTGGAATTCATCCAATTATATCTATATCAATTTTGGGAGATTTTTTTGTCAATGCAAATCATACTCTTCTTGCTATGACTTTTTTAATGTCATGGGCAACAACAGTATCAACCTCTCCAATATCTGGGTTAAATCTAACTTTAAGTTCAAGATACTCTTGCAATCCAAAAGAGATTTTTAAATTAAATATTATTTATGCAATTAAGATTTATTTTATATGTCTGATATTTTTATATCTTTTATCACACTTTTTAAATATTTAAATTTTTCTTATAATAAGATTGTAATAAAAATATATTATAATTACTTAATTTTTTTATAAGGAGATTTTATGTCAAGTAAAAATATAAAATTACTTGTACCTATATTATTGGGGTTAATTATTTGGTTTATTCCTGCCCCTGAAGGCTTAAGCATTGAAGCTTGGAGATTTTTTGGTATATTCTTAGCTGTA
>Ga0265294_10000783_pt1 | contig 43097 bp, 37 predicted proteins | sample MunlanPumphouse3_FD_192504 | JGI IMG/M metagenome (GOLD analysis project Ga0265294, IMG submission 192504) | Groundwater microbial communities from a municipal landfill in Southern Ontario, Canada - Pumphouse #3 | ecosystem: Environmental > Aquatic > Deep subsurface > Groundwater | place... | reverse complement strand
GGCAGGCTCAAGGGTGCTTGAGGCCGGTTGCGGCACCGGCGCCCAGACCGTGATCCTGGCGAGAAACTGCCCCGGGGCCCGGATCACGTCGGTCGATCTCTCTGAAGCCTCGCTTGGCGAGGCAAGGAAGCGCGTGCGGGAAGCGGGGATCACGAACGTCACGTTCGAGGCCGGCGATATCTTCGACCTCCAGTACGAGCCGGGGAGCTTCGACCACATCTTCCTCTGTTTCGTCCTCGAACACCTGGCGGAGCCACGTCGAGCGCTCGAGTGCCTCCGCCCGCTGCTCCGGGAAGGCGGCACGATCACCGTGATCGAGGGGGATCACGGCTCGGCGTACTTCCACCCGGACAGCCCCTATGCTCGCCGGGCGATCGGGTGCCTTGTCGACCTCCAGCGGGAGATGGGCGGCAATGCCCTGATCGGGAGAGAACTCTACCCGCTCGTCGCCGGTGCCGGGTACCGCGACGTCCATGTCTCCCCGCGGATGGTCTACGTGGATGCGACCCGGCCGGACCTTGTTCTGGGGTTCACGAGACTGACCTTCACCGCCATGGTCGAGGGCGTCGGGGAAGACGCGGTGGCCCGGGGCATGATGAGCCGCCAGGACTGGGAACGGGGGATAGCCGACCTCTACCGCACTTCTGAGCCAGATGGGGTCTTTTGCTACACGTTCTTCAAGGCAACGGGAAGGAAGTAGCCCTCCCTACCGCTTCTTCGCAGACGGCGCCATGAGGTAGCCCCCGAACGCCATGAGCCAGAAAAGCGCGGGGTAGACGATCATCCGCTCCGACCCGCCATGGCCGATAGGGCCGTAGAGGTTCACGATGCCGAAGTCGCTCGCGGCATGCGTCACGAGGAAGACGAGGCCGATAGCGCCGGCGATGACCGAGATCGCCTTCAGGGGTCCCCGGACCAGGGTGGCACCTGAAATGGCCTGGATGTTGAAGAACACGAAGGCAAGAAGCGCAAAGAGCCCGTGGATGCCGGGGATCTCCAGTGTAAAGATTGCGGCGCCGATCGCACCGATACCCGCGAGGGTGAAGACGGCAGGAATCCAGCCTCTGCCGTAGGAGCGGTAGAGGAAGTAGCCGCCGACGATGTTGAGGAGGCCTGCTATGAAGAGGGAAGCGTTGAAGAGCCACGCCGTCGCGCCGATCACGCCGAGATCGCTGATCGCGTTCTGGCTGATGCTGTACCCGGGTGCTATGGCCGCGCCGGCCATGAGAGCGGTCATGAACTGGACCGGGAGCAGGAAGAGCAGTAACCCTGCAATCGTCCGACTGCTGTCTGTTCCACGCATGGTAAGGGAATTGAGTCCCCTCCTTAATATCTCCTGCACAGGTCCGACCGTGAAGGTCGCCGGCGCGTGCCGCGATTGTTGTTAACGGTGTTAATGTCGCAGGAGACAGGCCTGGACACTTATTTCGTCGCCATCGTCTGCAGGATCGACATGATCCCAGGCTTCTTCTTTCTCCCGAACGGCGAACCGAAACCGTCCATCTCCATATCCCCGGAGCCGAACATCTCCTCGTTCAGCCGGTCGGTGATCTCGTCGAATATCCGCTTATATGCGGTACAGTGGGGATCGACGCCCCGTACCTCGCCGTCCGTGGGCGCAATCGCGTTGTAGGGGCACCCGCCCCGGCAGTATTTAATATGGGAGCACCCGGCGCACTCGCGGTCGACGTACTCCTTGAACGCGTGCATGAGTTTCCAGGCGTCCGATTGAGCAAGGTCTTCGGCTGTGGGGCGGTCGTAGACGTTCCCCATCACGTATTCCGGCATCCCGACGAAGCGGTAGCACGGGTATATGCTCCCGTCCGGCCCGAAGGCAAGGGTGCTCCCCATGCAGTCCACGAACGTGCAGACGGTGCCGTGCCGGGTGAAGATGCCCCTGCAGAGGTCGTTGATATTCATGACCTCGATCCGCCCGAGGTTCTCCAGGTACTTGTCGAGGAGATACACCAGCAGTTCTCCGTAGGCCGGAGGCTCGAGCGCCCACTCTTTTGGGTCGTCGCTCCTAAGCGACGGCAGCGCCGGGTGGAGTTTGAGCGGGAACCCCCTCTCCCGGAAGAAGTTGAAGATCTCTTCCTTGTGCTCGACCGACTTGCAGGTGAACGTGCAGATGAACCGAACCTCAAGCCCGTTCGCCGTTGCGATCTCGTAGCCCCGCATGGTCTTTTTAAAGTAGCCCTTCCCCCTCTGCAGGTCGTTGATCTCCTCGGGGCCGTCGATGCTGGAGCCGATGGGAATATTGTATTCTGCAAAAATCTTCGCCATCTCAGGGGTGAGCAGCCAGAGGTTGCTCTGCAGGGCGAACGTCGGTTCGAGATGGGCGAGGCCTTCGGAGAGGATGGGAAGCGCCTGACGATAAAAGTCCGCGCCTGCAAGGAGCGGTTCTCCCCCGTGGAAGGTGATGGTGACCTGATTGGACTGGTAGTCCTTGAGCCATTCGGCTATCTCCCGGACGGTCTCGACACTCATCTTCGGAGACCCTTCATCAGAACTCCAGCAGTATTTGCATCTGGACGGGCAACCGAGCGTGGGGATGATCATGACGTGAAAAGGGCTCTTCATCACACTCAGCTTCACGTTATGAGATGTAAAATTTATTCATGCGGCATCCTGCGGCCCCGGCGAGTGTGCCGTTTCGGGTAAGCGGAGCCATCTGCAACGACAGCAGATCTGCATGGGTGCGCTGACGCTTCAGCGCAGGGTGATCGGGTTTTGGTGCCGGAACGTACGGAGGCTACCCATGAAGCATTCCCGCCCGATTCCGCCTGAGGCGGCCCGGAAACATTTTTTACTTCCTCTCCGTATTGATGGATGAGGAAGGAGAATGGACTTTTCCGACTGCGTGAAATTCGCAAACGAAAATCCGGTGACCTACATCGCGACAATGGACGGCGACCAGCCCCGGGTCCGGGCGTTTGCCATGTGGTTTGCCGATGAGACCGGGTTCTATTACCATACCGGGACCCCGAAGGCCGTCTGGCAACAGCTTACGAAGAACCCGAAGGTCGAGCTCTGCTTCTACAACCCCGAGGGTAGAGGAATGATGATGCGGATTGCGGGCGCGGTCGAGTTCGTCGATGATGCGGCTTTAAAAGAGCGGCTCGTCAAAGAGCGCCCGTGGCTCCTCCAGATCGGGGTCTCCGGCGCGGACGACCCGAAACTTGCCGTCTTCCGGGTGGCCCACGGCGAGGCGTACTTCTGGACGCTGGAACAGAACATGCGGGAAGCCGAGGCGCCCCGGATCGGGTTCTGAGTCCGCCGCCTCTCACCAATCTTTCTTCATCGCCTCGGCCTTCAGGTCTTTGGGCATCAGCTCAATGGCGTACCGAAGCGCCGTCCGGGGCATATCCCTCTTGTTCGCCATGACGTAGGAGAAGACCTCGTCCGTGTGCTTCCGGCTGGCCTCTTTTAAGAGCCATCCGTAGCCCTTCTGCACCAGGTCGTCGGTGTCGGTCAGGAGGAGGTCGGCGATCGCGAGAGACTCGTCGAGGAACTCCCCGCGTTTTGCGGGCACGATCAGCGAGACCGCCGCCGCCCGACGCATCCAGCGGTTCTCCGACTGCGTCCAGCGTTTCAGTTCCTCGATATGTTCGGGATACCGGACGATGAAGTCCCCGACGGCATGGTTGCAGAGGCCGTCGCATGTGGCCCAGTTCGTGATGTAGGTCTCAATCCAGTGCCGAAAGACGGAGATGTCGTCCGGCTCGTAGCGGTCGGCGAGCCGCGGGGCCCACTCGGAGACGACGAACGCCTCCTCCATCATCCCCGACCGGTAGAACTCCTCGCAGAGGGGGAAGATCTCCTGCTTCTCGCGGGATTTGACCTCCTTCCAGTATTTCTTTGCGATCGCAACCGCGGTGGCCGTCTTCATCCCGTAGCACCGGACCTCTTCCTTGAAGAACCGCTGGCTTCTCTCGCAGATCTCGGGGTCTGCGTGCGCCGCGAACTCCTGCCGTATCTCCTCGACGACCGGATCCATATGCAGGTGTACTGAGGGAGGAGGGATAAACAATGCGGCACTCATATCCACGTTTCGCTCGATCCGGGTTCGGGGAATGCTTGATGGCGGCGTGCAACCTTTTTTCTGGTCTCCGTACCCGTGAACCCGGCTCCAGCGGCCCTGCGGGAGAGTCGCAGGATGGCAGGGGGACTATCGGAGGATCACGACTGCCGGCCGCTCGACCGATACATGCCCGCCGGCACCAGGAGTTCGAACCGTGCTCCCTCCCCCGGCACCCCGGTCTCCCTGATGGAAAGCCCGGTGATGGCAAGGACTTCTTTTGCGAGGAACAACCCGAAACCGGTGTGTTTGAAGTATTTCCGCTCGAAGATGTTCTGTTTCTCGCTCTCGGGAACACCGGCTCCATCGTCTTCGCAGACGATCCGCAGGCACCTGTCCGAATCCTCGGCAGAAAACTCGATCTTCGTGAGTTTTCCACCGTGCCTCAGGGCATTCTCCGCCATGTTGTAGAAGACCTTCTCAAGGAGCGGATCGGCAAAAACTTCGACACCTTGAATATCGATCGAGAGCGTCACCTCTCCGGGGTCGAGGTCTTCCGTCGCCTGCACGATCGTCGACCTGACATCCTGCCATCTGGGCAGCTGGACGCCGATCTCCTGGTACTCCTTGGTGAACTCAATCTGGCGGCGAGCTATCTCTCCGGCCTTGTCCATCTTTTCGAGGTAATCACAGAGGATCGGATCGGTTGCCTGTTCTTCGGCCATACGGAGGTAGCCGAGAACCACGGTGAGCTGGTTGAGGACGTCGTGCCGGGTGATGCTCGAGAGGAGATTCAACTTTTTGTTTGCCAGCCGGACCGCTTCCTCCGTCTTCTTGCGCTGGGTGATGTCGCGTGCGATACCCACCGTCCCGATAACCTTCCCGGATCTGTCCAGGATGGGTGACCGTATCGTTTCAAAGATCGGCTTGCTGCTCCCGACGTCGATGAAACTCTCCTCGGCGACTGCCTGTTCTCTGCTCGCCATCACCTTCCGGGTTTCTTCTTCAAATATTTCTGCCGCTTCCGTCCCGAAACAGAGACCGCAGGTATTACCTATCAGGTTCTTCGGGCCAACTCCTACTACATCGCTGAACTTCTTGTTCACCGCAATGAAACGTGAGTTGGCATCCGTCAGCCAGGCCAGGTCCGGGATGTTGTCTATGATGGTTTGCAGCTCGGCATTCTTCTTCTGCAGTTCCTCCTCCATCCGCTTGCGTTCGGTGATATCCTGGTTCGCCCCGTAGACTTTCACAGGCTTTCCATCGGCATCCTTCACGCACTTGATCCTGGCGATGATGTGGCGGACTGTGCCGTCCCTGCATAGTATCCGATGCTCTACCTGCTGGACTTCCGGAACGGCTCCTTGTGTCGTTCTGGCCATTACCTCAGCAACGAGGTGGAGATCGTCGGGATGCACGAACTCTCTGGCGTACCTCTCCATGGGCATCACGTTCCCACCCTCCCTGGTCGCGGTCGTGCCGTACAGGGAATAGAACTGGTCATTAAATGTGAACGTCTGGGCCTCGACGTCCTCTTCCCATTTCACCAGCTGGGCAATGTCCATCGCGTTTGTCAGCTGAGCCTCGGTCTGACGGATAATCTCTTCTGCCTTCTTTTGTTCTGTGATATCGAGCAGGATGGCAATGCTCTCTGTCGTGCCGGGGACCATGTCGATGTTCGCGAAGATATCGTGGATCTCGCCGGAACGTGAGAGAAGCCTGAACTCATACTGGGTCTCGGCCCTCTCTTCCCTCTCGCGCCGGAGGTGGTGCTGCCCTTTCATTCTCGTGAGGTCTTCGGGGACAATAAACTCTATCCAGCGCTTCTTTCCCTCGATCTCGGACTTCGGGTACCCGGCAAGACGCTCGAACTGCGTGTTTGCAAGGCTTATGGTGCAATCGGCTTCGAGGACGATGATTGCGGTGCTGGTGTTCTCGAAGACCCTCCGGTATCTCTGGATATGGTCGTAGTCTGCCGTAAGACTGGCTATGCCGCTCTCCATCCCGGCGAGTGCCGCGGCAACCTCCTTCTGCTCTTCTGCAGGGAGCTGTTCAAGCAGGGGTTGGAGTGTTCTTTGGAGGTGTTCCAGTTGCTTCATGTCAGATCCTGTGCGGTGTCGGTAGGATGGCACAGGGGATTTGCTGGAGAAACCACAGGTGCCTGTCCCTGGTTCCGGTCTCCTGTACGTGAAAAGCGTCGGTCCGTGGCCGTGCTGGAACCCGTTATGAGCTTGACCTTCGATGCTGTTTATTACCCGATTTCTCGTGCCGTCGAGGTCAGGCCTGCTGTCCCGCCAGCAGCGTGCCAGACACACTGCTTTCTATGGCCAGCATTAGCATTTACAGGTATATTAATTATTGTTTTCATCAAATGCCATTATCCTGCCTTTTAGGGTAAACGCATACCTTAAAACTGTGGTTATGACTTTGGGTGGGCATATGTCCGGTTTCCTGACGGTGAAGGCGCAACCACGACCGGGGATGAAATGCACATAGAAACAAAGGTCCAATCCGGTGGTCGGCGGAGTCACAGCCCCACCGTGCCGCTCCTGCGCTCAAGAAGCAGCACGTCCCGCCATGTGCCGTCCTTCATCTGGCCTATGCGCTCGCGGCGGCCGACGACGCGGAAGCCGTGTTTCTTATGAAGGGCAAGGCTCGCTTCGTTCTCCGGGAAGATGCCTGCCTGAAGCGTCCAGAACCCTTCCCGTTCAGATGCGGCGATGAGCTTGGAGAGGAGGGCGCTCCCGACCCCCAGCCCCCGGGCGTCGTTCTCGACGTAGACGCTGACTTCGGCCACGCCGGCGTAGACCGGGCGCCCGGAAGAGGGACTGAGCGCCGCCCAGCTGAGAACCCTCCCGTCGCAGACGGCAACAAGCCGGCAGGACCGGACGTGGCCCGCGTCCCAGCGCTCCCACGAAGGCGCTTCCGCTTCAAACGTGGCGTTGCCGGTGGCAATCCCCTCGAGGTAGATCCGGCGGATCTCTTCCCGGTCGGCTGCACTCATCTCCCGTATGACGAACTCCATTCCTATGAGCCTCGCCTGTCGTATCCATACCTTCGCGGGGGTGAGCGATAAGCAATCCGCTACCGTGCCCGCCGGCTCGGCAACCCCCGCCGCCCGAGATACCGCTCGATATGCGTCTTTTTGATCTCCATCGCAAGCAGGCGTTCGAAGACCTCTTCCCGCCTGCCGGTCGCGATCTCCCGCTTTGCCCTCCGCAGTGCATCGACTTCGTCGGGATACGGGAGCGATCCGCGCCCTTCCGTCAGATCCCGGAGGAGGGCCGGATCGCAGCCGGTCGCGGCGATCCCCGCCCCCGGACGCAGATCGATCCGGCACGACCCGGCAACATACTCAATCCGCTGCCATCCCACCTCCCAGTCGATCACCGCGTAGGAGGCCGGGGAGCAGTCGAGGGCGAGGTATGCCTTCCCGGCGACTACGGACGCCATCATCCCGTAGTGGCCGGTGACGACGCACGCCGCCGGGAGATCAAAGAGCCACACCCGGTTCGCGAGAGGTGCGTGGGCGACAACGATATCGACCGGCTCTTCGGCCGACCGGGCCATCCTCCTCTCCCTCCCGGTCGGGACGCCGAGGAAGCGTATGCCGCGGACGTCCCGCACCTCTCCCGAGATCTCGTGGATGTAAGAGTTTTCTTCTGCCGCCTCCCGGACGCGGGCGTAGGTGCCCATCGTGTCGTCGTTGTTCCCTTCGACGACGACGCAGTGCCTCCCACCCGATGCAATCTCTCCAAGAAGGCCGAGGAAGAGCTCCGTCTCGTCGAGCCCGGACCGCGAGCACCGGTCGTAGGCGGCGTCCCCGGCGAAGACGACGACTGCCGGATCGGTTTCCTCGACCGGGCGGAGGAACGAGCCGATTCCGACCCGGCCGCCGGGGGAACCCTTCTCCCGCGTCCCCCACGCGAGATCGCTGAACGCGAGTGCCCTCGTCTTGGGCATGAGCCAGAATTACTTCACGCTGGCAAGCGAAATGCCGAGCGCGTCTGCCACACCCTTCCCGTAGGCCGGGTCAGCCTTCAGACAGTTGCCGATGTGCCGGACCTTGATGAAGTCGGGTGCGTCCCCCATCGCACGCGCGGTGTTCTCGAAGAGGACCTGCTGCTGCGTCGGGCTCATCAGGCGGAAGAGTTTGCCGGGCTGGGTGTAGTAGTCAGAGTCGTCCTCGCGGAAGTTCCAGCATCCCGCCGCACCGGAGAGCTCCAGGTGCGGGTCTTTGTAATCGGGCTGCTCCTGCCACTCGCCAAAACTGTTCGGCTCGTAGCCGACTGCCGAGCCGGCGTTGCCGTCCACCCGCATCTGGCCGTCGCGGTGCGAGGGGTTTGCAGCACACCTCGCGCGGTTGACCGGGATCTGGTGGTGGTTGATGCCCAGGCGGTAACGTTGCGCATCCCCGTAGGCGAAGAGGCGCCCCTGCAGCATCTTATCCGGCGAGAACCCGATCCCCGGCACCACGGCGGCGGGGTTGAACGCCGCCTGCTCCACGTCCTGGAAGTAGTTCTCGGGGTTCCGATTCAGTTCGAGGACGCCCACCTCGATCAGGGGGAATTCACCCTTGTACCAGACTTTGGTGAGGTCGAAGGGGTTGTAGGGCATCTTCTTCGCCTCCTCTTCGGTCATCACCTGGATGTACATCGTCCAGCGGGGGAAGTCACCCCGCTCGATGCTCTCGAGGAGGTCGCGCTGGTGGCTCTCACGGTCTTTCGCGACGATCGCCTCGGCCTCCTGGTCGGTCAGGTTCCTGATGCCCTGCTGGGTGTGCAGGTGGAATTTGACCCAGACACGCTCGTTCTGTGCATTGATCATGCTGTACGCGTGGCTGCCGAAGCCGTGCATGTGGCGGTAGGAGAGGGGGATCCCGCGGTCGCTCATCGTGATGGTCACCTGGTGGAGCGCCTCGGGAAGCGACGTCCAGAAGTCCCAGTTGTTGGTGGCGGATCGCATGTTCGTCTTCGGGTCGCGCTTGACGGCACGGTTGAGGTCCGGAAACTTGTGGGGGTCGCGCAGGAAGAAGACGGGCGTGTTGTTGCCGACCAGATCCCAGTTCCCCTCTTCGGTGTAGAACTTTATTGCAAAGCCGCGGATGTCGCGTTCCGCATCGGCCGCACCGCGTTCACCGGCGACGGTCGAGAAACGCACGAAGACCTCGGTCTCCTTGCCCACCTCGGAGAAGATCCGGGCTCTCGTGAACCCGGTGATGTCGTGGGTGACAGTGAACTTGCCGAAAGCGCCGGATCCCTTGGCGTGCATACGCCGCTCCGGGATCACCTCCCGGTCGAAGTGGGCGAGTTTCTCCTGGTACCAGACGTCCTGCATCAGCATGGGACCGCGTGGACCCGCGGTCATGGCGTTCTGGTTGTCCGGCACAGGTGCGCCGGCAGCGGTGGTCAGTTTCTTCTTGCTCTCCATAAGTTGCTCCTTCTTCCTCTGCAGTTGAGTGAGGATAAATATTGACTGATGTAAACTCTCTTCGGGTCGATTTAAATATTGCTGGACGGCGGTGTTCGATCTTTATTCTCTTCGGACGACACCGCGGGGGATGGTGTGTCGGCACCTCCGGTTCTGCTCCCGGGCGCCGCAGGCGTGGCCGTTCTCGCTATCAGCCGGACAATCGGCGCGTTCCCCACTACGGCCTGCGGTCCCGGGCGCGTGGATCGTCCAGTTCAAAGGGTCCGGGCACGGCCTGCTGTATCAGGACCCGGACGGGCTCGCCGGGGCATATCCCGTTATCTGCGGGTTACGGTATTTTTCAATCGGGGACCCGCAGCACAACGACTGTGATATCGTCGAATTGCGGAGCGTCGCCAGCAAACTCGCCGACAGCGTCCCGGATCGCTCCTGCGACCTCCAGGGCCGGCCGGCCGGCCGCGGCATCGATGACGGCGCAGAGCCGCTCTTCGCCGAACATCGCACCCTCCCTGTTCTCCGCCTCGGTAACGCCGTCGGTGTAGAAGACAAGAAGGTCGCCGGGTTGGAGCGTGATCGTGACTTCCTCAAACTCCACACCCTCGAGGAACCCGATCACCGGCCCGGTCGGTTCCAGGGTCTCCACCGATCCGTCCCGCCGCCGGAGGACGGGCGGGTTGTGGCCGGCGTTGACGTAAGTGAGGGTGCGTGCCTCGTCAAAGACCGCGTACAGGAGGGTGACGAAACTGATGGCACCCGCATCCTCGATGATGGTGTCGTTCGAACGGCGGACGGTCTCCGAGGCGACGTCGCACCCGCGGGCGACGGTGCGCACGGTCGTGCGGGAGAGTGCCATATAGAGCGCGGCCGGCACACCCTTCCCGGCCACGTCGGCGATGATGAGGGCGTAGCGCCCCCCCTCAAGACTGATGAAGTCGTAAAAGTCCCCTCCGACCTCTTTCGCCGGGAGGGTAAACGCGGCGATCTCGCACCCCGGGATATCCGGGGTCGTGCGGGGCAAAAACGAAGTCTGGATCTCGGCGGCGATCCGGAGCTCGGACTCCTTCCGCTCGATCTCCTCGCTGTAGTACCGGATCCGCTGCACCATCCGATTAATGCTCCGCTCCAGCCGGACGAACTCCGCCGTGTTCATTCCCCGTATGGTGTGGTCGAGGTCTCCTCCGGCGATACGGTCGGCATCGTCGATGACGGCCCCGATGGCGGTGCCGATGTAGCGCGAAAGGCCGAAAGCGAGGCCGATGCCGACCAGGGCGGCGGCAAGCCCGATTGCGAGGTAGGTGGCCAGCAGGCGCTCCCTGACGGCATCGAACCGGGAGTGGTCGAAGATCAGTTCCAGCACCATGCTGCCGTCGGTCACCGTCTCCGGGTCCTGGAGGTCGATGAAGACCAGCCGGCTCGTCGTACGGTCTCCCGGATTCTCGAACGTCGCCGGGGTGCGGTTCTCAAGGACGCTCATGATCTCGGCGCCCGCGATCCCCCCGGTATCGTTTCCGGCGACGATGTTGCCGTAGACATCGACAATCCTGACGCCGGTGAGATCCGGGTTGTTCTGCATCAGAACGCGGACGACATCGGTGTAGGAGAACTGCGAACGGACGTCGGAGAACTCGGGAGTATCGATCCCGAGTTCAAGGACGAACCGGTGATCGGGCGACGGGAGGTAGGCAAACTTCCGCAGCCTCCCCGATACATTCAGGTCGCTATGGTCCTCGATCGAGCGGACGACGCGGTCGGCGGCAAACGCGTTCCCTTCGCGGACCTCGGTCAGCCGGGTATAAAACGCCGGGTACTGGCGGAAATCGATCCCCAGCACGTCCGGCACGGTTGAATAACGGATGATGCCGTCGGCATCAATGAGGTAGAGGTCCACCTCGCCCGGGAACCCGGGGGCGAGTTCGTCCTTGAGGCCATCCAGATCGAGCACAGACGGGTCGTTGCCCGTTGCGCTGTATGTCCGGGAAAACTCTAAGAGCCCCTCCTTCATGGCGGGCGTGAGGTCGTCGTCGACGAGGCCGAGCCCCTTATCGACGAGCCGGACGGATGCGACGCCGTTCTCTTCGGTGTACCACCGGAGGGTGTCATACTCCCGGACGGCATCCTCGCTTGCCTGCAGGTACGAAACCGTCAGCGCGAGAACGATGACGACGACGATGATGAGGGTGGTGGAGGCCGCAAGAATTGCCTGGATCGAGCGGCCGGAACTCTCCTTGTTCAGGTCGTCTGCAGGTTTCATCGCCCTCGTCCGGTGCGTGACCGCCCTGCCCGGTCAGGCGGTCCGGTCAAGCCGGGTGACCGGTGCAATCCCGACTGTGGCGTTCCGGAATTTCGAGATGGGGAGGAGATGGTGGAGCGCAACGAACTTCCCCGTATCGAGCGTAGTCACGATCCCCTCTTCGAGGATGCCCGGGTCCACGAAAGGAGCTCCGGTGTACACCGCTCCTGTTGCATAGATGAAGAAGGACGCCGCAGGAGCACCGGGCCGCGTGTAGTAGAGCGGTTCGAGGAGTGCGATGCTCCGAAGGAGCGGAGCTCGAGCACCCAAAGGGTGCGGAGTGCGAGCGTAGCGAGCTTGAGCACCGTTAGGTGCGAGGGGGAGACCCCCTCCCCTGTCTCTAACTCACGAAGACTCAGTACTTCGCTAATTTCGGCATCTGCAATCGACCACTGCAGCCTCGCATAGCGGCCTACAACGGGATCGGCAGCACCCGGGCACCAAACTTCGCGGCTTCGCGCTCTTCGCACCTGCGATGCTCAAGCTCCGGATGTCCCATCCGTCGCACTTCGCGTGAGGCCATATCATCGCTCATAAACTGTTAACTCTCGCGTTGTCGCGAAGAACGCGAAGGGAGGGCGATGGGTTGACCTCATGAAGATTACCTCAACCTGTTTAGCGAAGTACTGGGTCCCGCCCCGGCGCAACACTTCTCACGGAAGATACTCGTCCACGTACTCGAGGAACTGCTCCACGACGGCTGTCGAGTAAGGCCCTTCCTCGTAGGCTGTCATAAGCGTCAGGCGGTCGTGGAACGTGGAGGCGATCATCAGAAACCCGTACGGCCAGCAGACGCAGGGGAGGTACTGGATGTCCCGGATATCGAGCGCCGTACCGTCCTTTCCGGGGATGGGGAGGTAATCGCCGGGGTCAAAGACCCCGAGGTTGGAGAAGACCGGATTCTTCAGGCCGGACGTCCCGTACCGCTCGATCATCTCGTCGAAGAACGCCCGCACCGCCGGCATCCCGCCCCCCATGATCTCCTCGTAGAAGAGGATGGCAGCAACGCCGAGACTCCCTGCCTTCCGGCGGGCTGTTATCGCCGTCACCTGGTCGATGATATCCTCGAGCCGGGCCTCCTCCCCGGCGGAGAGGGTGACCTCGTAGGCGATGGAGAGGTTCGTGAGCGGAGAGTCCTCATAGAGGCCGGGATACTTTCTCCGCAGATCGGCCGAGGTCAGGAACGATCGGGGAGCACCCCGGTCGGAGGGGTCGTTACGGATCTTCTGGAACGCAAGGAAGAACGCAGCGATGAGGACGTCGTTCACCGTGGCCCCGTGCTCTCTCCCAAACGCCTTTATGTGCCCGAGTCTCCCGGGCGAGAGCGTCCGGCAGGACACCCGGGGCGTCCCCCTCCCGGTCCGCTTGATGGGGAAGCGCCACCGGTCGACGAAGGGCTCCTCCTCCGCGAGCGCCCGCTGCCGCTCTTCGTCGGAGTAGAGCGCAAGAACCCTGTCCGTGCTCCGGTCGTAGGGCTCCCGGGGGGCCGGCCGGAAACCGGGATCGTCTACGATCCCCCGGTAGGCCGCAAAGAGGTCCCGGGCAAGGGTGAGGGCGCCGGTGGCGTCACAGAAGCCGTGGTGGCAGGTGACGGCCACGAGATCCCCTTCCTTCCTCCGGTAGAGGCTGACCCGCATCTGCGGCCCGGAGCGAACGTCAATGTGCGGCGGCGGGGGCAGGATCTCAACCTCTCCGGCCGGGACGAGGACGAACGCTCCTTCCCACAGTTCTTCCGGGATCTCCTCCCAGACCGGCCGGCCGTCAACCTCTGCGAACCTCGACCGGAGATAGGGGTCGGACGCAACGAGCCGCATCGTCGCCGCTCTCATGACCCCGGCGTCGACTTCGCCGTCGAGACTGAAGACGACGTGCATCGTCGGATCGTAGATCCGCTCGAAATAGACGTTGAAGACGTCGAAGGCGTGTGCGGGATGGCAGATCGGGGACGAGGGCATTGTTACGCATTTAGCGTTTCATGGTTAACTGCTTTCGTGTTCATCGCCATGCCCGCAGCCGTCATCCCGGCGCAGTGTGTGGTCCCGGGCCCCGGAGCGGAACTGCAGCCCGCGCCCGGCGGAAATGGGGGTACGGCTGGCGTCGGCTCTCCCGGTTCCAAACGTTTTTGAGCGGTAAGTGGTCAGGAGATAGATGCGAGGTTCCAGGATGAAGCGGAAGATCATCGATATCGACGAGGAGAAATGCACTGGATGTGGGCTCTGCATACCCGACTGCCCGGAAGGAGCGCTGCAGATCATCGACGGGAAGGCAAGGCTCGTGAGCGACCTCTTCTGCGACGGGCTCGGCGCCTGCATCGGGACGTGTCCGGAAGGGGCGATCTGCGTCGTCGAGCGTGAGGCCGGGCCGTATGACGAGCGGGCGGTGATGGAGAAGATCGTGCCCCAGGGAGAAGGGGTCATCAGGGCGCACCTTGAGCACCTTCTCGGCCACGGGGAGGAGGGGCTGTACCGCGAGGCGGTCGAGTACCTGAACGAGAAGGGGATCCCGGTTCCCGAGCACGGAACCGCGAGTGGCGGTGCTGCGTGCCCGGGCTCCGCCGCGAGGAGCCTTCCGCGAAGGGAAGCCGAGAAGAGAGAGCGTGCTGAACAGATTGAGTCGGAACTGAGGCAGTGGCCGGTCCAGTTGCAACTCCTGAATCCCGCCGCCTCGTACTTCGAAGACGCGGATCTCCTCATCTCCGGGGACTGCGTTCCCTTCGCATACGCGGACTTTCACCGTGACTTCCTGCGGGATAGGATCGTGATCATGTTCTGCCCGAAACTGGATTCGGATGTCGAGGGATACATCACGAAGCTTGCGGAGATATTCTCGCAGCACGCGATCCGCTCGATCACGGTCCTGCACATGGAGGTGCCCTGCTGCAGCGGCGTACGCTACGTCGTGAACCAGGCGCTGGAACGCTCGGAAAAGGAGATCCCGGTAAAAGAGCACACCATCCTGATCAGCGGGCGGGTTGCAGAGGAGGGGGAGAAGACGATTCAGCGCCGGGGGTCCGGGATGGGCCAGGGCCACGGGCCTGGCCTTACCGCCGCGAGACGTACCGGCTCCCCTTCAGGTAAAACCGGAGAGGGAGGTCCGCCGCTTTCGTGATCCGGATGGCCGGCTCGAGAGCCCGGATGGGGGCTGCCTCCCCTGTCCCTTCCGTTCCCGTCTCTCTTCTACCGGTGCATCAATGTTCCGGGAGCGGTATCCCTCGACCTCCCAGAGGTGTATAGCCCGGTTATGGGCGCCGGGACTGTGTTGCCGGCTATCAGGCCCGGACGCGGGAAAAAAGAGGGAGAGTTAGCGCCGCCGGAGCAGCAGGAACCCTGCCGCAATGATCACGATGATCCCTGCGACGATAGCGATGGGGACCAGGGGGAGGTCGCCGGCGGCTGCCGCGCTCGGTTCACCCCTGGTGGCCTCTGCGCCCGCGGTGGTGCCCGGCGCTCCGGTCAGGGCCGGGGTTGCCGTCACGGAAGTCTCTACCGGGGTGGGGGTCTCCTCCCCGGTGGCTGTCGGGGTCGGGGTGATGCTGGTGGTCGGTGTGACGAATCCGCCGCCACCCCCGCCTCCACCTCCACCTCCGCCGCCTGTCGGCGTCGGCGTCGGCGTCACGCCGAGGAGGCCGAAGGTCGAGAAGTGGTCCGTCTCGCCCCAGGCGAAGTTCGCGGCGGTGTCGACGCCGCCGGGGAGCTGCACCCAGGTGCTGTTTGATGTGCTCCACCAGTAGACCCGGATGGAGGTCTCATCGATCCCGGCAACGTCCGCGTCCGTGTAGTGGAGGGTCACGCGCACCTTCTGGATGTTGTCGTTTGTGATGGTGCTCGTGATCTCGGCGAACCTGCCGAGCGCACCGGTGCCCGATGGGATCGCCTGGTCGTCGGGGGGTGCCGTGAAGAGCGTGAAGACGAGCGTCTCGCCCTGGAAATCACCCGTCGTCGTCAGGTCAACCGAGGCATTGCCGCCGTCTATTGTGACGGGCTGGCCGCTCGTGGTGTTGACCGGCCGGGTCGTGCTCTCTTTGGGCCGCTCCTTCGGGAGCGCCGCGCTCGCGGTGAGCGTCAGGTTCGTGAGGCCACCGCTCTCGTAGTTCGCCGTCTCCGTAGCCCGGACCCCGTCGATGTGGAAGGCGATGGTGTCGTTCGGTTGTACAGCCGGCGTCCAGACGAGGAGTTTTGCGCCGTCTCCGTAGTCGGTCCCGTACCGGCCTGCCGGGGTCACGGTGATCGTTCCCGCGGGGTTCCCCGCGACCGATGCGACGATGATCGAGCCTGCAGGGGCGTCCGAGCCGTCCGCATTGTGGACCTGCCCGTAGAAGAAGTGGGGGATGGTCGACGGCTCACCGCCGTCCGCGAGTGCAGGGACGGCGAGGAGGCTGGCGGCGATGAGGAGCGTGAGGATGGCTGTGATTTGTGGTACTGGTCTTCGCTTCATGGTTGTTCCTCAAGATGGGTTGGTGGGCCTCCGCCCTCACAGGTCCCAGGCCCAGTTGGGCATGGGGAGGGGGGTTGTGGAGAACCCGGCAAGTTCGTCGGGGTTCTCCATGTAGACCCAGTAGCCGCAGGTGGCGTCCATATCGGGTTCCGCCCCGTCACCCGGAATATAAACCCAGGATTCGGGGTTGATGGACGGGGAGACGACGACGTTGTAGCCGGTTAGGCCGGTTGGCGTCTTCTCGACGGAGACGAGCGCCTTCTTGACTGAAGTCCCGTAGGGCTCTCCCCACCAGAGATAGCAGGCCGGCACTTCTATCGGCCCGTTCTTCAGGTCATACGCCGGGCCGATCAGGTTCCACCCTGCCTTGAGGGCTCTGGTCGGCGGGTTCGTGATCTCCGGGCTGATCGCAACCGGGAGGCGGTCGTAGTCGTTCATCCTGATGTAGACCGCGTCGAGCGGGTTGATCCTGCTCGCACCGGTCACCTGGACCCACCGCTGGCCGGCAGCGTCCCAGGTGCAGGCGACGCTGTAGTTGAGGCCGTCGCCGGCGTGGGTGACCGCCTGCCAGGTGTTGTTCTCGAGCGCCAGCGGGAACGAGAGGGTGTTCCAGCCCGGCTCGAGGCCGTCGCGGTAGCCGTCGCCGCCGATGTTGGGCGACCCGATCTCAAGGCCGAAATAGGATTTGCCGGTCTCAAGGACGACGTCCGCCGGCTGCGTCAGCCAGGGCTCATAGTTCATGGTGCCGGTGACCGGGCTTCCTGTGCCGGGGCCGAACCCGGACGGGCCACTCGCGTCGCCCCACCAGTTATAGAAGGCGTAGGGCTCGTATTCCTCCTCTTCGTAGTAGTACGGGAGCCCGAGATAACCGTTGTGGATGTTGTTGAACGTCGCGTCGCTGCCACGCGAGAGGATACCGAGGTCCAGGGCCAGGAAAAGACCCTCTATGTCCACCCGGTCGCCCCCGACCATGCCCATCAAGATTAAGGATCCCGCTCCGTCCACGGTGTTCCCGTCGATGTAGGAGGGGCTCAGGCTCACGATGCCGACGTCGGCGACCACGGTGCCGGCGAGAACGCCGGCGTCCTCGAGAAGTTCCTCCGTCGCCGCTTCAACGACCGTCTCGGAGTTCGCTTCGGTGTAGACGGTGTTGTTTTCGATGTATGAGCGGAGGGTCAGGATACCCCCGGACGCCGCGGCACCCAGGTTTGCAGCCCCGGCGCCGGGGAGATCGATCTCCGCCGCCAGCGTTGCGGGGTAGGCGGTATCTTCTTCGACGAACGCTGCTGCAATGCTTCTCTGGTTCGCGGTTGTGTTGACGACATTATCCAGCACGTCGGCCTCGGGTGCGACGATGCCGAAACTCGCTGCGGCTCCTACGGCCGCGGAGAGCGCGTTGGACGACCCGTCGAGGGGTGCGGGGAGCAGCATCGCGGCGATCGCTTCAACCAGGATCTCGTTCGTGACGGAGACGGTGTTGCCCTGGATGACATCCGCGAACCACTCGTCCGGATTGGGAGGAGCGGGCTCGTAGGTCTCCGGGTCGAGGACCTCGCTCGCATCGAGGACGATGCCGATGCCCACGCCCGCCGTCGCGGCAACGCTGAGGGCCATCTCATCTTTGACCCGGTTAATGGCCTGGGCCTGGGCTGAAGTCCTCTGCCTGACGGTGATGTTGTTGTTGAGGATATGCTCATCCTCCGCGTCCGCACTGACACCCACTGCGAGGAGGAGGTGCGCGGTGCCTGCCGCTGCATCGGAGGTCGCGATCTCGCCTCCACGGGCCATGTTCAGGTATACGCCTTGAGTGTCCACGTTGATGAGGTTGTCGGCGACTTCGATGCTGTCACTTGTTCCCGAGACGCCGAAAGCCGTCACGAGGCCGGCGGATCCTGCCGCGGCGTCGGGCACGTCGAGGTTGTCGCCTTCGGTGATTACGAGGTTGATGGTGGTGGTCCGGACGGTGAAGTTGTTCTCATAGACCTCCGCGTCACCTTCGGCATCGTAGAGGAGGCCGTAACTCACCGAGACCGGGACGGCGGCTGCAAGGCGGGTTGCGTTCAGGAACCCGAACGAGTCTTCGTTCTCGAGGAGCGCCTGGTACCTGTCGATGGCGTCTGCCAGCCCGGAGTCGGCGGTAAAGAGAGTCTCATCCTCAGTGTAGGCTGCAAGAACCCCCGCATCTCCGGCGATGACGGCATCCGTGATCGCCGTCCGATCCGCTTCAGAGAGACTCTGCCACTCGCTGCCGTTCTCGTTGATGAGGCTGAGCACAGCGGCCTGCCCGATCTGCTCTCCTGAGAAGGCCTGACCGATCAGCCCTGCCGGCATCGTGTTCGTCAAGATTCCCTCCTCTCCTCCGCGGAGAAGCAGGTCGGAGATGATGACGGTACTGTCCTGGTATACCAACACATGGTTGTAGCAAACGATCGGGTCAAGGACACCCTCGAGGAGGATGCCTTCCGTCGTGACATAGACTTCAACGAGAGCGATATCTTCTATCTCCGGTGTGAACTCAAGGTCGCTCTCCGTGACGGCGGACAGGCCGTCAACGTCCGCGAGGTATGCCTGGAGGCATGCTGCGGTGGAGGTTCCTTCCTGCCGGTCCTGCATCACGGCGGCGTAGCGACCCGCAAGATCGCTGTTGTCTGCGATGACGGCCTGTGTCTCCGCAAAGTAGGCACCCGGTCCGGCGATGCCTATGGTCTGCGCATCAACCAGGACCACGTTCTCGGCGACCACGGGGTTCTTGATGGATCCTCCCCGGACCCAGATGCCCGTCATGGCGAGTTCCTCTGCGACGCTCTGGATGGAGTCGTCCGGTGCGGTCTTTCCGTCAAAGGCTCCGACGGCGCCGAAGGCGTGCACGACGTTCTCGAGGATCTCAGGCTCGTCGCTCACCCGGACCACAATGCCCGTAACGCTGCTGGGCGCCCAGAGAGGCGTTTCTGCTTCCACGGAATCGTCGCAGGTCTGTTCCCTGATGAGTACGGACTCAACAATCACGATGTTCTCGCTCACCCGGGACTCGTCACACAACTCGATATAGACACCCTCGGCCTGGACCTGGCATGCCTCGACCGGCCCGGTGGCGGCGAGCGTGAAGGAGACGGTGTTCTGGAGGACCTGAGCCTTGTAGGAATCGAAGGCGATGATACCGGCCGCTCTCCTCAGCCCATCGTTCCCGGTCGTGCCGGCGCACTCGACCTCCATGTCGACGAAGTTATCGAGGACCTGCCCCTTATCGGCGTAGCCGAGCCGGATGCCGACCGGCTGGACTTCCCGGGCCATGGTGTAGGTCTCGACCGTGTTGCCTTCGATGAGCGTGAGGTCGCCGGCTCCGTAGATGCCGGCCGTCCGGGATAAGTTTGCTGCAGTGCCGACGACGGTGACGTTGTTCTCAAGGATCTTTATGTTCTCCCACGTACAGGACCTGATACCCCAGGCATCGACGACCGAGTAGTACAGAGCCGGATCGTCTGCAGTGCAGGCGCCCACGGCTACGACCCGGTTGCTCTCGATAGCAACGGGGGCACTGTCGCAGATCCAGATCCCGTTGGGCTCCATCCCTATCCGTGCAAGATCTACGGCGTCTGCAGCAAAGAGCGGCTCATCCTCCTCTGTTACAGAGGCAGTAACAACAGGATTTGCTTCCATACCGACGCCCTCCGGGGTCAGGAGCCGGGCAACCGCCACGATCTCGTTGTCGTAGACGTATGCTTCGTCAACGCCTTCGATCGCAACACCCATCTGCGTGCTGCTCCCGATGACACGCACCTGGTTGCTGAGGATAGCGATCCCCGCGCCGTCCTCAACGAAGATTCCGTGGGTTTCGTCGTAGGTATCGTTGCTGACAGCGACCGCGTTGTGCTCGATGGTGACCGCGCTGGCACCGTGTGCGTGGATCCCGACTGCAGAGGCGTTCACGACCCCAAAGCCGCTGAAGGAGACGTTGTCTGCGATGATCTCGATACCGACATCCTCACCCATGGCATCAATGATCGGCCTGTAGTCAGGGTCCAGCAGTTCGGGGACCGCCGTAGCGTTCACGCTTTTATCGATGACGAGGTTTTCGGCGTATGTCCCGTTGTAGACCCACACCTCGCCGCCTTCCGCGACGCCGTCAATGGCTTCCTGGATGCTTGAGAAGTTCAGGTACCCGTAATCGGGCGTCTCGTCGTTATACGATGCGTTCACGTAGACCCTGTCGGGCAGGGCCTCTTCTGCAGCTGCTGGTGCTGTCAGCATCATGCAGACAAGCACGGTCAGCGCAAAAAGGAGCCTTAACGGGCGAATTCCCTTCACCCGGCTGTTATCCATATCAACCACCTGAAATGTGCGTTCAGGTGTAACTTTCGTAGGGTAGTATTTAGGTATATGGAAAATATCCGGGCCTGAAGAAGAGCCTTTGGTGGATAATATTCTGTCCTATAAGAGTTCAGGGGAAAAAGATCGATATCATGCACGTCAAAAAAACAACGTCTTCTCTCTTCCCCCTGCCACGTGCGCCGACATGATGTGCAGGGCCTCTGCCGGCCGGGCTCCCCCTCCTCCCGCCGCATGCCGGAACCGACCGGCATAGAGTTCTCCAGAGCAGACAGGCCAGTTACCGGCACCGTGCGCTACACGATCGCCGCCGGGTTCGAAGCCGTCTTTACCGCCGCGAGACGTACTGGCTCCCCTTCAGGTAAAACCGGAGAGGGAGGTCCGCCGCTTTCGTGATCCCGATCCGTGTCGTCTGCACGATCTCTCCGGGGAATCCTTCCGGCCGGCGGCCGGGCAGGCTGTCGGGCGACCGGACCTGGAGGGGGACGTCGTAAAGGGAGGTTCCGTTCAGGTCCATGGTGATGCCGAGCGCCTGCGTCAGTTTGCCCGGCCCGCTCGCGAACGAGGCCGGATCATTCATCCCCCGCCGGGCCTGCATCCGATCGATCCCGATGGCCGGCTCAAGAGCCCGGACGAGGACCGCCTCCCCCGCACCCTCCTGCCCGGTCACGACGTTGACGCAGGAGTGCAGGCCGTAGATCCGGTAGACATAGGCATGGCCCGGCGGGCCGAACATGGCGCTGTTGCGCTTCGTTTCTCCCCGGTACGAGTGGGCCGCCGGGTCACCCTGGAGGTAGGCCTCGACCTCGACGATCCAGCCTGCCGTGGTTGCCTCCTCCTGGTGCACGAGCAGGCATCCCAGCAGGTCCTTTGCGACGGTCACGGTATCGCGTTCGTAGAATGCAGGCGAAAGGATCATGGCGGCTCCGTGTCTCCTTCAGGGTCTCTCCCGCCTGCCCATCAACGTTCCGGGTTATGGCCGCCAGCGTCCCCGCAGGCAAAGATATATAGACCGGTATATCCATGCCGCCGATCCCCTCTGCGAAGGGGCACCGGGGGCAGCATAATATCCGGCCGGCGATGCTGCAGCCGGGTGAGGATATGGAGGTAGGAACATGAACGCATTCAGGTGGGTTGTTGCCGTGGTCCTGGTGATCTCCCTCACGGGAGCGGCCTGGGGTCAGATAATGCCCCCGGACAACCAGACGCCCGCAACGGCGGAGAATGTCACTCCCACGATGGAAAGGAACGTCACTCCCTCGATAAACGTAACAGTGAACCAGACAATCGAGGGCAATGCGACCATCGCGAACGTCACCATCGATGAAGTCGTGAGCGATGGCCCCGGGTGGATTGTCGTCCACAACAACCTCTTCGGCGCCCTCGGAGGGGCGGTAGGGTTCTCGCCGGTCGACTCCGGCACGAACAGCAACGTCACGGTCACGATAGATACCCTCGCCGCCACCGACCGGCTCACCGCCGAGCTCCACAAAGATCTCGGTCGGGAGGGTGTCTTTGAGTACCCGGCCGTCGATATCCCGCAGATGGTCGACGGACAGCCGGTGACGGCGAACTTCAGCGTCACGGCCGAGAATTTTACGGTCAAGAACCTGACGGAACTTGCCGTTAATCAGACCCGGTTACTGGACCAGATCCAGAACCGGACCCGGGACCCGACGCTGATGTAGACGCTCCGCCGGTGACGGCAGGAATCCGTGTCGAGGAGCAGTGAGGGATAGGCTCCTCCTACCTGGCACAATTGTCTTCGCAGAGCCCCGGCGGGTGATACGCGGTCTCCCTATCGCTGGAAGACTCCGGATTCCCGCCTGCAGGAGGGGTAACTCACCGCATGGGAGAGCCCTGGTTGACAACAGGCCCCTCTCCTGCGGTGGTTTTGGTATCGACTCCATTGAATCGACCTAACGATTAAATACCGGTGGCACCACAAGAAATATTGCTACCAACCCGTAGTACCCTGTACATCAGGAGGTTTGAGACATGAAGAAAGGATTTGCAACTGATATCGAGACCGAGACCGTAAAGAACACTGACTTCCGCAGGGTCCTCTATACGAGCAATTTCAGCCAGCTCGTGTTGATGCGCCTGAAACCCGGCGAGGAGATCGGCGCGGAAGTGCACGACGACATCGACCAGTTCTTCCGGTTCGAGGAAGGGGAAGGGGTTGTCGTGATCGACGGCACGGAGCACGCCGTCAAGGACGGCAGCGCCGTGATCGTGCCGAACGGCGCGAACCACAACGTGATAAACACCTCAAAGACCGCCGACCTCAAACTCTACACGATCTACTCCCCGCCGGAGCACCAGGACAAGGTCGTGGCAAAGACCCGCGAAGAGGCCATGGCGCACGAAGAGCACTTCGACGGGAAGACGACAGAGTAACGCTTCCCTGAAGCACTCAAACACTCTTTTTTCAACTGTTGCTCTCAGAGGCACCTCTCCCGGGATCCCTTTCCGACCATTGCACCGCTATCACAGGCACCCGCCCTGAACGGTGAGCCCTCTTCAGTCCCGCTCGATCTCGCCGCCCGCCTCGCGGATCGTCATCTCGATATGCTCCAGCAGATCGGTGTTGTGGGTGGCGAAGTCCAGCAGTGAAAAGCCCGCCACGAGTGGGATGGGCTTGAAGATCGCGAGCGGCGCTTTTCCTCCTTTCTCCGGGTTCTCGCCCGGCGCGATGACAGCGGTCGTCCCGTCCCCCCAGACGGCGAGGTTCCCGTAGCCCTGTGCATCCCATAGTTTCTGGATGATCTCACGTGTGTGCAACATTATCTTCCCTGGAAGAGAAGATGTCCGAAGAGTGTATCAATCCTCCGGCATGGTAGTGCCGTAGCGTATGGCACGAGCCGCTTTCTTGCCTCACCGGTGGAGCTTTGGTCTCCCTCTCTCCGCGGGAGGTGTCTGCTCTCCAGTAAAGAGGTGGTCGACGCCCAGAATTGTGTTCACCCAGGCCCAGTCGTCGCTGAACTGGATGATCATCAGGACGATGAGAGTGAGCGGAACGGCGAAGATCATCCCGGCAACGCCGAGCGCCCATCCCCAGAAGATGACCGAGAGAATGACCACGAGGGCAGGGATGTCGAAGCGCCTCGATGCGAAGTGCGCAAAGATAGGGTTCTCCACCAGCGCGTTCAAGACCGCGACGGCCGCAATCACCGCAATCGCGCCCCAGAGGCCGAACTGCAGCCAGGCAAAGAAGATCGCAGGGAGTGCCGCGACGATCAGGCCGATGTAGGGGATGTATGAGAGCAGGAACGTCAGCACTCCCCAGAGTACGGCCGCATGCACCCCCATGACCCAGAGGAACGTCCCGAAGAGGAAACCGTGGACGAGGTTTGCCTCGGTCCTGACGATGACGAAATCGATCAGGAACCTGCTCATGCGGGAGAACCCCTCGACGGTCTCCGGCCTGTTCGTCACCCTCTGTATACGCTCAGGCATCCGTGGCGCCTCAATGAGCGTGAAGATCGTCGTTACCGCTATGAAGAAGAGGTAGAGCAGGAGATCCGCGATACTGATGGCTGATGAAGAGAGGAATCCGGCGAACCCCTGCAGGTTAATCGAAGACGGTGAAAACGAACCCGTGTCAATCCCGTACCTGGCCAGGAGGGTGAGGATCTCCGATAGCCTGATAGTCAACTCCTGCTGGTAGAGGGGGAGGGCCGAGACCAGGTTCTCGAACGAGAAGAAGACGAGGTAGCAGATCAGCAGGACTACAAGACTGGCGATGACGGCGACCGCACCGACGGCGGCGATCTCCGGAAAACCCCTGGAGCGGAGCGCTTTCGTCGCGGGATAAATGATCATGGCGAGGATCAACGATACGGCGATAATGGTGATGATATACGCGATCGCCTGAACTCCTATGATGAGGAACACTGCTGCCGTCAGCAGAAGTATGGTGCCCGCGGATCGGGGAATAACTGGAGTGTCTGCCATCCTGAGTGACGTGTTTTGACGGAAACTATATTAATCCCGCGAAACGTAGCGGAGCCGGCGAGACCGGTGGAAATCCGGTCACGACGTGCATTTCCTCATCCTTCGACGGACTGAAGGCGGTGCTGTTGCCGGCCGGGCCCGGAGGGTAGAAACACAAGACTATCCGCTCGAGCGATCGAAGAGTCAATATTAAGGCACCGCAAGCATGATTCGTATGCACTGATGATACTCACCCTCGAACTCTTGCTCGTCGGCATAGCGTTGCTCTTCCTGATCAGCATCGTTGCAAACAAGTTCTCGGAGCGGCTCGGCGTCCCTGCGCTCCTCATCTTCCTCGTTGTCGGGATGCTCGCGGGTTCCGAGGGTCCGGGCGGCATCCCGTTCGACGATCCTGTGCTTGCGCAGGTCATCGGGATTGTTGCCCTTGCGTATATCCTCTTCTCCGGCGGTCTCGACACCCGGTGGGAACAGATCCAGCCCGTCCTCTGGCAGGGAGTCGCCCTCTCCACGGTCGGCGTCATTCTGACCGCAACCATGCTCGGCGGGTTTGCCGTTCTGGTTCTCGGTTTCCCCCCGCTGGCGGGCCTTCTCCTCGGTGCGGTCGTCGCGTCAACCGACGCGGCAGCGGTCTTTTCAGTGCTGCGGACGGCAAGGGCGCGCCTGCAGGGAAACCTGCGGCCGCTGCTCGAGCTCGAGTCGGGGAGCAACGATCCCGTAGCCGTCCTTCTCACCATCGGCATCATCGGCGTGATCCTTACCCCGGGCACGTCGCTGCTCGCCGTCGTCCCGATGTTCGTGCAGCAGATGGCGGTCGGGGGCCTGCTCGGCTACGGGATGGGGCAGGTCGTCGTCTTCCTCATCAACCGTCTCAAGCTGGAGTTCGAGGGGCTGTATCCGGTGCTCAGCCTCACCATGGTGCTGCTGACCTACGGCCTGACCGCCACCCTCGGAGGAAACGGGTTTCTCGCGGTCTACGTAGCCGGGCTGATCATGGGCAACAGCATCGTCGTTCATAAAAAGAGCCTGATCCGGTTCCACGACGGGATCGCGTGGCTGATGCAGATCGTGATGTTCCTTGCGCTCGGCCTGCTCGTCTTCCCATCGTCTCTCCTGCCGGTGGCCGTTCCGGGTATTCTTGCAGCCCTCTTCCTGCTCCTGGTCGCACGGCCGGTCGCCGTCATGCTCACGCTGCTCCCCTGGAAGATGCCGATCAGAGAGAAAGCCCTGATCTCCTGGGTGGGGCTGCGGGGAGCCGTCCCGATCATCCTCGCGACCTATCCGCTTGTTGCGGGCGTGCCGAACGCAGAGGCGATCTTCAACCTCGTCTTCTTCATCGTCCTCGTCTCGGCGCTGGTTCACGGGACATCGATCCCCTCCGTCGCCCGGTGGCTCGGCCTTGCCGCCCCGCTCGAGGAGACGCGCAGACTCTCCCGGGAGTTCGAGGTGGACCCCGATACTCCGAGCGAGCTGCTCGAACTGGTCATCCCTCCAGACGCCCCGGCGGTGGGAAGGCAGGTCGTCGATCTCGGGTTGCCGAAGGGCGCCCTCATCATCCTGATGCAGAAAGAGGACGAACGGTTTGTCCCGGGCGGGAGCACCGTCATCGAGGCCGGGGATACGCTCCTTCTTCTGACGACGGATGATCTGGCGGAGACGATCCGCGCCACCCTCATCAGCGGGGAGGAGCGGCCGGGGAACGTCGTCACCACAGAAACATGACGTACGGACATAGCGCCGTCCGGTATTTGACACAGGGCAAAACCCTCCTCTCCCGGACAGCACCGTTTCTGCAACGGAATTCCCCCGGGAGCATGGCCGGGGCGGCCCTGGCATCGTAGTTCTCCCACGGCACCCCGGGGACGATCCGGCCTGCCACGAGCCTTTTCCGGCTTCGATCTTCCCGGGATCTTCACCGAGATCCGTCCGGGTGCAACCAGATATGCCTCATTTTTATAATAATGTTTAAATACAATGTTGCTTTTAATCGCCACGGGGATAGTATGAGCAAATCCCGAGTACCTGTAACCTATCTGATAGTTTTCATTGTGGCGGTCATCTCGATTGCCGTGATCGCCACCGCAGCTCCCCAGTCTGGAACCTTAACGAGCGGCGAGCCGGGCATGCCCGGTATCACCAGAGCGCTTGAAGTTTTCCCGAATAACCTCTCACATGCAGACATATCCGGCAATCGGATCGTCTATAGCGACTATAGGAACGGAAGCTGGGACATCTTCCTGTTCAACCATACCTCAGGCAGGGAGTACCAGCTCACGAATGACACCTACGACCAGATGAACCCAACGATATCCTGCGACCTGGTTGCATGGTATGACAACTCCACCGGGGCGTGGGACCTGGTTCTCCTCAAACTCCATGGCGACGGTGCAGCCTACCCGGTCTGCACGGGCCCCGACGAGGGGCGGCCCGGCTGCCCTGCGGGAGTGGTCTGTTTCCCGGCCACCACGACGACGCCCGGGCCCGGGCCCGGCAACTGTTCCTGCACGGCTAACTTCACCTGGAACCCGCAGAACCCCGGCGTCAACGCTACGGTTAACTTCACCGGGAATGCCACGGTCGAGGGCGACTGCGGGATCGATGCGTGGGCCTGGGACTTCGGCGACAACGCGACTTCCCCGGAGCAGAACCCCAATCATGCGTACGCTCAGCCGGGAACCTACACGGTCAGGCTGAACGTGACCCTCGACGACGGCACGGTATGCAATGCGTCCGAGGACATCACGGTCACACCGCTTCCCGCCGACAATTGCTCCTGCGCAGCGGACTTCACCTGGAGCCCTGAGAACCCTGTCGTCAACGAGACGGTCGACTTCACCGATCAGACCACGGTCAACGGGGACTGCGCCATTCAGGCATGGGCGTGGGACTTCGGCGACGGGGAGACCGGTGAAGGCGGAACCGCGAGCCACGTCTACACCGCGGAAGGAACCTACACGGTCGGGCTGAACGTGACCCTCGATGACGGTACGGCGTGCAACACGTCAAGGGACCTCACCGTCTCGCCGCTGCCGGAGGAGAACTGCTCCTGCACGGCAAGCATCGCGAAAGACCGCGACCAGGCCGAACCTGAGCAGCCGGTTGCCTTTACGGGTTCGGCTGAGGTCGACGGGGACTGTTCCGTGACCGGCTGGGCGTGGGACTTCGGTGACGGGGCAACCGGTGAGGGCGAGACCGCGAGCCACGCCTACGCCGCGGCGGGAACCTACACGGTCACGCTGGTTGTAACGCTCGGCGACGGCAACACGTGCCAGTCAACGACGGATGTCACGGTGGTTGCTCCTCCGGAGCCCTGCTCATGTTCGGCAAGCATCACAACGGACGGGAACTCGTTCCACGGCGAGGCCGATATCCTGGGCGACTGCTCCGTGACTGACTGGTCATGGAACTTCGGCGACGGAACGACCGGCAGCGGCCAGGACGTCACCCACGACTACGCGTCCGAAGGGACCTACACGGTCACGCTGACCGTGACGCTCGACGACGGGAACACCTGTCAGGCAACAAGCCAGGCCTTTGTGGTCTTCTGATGAATGTGTAAAAAAGCGGCGGAGAGGCGAATCTCTCCGCCCATCACTTCTTGGAATGTGCAGGGCGGGGGTCACGCCCCGGCAGCCGCAACCTCGAAGGTCTCCTCTTCGCGGTTATCGGCGTGAACCTCGTCGCGGCTTAAGAACGCGAGGGCGACGACGGCGAGCGAGACCGCAAAGACGGCGACGAAGACCAGGTCGAACCCCGCGGCAAGCACGTCTATCCTGATCTCCGCCGGAGAAGACATCGTGACGTGGCGGTGCGACGCGACCGTGAGCATCGCCTGGACGAAGATCATGCTGATGAAGGAGATCCCGAGGGTGATCGGGCCGGTGCGCTCCACGCTGATGAGGCTCGATACCATGCCCTGCCGGTCGCGGGGTGCCATGTTCATCACCATGTTCGTGCCGGGCGAGAGCATGAGGCCGAGCCCGAACCCTACGGCGGCAAGCGCTCCGGCGATGTAATATATCGTGCTCTCTGCCGAGAAGAACCGGAACATCAGGTATCCGGCGGAGATGACGAGTGCGCCGGCAATACAGAGTCTCCGGTTTCCGACGCGGTTTATGAGCATGCCCGAGAGGAAGCCGCTCGCCATCATGGCGAACGAGAGCGCGGTGAGGACGAGCCCGGAGGTCGAGGGATCGAAGCCCTTCACCAACTCGAGGAAGAACGGGAGGAGGTAGTTGACGCCGCCCATGAGAAAGTAGGCGAGGGCGAGCATGAGGTTGACGTAGAGGAAGTTGCGGTTGTTAAAGAGCCGGAAGTCGAGGAGCGGGTCGGCCGTCCTCCGTTCGTGGAGGACAAGGTAGCCGAGCGCGACGCCTGCTGCCGCGAGTGCCGCAAGGATCGTCGGGTCGGTCCATCCGAGCGCGGAACCCTGGCTGACGGCATAGATGAGCGATCCGAGCCCGGCGAAGATCAGAACCGCGCCGAGCCGGTCGAACGGCGATGGCGTGCCGGAAGCCGTGACGCCTGCCGGTATCGCGTAGGAGCCGAGCAGGATGGCCACGGCGCCGACCGGGATGTTGATGTAGAAGATCCAGTTCCAGGAGAGGTACTGGGTCAGGATGCCCCCGAGGATCGGGCCGGCCGCGGTCCCGAACGCCGCGAACGTGGTCACGACCCCCATCGCCTTTCCCTTCATCTTCATCGGGAGGAACGCCGCGACCAGGGCCGGAGCGATGGCGGCGATCATCGCCCCGCCGATCGCCTGGAGCACCCTTGATGCGATCAGCATCCCGAACGAGTCGAAGGCCTCCGGGATGAACCCGCAGAAGAACGAGCCTGCCGTGAAGACACCGAATCCGGCGAGGAACACGGTCTTGAAACCGATCCTGTCCGCCACCTTGCCGAAGACCAGGATAGAGCCCGTCAGCACCAGCAGGTATGCCGTTGCAACCCAGCTGACCGTTGTCGAGGGAAGGTCGAAGATCGTCGAGATGGTGGGAAGAGCGATGTTCACGATCGTCCCGTCAAGCGACGTCATGAACATCGCAAGGGCGATCGAGACCATGAGCAGGGTATACTGCTGCCGCGAGGCGCTGCCGGCCGATTGATGCATACTGAATGTGCTTGCTGTTTGGATTAAGATATTTTGGAAAAGGGTCGGTCCCCCGATGTCCAAATGGGGTGGCGAGGATTGTGCGCACAGGGACGCGAAATCCCTCGGTCTCTGCGCCTCACTCCTTCGGCCGCAACGGGCAGCATCTGTTGCCGCACACCGGGCAGACGCGGCAAAGGATCAGGAAGGTGCCCGTTCCGGCAAGCAACCAGAAGAGTGCAAGGAGCGGAACCTGCGAGAGCAGCCAGTACTGGGGAACTGCGGCGATAAGGAGGAGTGCAACCAGGACCGCGGCGATCTCGACGGCCGTATACTTCCCCTGCCGGGCCGGAAGGAGGGCGGCGAGCCTGCCGGGAAGGATGTGGAGACATCCTTTCCCCTTAAGCGGGCATTTCGTGCAGAAGGCTGCGATGACCGTCCCGACGAGGAGGGCGGCGACGGCGAGGTATGCCAGGGCGTAGAGCGGATCGGCAAGGCCTATTGCGGCTGCTCCCGCCATGACTGCCCCTGTAAGCAGCGTGAGAGAAAAGACGCCGACCGCGACGCTGTTCATGCACAGAGTCTCGTCGGGGCAGAAGATTAGTCTTCCTGGAAGGCGGAGCACCGGTACTGCGAACGGCGCAAGGCCTGGCCTGACCAACGCTGATGCCGGTCCACCGAATCTTCTCGTTAGATCCGGCCCGTTCCATCCTGCAAGCCTCGCTGATGATTGCTGCAACGCATATCAGGCGCCAGTCTATCCGGAAGAGTGATATTTTAATGCACTTGCGTTTCTCTTACATGATATAGGGCGCAACGCGCTTCCATGAACAGAATGTCGGGTTAAGAGGATGATATTTCCTAAATCCCCGCAAGAAATCGATGATAGATCTGCTGATTTCTTAAGTTATGGCTGCCCTTTTTCCTTTATGCGAAAGCGTATCGGCATGACTCATTTTCTACGAAGCGGCCTCTGTCTATTCGCCGCACTCCTGCTGGTCTCGAATGCAGCGGCTTGCACCGTCTTTGCGATAACACCCGGCGCATCCGAAGACGGATCGATGTATGTCGGGCATACGAACGACGGTGTCGGGAAAGACTGGAGAAACATCGACGATATAAGCCTTCTTTACGTCCCCGCGGCCGATCATGCGGCAGGAGAAAAGAGGCCGGTCTTCTTCGATCCCGACAGCGGTTCGGATGCGGCAGGAGGCGAAGATAGCAGCGACTCAGGCCGGGTTCTTGGGTATATCGACCAGGTGCCGCACACCTACGCCTACTACACCGGGTCGTACGGTATGATGAACGAACACCAGCTCCTCTCCGCCGAATGCACCGAATACGCGAAGGTCGAGCTCAGTGCAGCCGAAGGAAAGCGGATATTCTACTCATCGGAGCTCTCGAACGTGGCACTCGAGCGGTGCACGAAAGCACGGGAAGCGGTCGAGCTGGTCGGCGGCCTGATCGACACCTACGGCTACTACGGAACCGGCGAGACACTCATCTTCGCCGACCCGAAGGAGGCGTGGGTCATCGAGATCTGCTCGAGCCTCGATGAGGCGGACGGCGCAGGACTCTGGGTCGCGCAGAAGATCCCCGACGGGGAAGTCTTCGTCGCGGCAAACGAGTTCAGGATCCGTGAGGTCGTTCCCGGAAACCCGGACCAGATCTACTCACAGGATCTCTTCGGCAAACTCGAAGAGGCCGGCATGTGGTCCCCTGCGGACGGCACCCTCGACTGGCTCGAGACCGTCAGCTACGGCGAGTACTCGCATCCCTACTACTCGCTGATGCGGGTCTGGCGCATCCAGGACCGGCTCGCCCCGTCGCTCAACCTGAGCCCGTACGTCGAGAATTCGTACACGAAGGCGTACCCGTTCACCATCACGCCCGACGAGAAAGTCAACCTCACCGGGGCGTTTTCGCTCTTCCGGGACCACTACGAGGGGACCGGGTTCGACCTCTCGACCGGTGAGGCCGCAGGGCCGTTCGGGAACCCGTACCGCTACTTAGGGTCCGACGACGCCCACACCGATTTCCAGAACGCGTCGTACATGGAGGTCCGTGCCGGGGCGAACCCGCGTCCGGTCTCGGCGGTCTTCTGCAGTTACAGTTACGTCGCCCAGGCGCGGTCGTCCCTCCCCGATCCGGTGGGAGGCGTGCTCTGGTTCGGTCCGGCGGTCGCGTACGAGACGGTCTATGCGCCGATCTACGCGGGCTCGACGAACGTATCCGTCGCATACACGACCGGCGACCGGCTGCAGTACGACCCTGACAGCGCCTACTGGACGTTCGACCTTGTAACGAACTGGGCCATGCTTCGCTACGACGCGATGATCGACGAAATCACCGCAAAACAGGGCGAGCTCGAGGCCGAATCGATAGCCCTCGTGCAGAAGACCGACAGAGAGGCGGCCGAACTCATCGCCGCCGGCGACAATGAAGGGGCGGCACGTCTCCTCACGAACGTCACGGTCACGCGGGGCGATGAGATCATCGATGAATGGCACGCCCTCACGGGCACGCTGATCGTCACGTATTCGAACGGCCTCATCACCGACCCGGCGACGGAGGCGGTCGAGGAGCCCGGGTACCCGGCGTGGTGGCTGAACGAGACCGGGTACCAGTACGGGCCGCGGGTCTACGAACTGGATGAACTCCGCGCGACCGGCGGGCTGAACTACACCGGCAACACTGTCCGGGTCCCGAAGAATGCGACGTTTGCAGATATCCGGGAACTCATCTGATCATCTTTTTTTTGTCCGGTATACCGGCCGGGCGACACTGTTATATGACGTGAGCAGGATGGGGAGTGCACCCCTGGATGGAGGGAGATTCATGAGAAGTGTGATCCTGCTTGCAGCGGTCGTATCCCTGCTCCTCCTCGTCGGCAGTGCGGGCGCCGCGGATGTCGGGACTGCCGGGGTGCGGAACGGAACGACGGTGAACATCCAGAGCGGCGGCCAGAGTTATCCGGCCTACATTACGATGCCCGATGACGGCGGGTCGTATCCGGCTGTGGTGCTGATCCACTCCTTCAACGGCCTGGAGGAGGGCTACCGGGTCATGGCCGACCGCCTGGCGACAGAGGGGTTCGTCGTCATCGCCCCTGAGTGGCAGACCTTCGAGGAGGCGCCGGCGGACAACGTGACGGAGGCGCTGGTCAGGGATACGGTCGCGTACCTCGAAACCCGGCCCGAAGTTAACTCAAGCAGCATCGGCCTGACGGGGTTCTGCGCGGGCGGACGCTACACGATGCTCTTCCTGCCCCGGATCGAGGAGTTCAGTGCAGGTGTCGCGTGGTACGGCTTCCCCTACTCCGGCGGGCAGGCGAACGGGACTCCGCCGGCAGAGTTCATCGACAACATCACCGGCCCGATGCTGATCATCCACGGCACGGCCGATCAGGCGAGCCCGGTGGCCGATATCTACCGCTACGCGACCGATCTCGATGAGGCCGGGAAGTACTTCGAGCTCAAGGTCTACCAGGGCGAGCCGCACGGGTTCATGATCGGCGAGGACGGGGAGCTGGTGGAGACGTCCGTCGCGGAGAGCGCGTATCAGGAGATGGTGGGGTTCTTTAATAAGCGACTGGTGGGCGCGTAAGCGCCCAGCAGGAGCTGGAGAAAATGCGCAGCATTTTCGACCGGCGACTGGTGTTTCCGACAAGCGCCCAGCAGGAGCTGGAGAAAATGCGCAGCATTTTCGACCGGACGCTCGGGTGATCTCCACTACCCGGTCATTTTTTAGGTGAATGCAGTCTGTCGCTCCGCTCGATCTTCTTCATCACCTTCTCCCAGGAGCCCGTGATGAGGAAACTCTCCTCCATGTAGCCGACCACCCGGGTAAACTTCTTCATGGGAAAGGCCATCGTCAGGACGTCCGGCGGGACGCAGGGGCGTGCCGAGGGGTCGAACATTCCGAGGACCGCTCGTGGATTCTCGTTCTGCTGCTCGAGCCAGGGGAAGTAAAAGACCGAGCTGCACCCGGCGCCGAACGGGCAGATGACGCCGTTCGGGTCGCTCTGGTCGAAGTTTGCGAGCGTGAAGAGGCCGGAGAGCACTTCCGGCCGCGCAAAGAAGACGACGGCGTCCGGGTTGTCGGCCTCCGTGAGGTTGTCCCAGCGCTTGAAGACGATCTCCTTGCCCTTCGTCGGAATCCGGGTGGTCCCCCGGTCGAGTTCGTCCACGATCTCCGGCGTCTGCTTGTAGCGCTCCCCCTCCATCTCACCGGGTTTTCCGTAGGAGAGGAAGTAGCGGAAGTCGGGGAACCGTTCGGCGTCGTAGCCGAGGTAGAACCTCCCCCCGCGGCACCCGATCGAGTCTTCTGAGAAGGCGAGGCTTTTGCCGTTCCGGACCTTTACAAGGTCGCAGACGAAGCACCTCCAGCCCTTCGGGGCGGGGCCCTTCTCCATCCCGTCGGTCGGACCCCCGACCTCGAAGGCGATCGGGAGTTCCGTCCCCGGGAAGTAGTTCTCGTGGAGCCGGATGTAGGCGTCGCGCAGTGCTGTGTCCATACGGCTCTGTTCTGGGTCGGCGGGGATTAATATTCTGATCCGTCTCCCGATCGAGGCACATACAGCCGGCGGTCTGTCACCATCCGGTCAGGGAAGTGCGGTGTGGCCAGGGCACTATCCGGCTGCGGGGAACCGCACACGAGCCGGATCGGCGGGAAAGATCGAAAGATATATATTGTCAACCTTCGACTGTTGACACATGCCTCTCCCCCTGAACGACAGGCAGTTTGCGTTCTGGAAACTCCGCCGCGGCGGTCTTGTAAACATCCAGATCGCGGACCACTTCCGCATATCCCGCCAGGCGGTCTCGAAGGCGCTGCTTGCCATGGACCGCAAGGTCGAAGAGACGCTTCTCGAGATGGCGCAGGCGAACCAGATCGAGGTCGAGCGCCTGAATGCAGAGATTGGCGTCCTCTTCGGGCGTTCCGTCCCCTTCAATGCGGCTGCGATCGTCTTCGTCTCGGCAGACCACGGGGTGCAGGTCTGGTACGAGCACGAGGGCGACTGCGGCACATGCCCCCGGTACGCCCGGTGCATCGAGCTCCTCTGGGGCTACGCGGACGAACTGGGGATCACGCTTGAAAAGACCGACGATCCGACACGGTTGGCCGACGAACTCTTTGCGAAACTCCGGGAGATGATATGATGCCTCTTATGGAGACGATACGGGCGTATCTCGGATGGTGCCCCCTGCAGGCGTCGATGCGGACGGATCTCAAGGTGCATCCGTCGACGGCCGTAGCGGCGGGCGGGCGTGACTGCGTCCCCCGGACCGAACCCGGGTGGTGGAGCCGCCACCACAACCAGCTGCTCGTCGCGGCAATAGCCTTCTCCGCGGCGGCAGCGGCGCTCTTTATCCTGTTCGAGGATGCTTCAGGGCACCTCGCCATGTGGACGGGTCTTGCCGTCGGGGTAGGGGCGCTCCTCGGCTCTCTGCTCAGTTACCGCTCCCGGTATGCGCGGGTTGCCGCCGGCGAGTTCCACAGGGACAACATGACCCGGAGACAGCGCATTGTCCAGTACCTGAGGGTGCCGGTGGCCTCCGTTCTCCTCGCCGCCGGTATGGCGTATTTTGTTCTGGGCGGGATGTTCGACCGGATTCTCGGGATCGTGCTGGGCATGTGTCTCATCTGCTGGACCTGGTACGGCCTCACGATCCTCTGGGAGCGCCGGCACAAGGCGATCATGATCGCGGAGTGGGGGTCGGTGTATACCGTGGATACGGCAACAGAGGGTGAACGCGTATGATGAAGTTCTCCGAGACGATACGGAGATGGATGGGCTGGTGCCCGAACGCGGCAGCGGCCGGCACCGTCCGGCGGCGGTACGCCGCGCCGGAGGGCGAGGTCGGTATGGCGAGAGAAGGCAACCGGGATGTGGTGGAGGGTGCACTGGTGGACTACGGCCCAATCGGCACCCCGGGGAGGCTCTTCCTGCTGCTGCTTGCCGGCGCCTCTCTCATCGGGATCCTCCTTGTTACGGCTCCGGCAGCCCTCGTTACGGTTCCGACATTCATTATCCCTCCTGCAGGGAGGCTGTTCCTGCCGGCGATCGTTCTGGGCTACGCCGCCCTGGAGTTATACGGGGCCATACGAAGAGCCTGCATCGAGGTCGCTCGCGACGCCGTCGTCATCCAGCGGCCGCTCTTTTCGCCTATCGTCATTCCAAAGGATGCCATCGTGAAGGTGGAGGTGAAGGAGAACCGACCTCCCCTCTCACCCCGGCTTCTCATGGTAGCGTTCACGGCGCTTTTCATATCGGCGGCCGGGAGTATATACGCTGGATTTTCAGATCCATCCTCCATGCGGTTCATCTTCGGGCTTGCCGCCGCGATCTTCTTTCCGGTGCTCTTCTACCGCACCTACGTGCGGACCCGCTACCTGCAGGTCCTGGTGATAACGACCACGAAGAAGAGGATTGCTGTGATCTACACGGACGATCCCAAACGGATAGCCCGAGTGCTGGAGGTTTCCTGATGACGGTCTTTCTGGAGTATATCCGAAAGAAGCTCGGCTGGTGCCCGAACGCCGACGCCGTCAGGCCCGTCCGCCGGCGATATGCCGAGCCGGCCGGCGATATCGGGCTCGGGGCGGCGCCGGACGGCAACCGGGAGGTGGTAGAGGGCGTGTTCGTGGACTACGTCAGTCCCCGCCTCTTACCGCTGATGCTCCTTGCCCTCGGCGGGTTCTTCGGGCTCCTCGTAGTAGGCTTCCTGATCCCCCAGTTGCGTTCCGGGTTCTATATCCTCCTCGCCCTCACCTTCACGACGTATGCCGCGGTGCGTCTCTATCTCGATACGAAACAGACAGTAGTAGAGTCCTTCGGGGATGCCATCGTCGTCCGGAGACCACATTCGCGACCACTCGTCTTCGGAAAGGATGCCATCAGGTCGGTCGAGGTGAAAGAGACAAACCTTCCCATTCCCCGCTGGGCGTTCGCGTTACTCTTTCTTCTCCTGGTTGCGGGGATATTCTTCGGCCTCGCAGGGAGGGGGTTGACGCAGTTTTTAGGTGGCCAGGTCATCGACCCCGATTTCTCGTTTCATCTTCTCTTTTCAGCCGGCTTTGTGGTGTATTTGCTAGCGAAGCTCTACCACGCCCTTCTCAGTCTGCGGTATCCCGGTTACCTCAAGGTGAGGCTGGAGTCTGGCGGGTTCCTCCACGTCTACACAGACGACCCCGAACGGGTAGCCCGGGTTCTGGGGGGTTCCTGATGACGGTCTTCATGGAGTATCTCAGGAAGAAACTCGGCTGGTGCCCGAACGCGGCCGCGGCCGGCACCGTCCGGCGGCGGTACGCCGCGCCGGGCGATGAGATCGGGCTCGGGGCGGCGGCGGACGGCAGCCGGGAGGTGGTGGAGGACGTGTTCGTGGAGTACACCAGCCCCCGCTTCTTTGTGCTGATGCCGTTCGCCGTCCTCGGTTTCCTCTTCCTCTTCGTGGTATCCGTCCTCATCCCCTCCCTGTGGCCAGGGCTCATCTTTACCTTCATGGCTGTTTCCCTTCTGGCTTGGGCCGCATGGCGCATCTACTTCGATCCCTACCGAACCATGATAGAATTCTCCGGGACCTCCGTCATCGTCCGGAGATCGCGTGCCCGGCCGCTCGCCTTTGGAATGGATACGGTAAGGTCGGTCGAGGTGAAACGACCCTACCTCTCTATACCCCGCTGGGCGTCCGCGCTGCTCCTGGTACTCATGACTGCAGCGATATTCTTTGCCGGCGTAGGAAACTGGTTGATGCGCTACCCGGGCGGCCCGATCGTCGACCCCGATCTGGGCTTTCTGGTTCTCCTGGCGGTCGGCTGGATGGTGTTCATGCTGGAGTTGCTCTATCGTGGCCTGGTCAGTCTGCGGTATCCCGGCCGCGTCTGGGTGAGGCTGGAGCCCGCCGGGTTCCTCCAGATCTATGCGGACGACCTGGAGAGGGTTGCAGCGCTGCTCGGTTCCCCACGATGACGGGGCATACCTTTTGAGGAGAACCGTCCAACATACAGAACGGTAAGATTCAATGAGCCCCCCGTATCGCAGACCCCAGCCGACGGAGCAGCCGGCATGACCGACAGCGCCGGCGGCGCTCGACCATCTCCTGCGCCGCTCATCGAGTTCCGGAACGTCAGCGTCGTCCGGGACGGCCACAGACTCCTTGATGCGGTATCGCTCACGATCCGCGAGGGAGAGCATATCGCCATCCTCGGCCCGAACGGTGCCGGGAAGTCGTCGCTCATCCGGGCGATCACCCGCGAGTACTACCCCTCCTCGCCGGGCCCGGACGTCACGTTCCGGTTCCGGGGGCAGAACCGGTGGGACGCCTTCGATCTCCGGTCGCACATCGGGCTTGTCTCCGGCGACCTCCAGCAGACCTTCACCCGCGGCATATCGGGCCGCGAGGTCGTGCTTTCGGGGTTCTTCTCGAGCATCGGGCTCTTCCTCTCCCACAAGGTGACGGACGCGATGGAGCACAAGACCGATGAGATCCTCGAGTTCCTCGAGGTCGCGCACCTCGCCGACCGCCCGATGACGGAGATCTCCTCGGGCGAGGCACGCAGGCTCCTGATCGGGCGGGCGCTTGTCCACGACCCCGGCACCCTCGTCCTCGACGAGCCCACGAACAGCCTTGATCTGCACGCGCTCCATACCTTCCGTAAGACCCTCCGGAAGATCGCCCGGTCGGGCACCGGGATCATCCTGGTGACCCACAACCTCCACGACATCATCCCCGAGATCTCCCGGGTCGTCCTGATGCGGGACGGCGCCGTCCGGATGGACGGCAAGAAGGCGGAAGTCCTGACCGATGAGGCCGTCGGCGACCTCTTCCGCGTCCCGGTCCGCGTCCGGGAGGAGGACGACTACTACTACGCAACGGGCTACTGAAAGACCCCTTGAAACCTCATTTTTCCAATCGACACAACGCTTAAGGCCGGTGACGATCTCTCCCGCCGCCTATACCCCGGCACCAACGTGTGGGGGAATCCGAGAGGAGAGAGAAAAATGGTCGAGATTGGCTACAAACTCTTCACCGAGTCGCACAGTGCGCCCGAACTGGTGAAGAACGCAAGACTGGCCGAGGATGCCGGGTTCTCGTTTTTGAGCATCAGCGATCACTACCTCCCGTGGATCTCGAACCACGGGCGCGCCGGGTTTGCCTGGTGCACCATCGGCGGGGTGTCGCAGGCCACCTCGCGGGTCAAGGTCTCCACCGGCGTGACCTGCCCGCTGATACGTTACCACCCGGCGATCGTCGCGCAGGCTGCCGCAACCGCCGCCACGATGATGCCGGGGAGGTTCGAGCTCGGGCTCGGGACGGGCGAGAGTCTGAATGAGCACGTCGTCGGGGGAGTTTTTCCGACGTCCGAGCCGGTGCGGCTCGATATGCTCCGCGAAGCAGTGAACATCATCCGGACGCTCTGGAAAGGGGGCATGCAGGACTACTACGGCATCTACTACACCGTCGATAACGCGCAGATCTATGAACTGCCGAGCGAGCTCCCGCAGATCCGCATCTCTGCGGAAGGGCCGATGTCGGCGGAGGTTGCCGGCGAGATCGGCGACGCGCTCATCCACTTCGAGCAGAAGCCCGAGGAGGTCATCGAGACGTTCCGCGCTTCAGGCGGCGAGGGAAAATCGTGCATGATCGAGACCGTGGTCTGCTATGGCCGAAGCGTTGACGAGGCGAAGCGCACGGCCTACGAGTGGTTCCCCATGGCCGCGAACAAAGGGGAGCTGAACTGGATCGTTCCCACCCCGACGCACTTCGAGCAGTTGCAGCAGATGGTGACGCCGGACGATGTTGCAAAGAACGTCCTCTGCGGCCCCGACCCGCAGAAGATCATCGAGAAAGTGGGCAAATTCGTCGATATGGGCTATGACAGCGTCCTGCTGCACCAGGTCGGCCCGGAACAGCAGGAGTTCATCAATCTCGCGCACGACGTCATCCTGCCGGAGTTCGGGATCAAGCCTCCCCGGCCCGAGTCGGGAGGGAGGATGGTTCCCGGCCCCGCACGGTGAGCCGGAGGCCGGTGAACCTTTTTTTTTACGGTCGCTGCCACGCCCTGGGCCTGCCAGTGCTACTCGCGTGCCCTTTTTCCGAGGTACCATCCGGTGATCGCGCCGATTGCAGTGCCTGCAACCACGCCGGGCAGCCCGGCAAGCACCAGTCCCGCGATCATCCCGAGCGCCGCTCCGACTCCGGCATATCCGCCTGCAAAATCTGCCATACCTATCCGGTGTGCCCTTCCGCCGTAAGTAGCCGCCTGGACAACAGTTAAGAACCCGGTGCAGCATCCTGTTTCCCGGGATGACCGGGGACACAAATGCCACAATCGTCCGGGACCTCATGGCTGAGTTCGCCGGCCTGACCGGGCTTGACCCGCCTCACGACCACCCGCGGCGCTACCTCTGGACGGATGCTTATGCGGTCTGCAACCATCTCGAACTCTTCCGCCGGACCGGCGATGCGACCTGCCGCGACCTCGCTCTCCGCCTCGTCGACCAGGTCCACCACACCCTCGGCCGGCACCGCGACGACGACCCGCGGACCGGCTGGATCAGCGGTCTTTCCGAGGAGGAGGGCGAGGCGCACCCGACCCGGGGCGGCCTCCGGATCGGAAAACCTCTTCCCGAACGAAGGCCTGATGAGCCGTTCGACGAGCGGCTGGAGTGGGACCGGGACGGGCAGTATTATCACTATTTGACGAAGTGGATGCACGCGCTCAACCGGGTGAGCCGGGTCACCGGAGATCCGATCTATACCTGGTGGGCGGTGGAGCTTGCAGGGATCGCCCATGCCGCGTTCACCTACACCCCCTCCTCCGGCGGCAAGAGGATGTACTGGAAGATGAGCATCGATCTCTCCCGGCCGCTCGTCCCTGCCATGGGCCAGCACGACCCACTCGACGGGTTCGTCACCTACAGCGAGCTCCAGGCGGCGGCAGGGGGGACCATTCTCTCGGTCGAGATCGCCGATATGGCCCGCATCTGCCGGGGTGGGAACCTTGCCACGGACGACCCCCTCGGCATCGGCGGCCTTCTCTTCGACGCTGGAAGGATAGCGCAGCTCGCGTCCATCTCCGGTGGCCTGCTGGCTTCCGTCCTCGAGGCGGCCCAATCAGGCCTCGCACGCTTTGCCGGGGGCGGGACGCTCCGCTACCCCGCGGACTACCGTCTCGCCTTCCGGGAGCTCGGGCTCTCGATCGGGATCCGGGGGGTCGGCCCCCTCGCGGAACGGGTCCGGGAGAACCCGGCCCTCTCCCGGCGGGCGGACGCTCTCATGCGGTATGTCCCGCTCGCCGATGAGATCGAGCGCTTCTGGATGGACCCGGAGCACCGGAAAGCCGGCACCTGGATGCAAAACCGGGAGATCAATACGGTGATGCTCGCCACCAGCCTTGCACCGGAGGAGTTCCTGGCGATCTGAGGCCGCAGCTCCCGCAACTCTCCTTCCTGGGGACGCCGTCACCCATACTATTTTAAGGAGAGGCGATAAGGCTGGATATGATTGGAGGAAAGAATCATGGCATCAAAACTGATGGACTACTTCAACAAACAGCCGAGGATCGGCCTTCTCAGCACCGCAAACAAAGAGGGAAAAGTCGATGCGGCAATCTTCGGTTCGCCGATGATGGTCGACGAGAAGACCGTCGTCATGGGGCTCGGACAGAACCGCACGTTTGAATACCTGCAGGAGAACCCGAACGCCGTCTACACGATCGTGGAGAGTGGAGAGACGATCATGGACTGGAAAGGACTCCGGGTCTACCTGAAGATGAAGGAGTATGCGACCTCCGGAGAGACGCTGGAGACCTATCGAAGACAGGTTGCCCAGGCCGCCGGCGAGGATGCGGCGGCGATGATCCACGCCTCGGTGACGTTCGAAGTCACAGAAGTGCGCCCCCTCATCGACATGGGCCAGGGCTGGGAACAGTCAATCTGACTTTTTCTGGAAAGTCCCCTCGTGAGAGGGCGCTGCCGGCCGATCATCAACCGCTGGAGCAGGGGGCACAGGCCCGGGAAGTCGGCGTCAGGTCATGGCGAGGTGCCCGCCTGCCATGTCTCCAGGAGCCGCGCATCTGGTGCAGCCCTGATGATCGCAGGTTATTCCCCTTTCAGGAGACTCCGAATATACGCAATTGACACTCCAGACTATACCTCATCGGCGGAAGTGAGTGCTCGCCTGATGCCGTGAAACATCCGGAATCTACGTTCCCGTTCACTTGACGGGCCGCACAGTGTATTTCTACCGTCAGCAGGCGGACCTTCATCACCTGCAGAAACGACAACTCTTACCATCGGGTATCCTGTGCAGCAGGCGCTACTAATCCGCCCGGTATGCCGGACCCGATGCAAGCCGACACAGGACGGACGGCTCCATCAAAAACGTTAATTCAATCATTTTCTGCAGGATTGACGACGATTCTCGCTCTATCCGTGGAAGGAAAAACACTTATAATTGGTAAGTGAGAGTAACTCATTGAGAGGTCGTCCTGAAACCCTCTGCCGGGAGGGGTATCCCCCTCCGTTCTTGCCACTCAAAGCAATCCGGGTCTCTCGAAATCCTGCCTCCTGGTAGCCATTAACCCGCACCTCTGGTTGCTCATGCACCGCCAAAATAGCAGGTGTATCCCAGATGCAGCATACGACTGCCGCTCAGGCAGGAGCAGGGACATCGTCCGGTGCGGCCACCGGGTGAATGCCGTGTTCTGGCCCCGAATAAAGCCCTGCATGCGAGCGCTTTGCTCTAGGCCTGCCCATGCTGCGCAGATCGTTTTGGGGTCCTCCGAGACAGATGGTGAAAGCATCAACAAGCATCAAACCCATGGTCCCGCCGGGACGGTATGGGAGGAACGTGTGTTGAACACGCCGCCGTGTATCTCGCGAGCGATGATGCGGGTTACACCGGGACAACCATGGTTGTCGATGGCGGATGCACCGTATCTCGTTGAAGGAGCGGTGAGAGTGAGTATAACAACGTAAACCGATTGAGGTGAATGATATGACAACGATTGGAGTAATTGGTGGAACCGGGGGCCAGGGTCTCGGGATCGCGACCCGGTTTGTAGAGGCAGGAGAAGACGTCATCATCGGCTCGCGGACGATTGAGAAGGCCCAGGCGGCGGTGGACAAGGTGAAGGAGTTGCTCCCGGGCGCCAGGAACATCCGGGCGGCTGCGAACCCCGACGCGGCGAAAGCAGCCGACGTCCTGGTCCTCACGGTGCCGCTCGCGGCCCAGAAGGACACCCTGCTCTCCATCAAGGAGGGTGCAGCCGGAAAGCCCCTGCTCGACGCGACCGGGCCGCTGGAGTCCTGCATCGGCGGGTCGGCGACGAAGTACATCGACCTCCCCGAGGGGTCCGCCGCAGAGCGGTCCCAGTCGATCCTGCCGGACGCAAAGGTGATCTGTGCGTTCAACAACATCTCCCAGACCTGGTTCATGCAGCTCGGCGAACCGATCGACTGCGACTGCCTCATCTGCGGCAACGACCAGGCGGCCAAGGACCTGGTGGCCCCGCTGATCGAGAAGATCCCCGGTGTCAAAGTCATC